>JAABUU010001585.1_pt1 | contig 37230 bp, 37 predicted proteins | sample 5559301 | NCBI WGS metagenome assembly JAABUU01 (sample SAMN10711884, study PRJNA513360) | rock metagenome | isolation source: Antarctica rocks | place: Antarctica: Victoria Land, Richard Nunatak white
GCTCCACGATCGTGGCAGCGATCCGCCACGGCCCGATCCGCTCCCGGCGGTGCGTCACCGGCGGATCCTCCTCCGCGTACAGCGAGCAGCCGCCGTCGGCGGTGCTACGTTTCCTCTTGTCCGACATTGAGGTTCTCCTTGATGTCAGCGTGGCCCCGGAGATCCACCTCTGGGGCCGCTGCGTTTGTAGGGACGTTCAGACACCCGGCGCACGCGACGCCGGGCCATGTCAAGCCATGAGGCCTCCTCTCGTTGTGGTGAGCCGGCCGCGTAGGGGACCGGCCAAGATCAAGCGCCCAGCGCGCCGATGACCAGGTGGCTGTCGACGACGGGCAAGCTTCACGCGCGCGCGAAGAAGCGTCATTTGGGGAACCGCACGATGCCGAGCTTGCACCAGATGGTCCATGGCGCGCCGCGGTCGATCTCGGGCTAGCGGCGCGGACGTCGCGCGAAGGAGCGAGGGGGCCGAGCACCCTGCGCGACCCCTCTCTGGACAGGAGAAGAAGGAGCCGCATGATGAGTGCCCGGCTCGCCCTCAGTCGAGCGGCGCCAACCGCCCGACGAGTGCTCCCGCCAGGGGTCGAGTGGGACGTCCGCAGACGGCACAACCCCACGACGGCAAGTCGCGAAACCGATCGCTGTGGAGACCCACGAGGTGGCGATCAGTGATCGACAGTTCGACACAACGAAGACCACGCCAGAGCGAACAACACCATCCCGGTGATGGCTGCTGGCGATGCCTGGGCGCTCGAAAAGTCTCGAGGAGAGACGGTCGGGCTATGTGTCGTACTCGAACCCCGTCAAGAGCGGGGAGGTCGCCGTACCACAGCGAGCCATCAATCGAGAGGCTCAAGCGTAACACCCTGAGCTGGCGGCGCAACCCAAATTCCCACTAACGCCGGGCGATCGGCAACGGGTGGGATGTTCGAGGCGTCCCGAATGTCGTTGGCTGTGGTGCCCGGGTCCACCACGAGCGTGCTTGGCGGCAGTGCGAACTGAATTGCGCCGTCGTGAGCCGGTTCAAGGCAACGCCGGTGTGTCACACCTCGGCTCCCGTAAGCCGCGTCTCGGGCGGCGTACCTAAGTCACCGAGCTCAATGCTTGCCAACTCCGGATTAGGCCGAAGAGAAGCGCTGCAAACCGGAGACTTTCAAGAGGACATCGGCGTGATGAGACGGCGCACCGAATCCGGAGTACGCCCATTCGCTGCCAACTCCGGATTAGGTCGTCACGGCCCAGCAAATCCGGGATGTTCGACCGAACTGGCTCATCGACGTAATCCGGAGTAGAGGCTGCTTTATCCGGACAACAGGGCAGATATGCCGTCGGGCCATGAAGTCGATCCAGCGCGGCGGTAGGAACACCGGTGGACTTCGACGGTCAACGCCGCGGTGACGAGGGTGCTCGCTGGTCACCGTGGACGGTTAGCACCCGAGCTGTTGCAATCCGGGTCGCTCCGCAAATTTGCACGACCACGTGAGCCCTGCAGAGTCGGCTGAGCAGGGCAGACGCGGCGCGCCCTGGCGACGAGCAGGTCACTCAGGCATTTCCTGCCGTGGCCCTGCTTTCCCCTCGCCGAGGATGCGTTCGCACCTCGCCAGACTTCCGGTCTCGGTCGGCAGCGGCAGTCTGAGCGAGACTGCCCCAACGGCGACAAAGGGGAAGCGGTGGACTACACGCGCGGACTTCCGCTTCTACCCGATCGTTAGCAGCAGAGCTGCTAGCACGCGTGCCCGGATTGCGCGCGGAGCGGGTGTGGGCAGGTTCGTCGAGCAGATGCGCGGCGAAGCGCGAGAGCGGGTGTCGAGGGCTGCCGTTCAGGACCAAAGCGTGCCGCAAAGGGATCGGCTTGAGCGACACAGGTCGGGGCGCTGTCACTCTCGATGGCGCACGACGTTGACGACGTTGCCGTCTGGTGCGCGGACCAAGAACCGGCGTACGCCCCATGGTTCTGTCGTGATCGGGTGCACGATCTCGTAGCCGAGTTCACGAGCTTCTTCGTAAGCACGGTCGACGTCGTCGGTCTGGACGGAGATGACCGAATCCTCGGGAGCGGTCGCGTCACGCGTCACGAGCTGGACGTTGGCGCCGGTGTCGGGACAGGTGTAGCGGGCCACCCATTCCATGTTGAACTCCTCGGTGCTCAGCCCGACGTAGTCGGTGTAGAACCTTTTGGCTGTACCGACGTCAGGCACTCGAAGGTTGGCGATGATGCGGATAGCGCGCAATGCGGTCCTCCTGCTGTCGAACGGATGTGAATGATGATGTCGCAGCGCCGCGACGTGTCGACGCTTCCAGTGCCGCCAGCGGAGCCGCGTATGGGCAACACCCCCGCAACCAGCGCGGCTACGGGGCGCCAGGGGAGCGAGGCGTCCCGCAAGCCCACCCGGTGATCCATCCCGGCGACGGGGCGGTATACGCGGACCTCGGATACCGACCAAGTGCCAAGTCCTGGTTGACACGAGAGCAGGTCTCCTGTGCGGGCCGCTGGCCGACTCGTGGTCGTCGCCGGAAATGGAAGCCGGCGCTGCTAACCGAGAGCCCGAAACGCGCCGTCGTCTGGCTGCCGCTTTCGGCTCGCCGGCTCTCAATGCAGAAGGCGTTCCGTCGCGGCTGCAGGGGCGACGTTGGAGCATCCAGCTCTCGACGCTGCGGACTTCTGGTTTGACCCGATCGCTAGCAGCGTGGCTGCTGGCAGTCGCCCCCGAGGCGTTCTCGGTTTCCGCGCAAGGCAGGACGCGACCCGCGCGCGGTCGGAAGTAGCGGCTCGACGAGGAAGGCGACAGACCGTCGCCCCGCCGGCGGAGCCTTGCCCGGCGTCGCATGCTTCGGACCTGTCCGGTTGTTCCGGATCGCTGGGGCTGAGGGCGCCAGTTGCTGTGGTCGATCAAGCTGCTGCTGATCTTCCGATCCAAGCGCTAACGGGGCCTAGCTGGCGTTGAGCGGCTCCTGTAGCGCAGATGCCGAAGGTTCGACGCGTTCGGGCTGCTGTGCTGGGTCAAGCGAGGGCGTACAGCTGCCAGTCGTCGGGGATGCCCCTTGAGTCTGTGGGTGCCGCAGTCCTGAAATCGCAGGCCGGAGCCGGCGGTGAGGTCTCGCACCGTGCGCGACACGAGGACCTCGTCGCTGGCTGCCTTGCTCATGATCCGAGCCGACACGTGGACCGCGAGGCCGGCGATGTCGTCGCCTCGGAGCTCGATCTCGCCGACGTGGACGCCCGCGCGAGCATGGAGATCCTCAGCGGGTAGCGCCTCGAGGATCCCGCGCGCGGCCTGAGTCGCGCGTGCGGGACCGGAGAAGACGGCGAGGACGCCGTCGCCAGTTGACTTGATCAGGCGGCCATCGAAGCGCTCCAGGCCATCGCGGACGATCCTCGCGTGGTGATCGAGTGGGGCGATCCACGCCGCATCCCCAAGTCTGCCGAGCTGGTCGGTTGACCCCACGAGGTCGGTGAATAGGATCGCCGCGAGCACCCGCTCCGTGCGCGCGGCGGGCGGCGGAGCCCCGACGAAGTCGCGCAGTTGCGCGAGTACCTCCGCCGTGTCCCCAAACCACGGCAGGTGCTCGGCGCCGGGCAGCTCGACCATCCTGGCACTGCGGATCCGCTGCGCAGTAACACGAGCGGCCTTGATCGGCAGCACTCGATCATCCGTGCGATGGAGGACGAGCGTGGGCTGACGGATCGCGGGCAGCACGTCCCAAGCTGTCAGCCCGTCCGCCCAAGACTCGTAATACCGGCGCGCGACGGCCGGGGAGGCACAGGCACGCTGCAGCAGACCCCACCCGCTGTCAGCGTCACGTGCGCCCGCGAGCCAGACGTCTCCGTCGCGGCCCTCGCCCCAGGTCTCCGCCGTCCGCCGGATTAAGGCTTTCCACGCCTCATGCTCTGCGTCGCTCATCTCGCCCTTGGCCCGCGGATCGAACAGGCACGCGGTTGCGTCGAGCATGACGAGACGCCCGACCCGGTCAGGCCTGGCGGCGGCTGCCAAGCAGGCCGTCACGCCGCCCTCGGAGACCCCCACGACCGTCGGGCAGCTCAGACCCGCGGCGTCCATCACGCGGAGCAGCTCATCGATTCGCTCCTCGACCAGTGGCGCCACATCGATGGGGTCAGACGCACCGGTGCCCGGCTTGTCGTACACCGCGACACGCGCGAACGCCGCCAGCTCGGTGAAGAACTCACGCGGCTGCGGGTACTGCCAGAACAGGTCGACGTTGGATACCCAGCCGGGAACGAACAGTATCTCCGCGGGACCGTCACGGAAGACCTGCCACGCGATCTTGACGCCGTCGCGCTCGACGTAACGGGTCCGCGGCATCTCCACGACTATGTTCTAACCAAACCCGGTGACGTCTGCATGGTCCTACGACCACCAGCCACCCCAACGCTGAGTAATGCTCCGGCGGGAAACGGGCATTCGAGCGCGATTGAGCGCCAAGTACCGCGCTGACGTCGCGAGCCTAAATTGCGCCGCCCTCCTCCTCGCCACGAGCGCGACGGGCCCGTCGGCGCCGCCAGTCGTCGCGGGCGACCGCCGTCCGACCCGCGCGACACAGGCCAGCGCCACCGAGTCTCAGCGGCGGGTTCGGCGAGAGCGATCGTTGAGGCGTCCACCTGGAGCGAGTTCGATCCGTGCCCTTGATCTTCGTCCCGCCGAATGAGAGTGTCAGCGAGACGATTCCAACCGATGGCAGGTGGGAACAAGCCGCGAAAGCTGAAGCCTGTGGGCGCGGGGAGACGGGGTCTTCGGCGCTTTTCAGACTCCCAACCTGCCGCCGATGCGCCCAATCAGCCTTGTCCGTCGGTGCGATCGTCGGCTTGAGTGAGGAGAAATGTACGCATGAACACGTCGAACAACCGGTAGGCACGGGCCTGTGCTGCCTTGGCCTGCTTGATGCTCTCAGCCAATAACTCGGCAGGGGAGCGTACAGACGGGCCAAGGTCGCGGCCTGAATACTGGTCAACCCAGCGGCGGATGGTGGCGGTGTCGGCCTCCGGGTGGAACTGGATCCCGAAGCCGAGCCCGACTTCAAAGATGTGCGTCGCCTCGGATGAGTGCGCCAACTCGTGCGCCGCGGGCGGCAAGACGATGAAGTCCTCATGCCAGCTCAACCAGGGGCCGGTCGGGATATCCGCAGCCGGGGTCACAGAGAGCTCAAGCCAGCCGACCTCGGGCCGCGGCAGCCGGTGGACTTCGCCGCCGTGGAGGGTGGCCAACGCCTGGGCGCCGAAGCAGATGCCGAGGACCGGCACGCCGGCAGCCTCAGCGTCATGCAGCCAGTCCAGCTGCCTGGTCATCCAGGTTGACCGGTTGGACGTCGCCCACGAGGAGTCGGCTCCGAGCGCTGCGGCGGCCTGATACTCGCGCGGTGAGGGCAGCCGCTCTGCGGCGCGCACGTCGACGATGTCCAGAGCGATGTCGCGGTCCCGCGCCCACTCACCGAGGTAGCCGGGTCCGGCATCAGGTTGCACCTGCAGAATGAGCATCCTCATCGACGGTTGGCTCAGGTTTTCAGCCGGCAGCGCCGACAGCCTCGCCGGTCGCGGTCAGGTACGCGGCTGCGGCGCCCCCGTCGACGATGAACGTCGTGGCGTTGACGTAGCTTGATTCATCGCTGGCGAGGAACAGCACGGCGTTGGCGATCTCCTCGGTCTCGGCAAATCGGCGAGCCGGCAGGCGCGTCAGCCGGAGTTCCCGGGCCTCGGGGTTTTGGCCGTACACCTCATCTAGCAGTGGCGTCCGCACCGGCCCGGGACAGAGCGCGTTGACGCGCACCTTTCGCGCCGCGAATTCGATGCCGAGCTCACGGCTCAATGCCAGGACGGCTCCCTTGGATGCTGTATAGGAAGCCTGCGAGACGGCTGACCCGAGGACGGCAACAAACGACGCTGTGTTGATCACGGAACCTCCACCTGCCGCCAGTAGGTGCGGAATGCCGTACTTGCAGCAGTGGTAAACCCCGTCGAGATTGACGCGCTGCACACGGTGCCAGACATCATCGTCGGCGTCGAGAATCGATCCGTCTGCCTCGGGTGAGATCCCGGCATTGTTGAAGAGGACGTCGATCCTGCCGAAACGCTTGGCGACATCCTCGTACCCGCTCCGCACAGCCGCCCCGTCGGTGACATCGACCCGCTGCGCCAGATCGAGCGTATCCATAGCGTCCGCGTTCAAGTCCCAGCCGGCGACGATTGCGCCCTCGGCCTTGAACCGCTCAGCGGTCGCGGCCCCAATGCCAGAGGCCGCACCGGTGATCACAGATACCTTTCCGTCGAGTCGACCCATCGGTCAGGCTCCTTTCTTCGTTGGCGGCGTCGCCCCAACCGCGGTGTAGGCGCTGTCGGGAACGAGACCTGGGTCTCGGTAGACCGTCCAGCTGCATTGCATCCCGGGCTCGGTCGGAGGCTCGATCACCCGCGCCGGGTAACCCAGGCGGCGGATCGGCTCGAGCTGTTGCAGGACACAGCAGTGAACACAGTAGTAGCAGACGCCGGTGCGGTTCCACGCGAATGGATGGGGCTCACGGGTGACGCCAAACAGTCCCTCGCGGCGTATTCGCCCGCCGGATCCGCAGGGGTCAAAGCGCAGCTCGATCCGATCTTCGTGCTCGAACAGATCGATCTCTCCGCGACGAGCCGGGCCGCCGAAATGGGCGTGCATTCCCTCCAGCGCGATCTGCACCAGCAAGTCGAAGCTGTCAGGCCAGGGCGCTACGGCGGTGTCGTAGCGACCGTAGGATGCGATCGGCTCATGCTGGAGCTCGGCCCATAGCTCGCCAAGCCGTTCCTCGCCCAGCTCCGTCACGGCTGCGTCTACCCAGCCGGCGGTGAGAAGGAGGTGGGGGTCATGCCCATCGAGCCACGCGGCGACTGTCGCCTGTGCCGCCTCCTGCCCGGCCGTGCCGGTGATGATCGCCTCGGCTGACTCCGCGACGGCGATGACGAAGCGGCCCCAGGCGGCGGAAGTGTCAACGTCGCCAGCGGCGGCGCGGGTCAGTTCGCGCAGCTCGGCCATCCGCTCCGCAGAGACCCCCTCACGCTCGAGGATCGCTGGGATCGCAGCGCACCACTCGGTGAGCAGTTCGTGAATCTCGGTCGCCTCGACCACGAGGTGCCGCACGAGGCTGCCGGCGTCCGCCCGACGACCGTCGGCGAGCGCCGCGTCGATCCGGTCGAGTGTCGTCTGGGCTTGCTGCGCCCAACTGCCGCCGCGGGCCTCCCGTCCGATGGGTGACCAGACGACGACCTCGGTCTCGCTGGCATGAAGCGGATCGGCGGACGACGGCATCAGGGCGTGGTGTTGTAGGCGATCGAGATTCCGCCGTCGACGGTGAGGACCGCACCCGTCGTCCATGCCGCGCTGGGCGAAGCCAGGAACACGATTGCGTCGGCCACCTCCTCCGCGCGGCCGAAGCGCCCGGTCGGGATATGCTCCAGGCGCCTCGCCGCTGCTCCCTCGTCACGAAGCAGACCGCGGATCAGATCGCCCTCGATCGGCCCGGGACACACCGCGTTACAACGGATACCCGCGCGCGCGTAGGCAACGGCGACATCTCGGGTCAGAGCTAATTGGCCCGCCTTGGCGCAGTCATAGGCAATCTGCGGTGTCGCCGAGCCAAGGAGGGCTGCCGTGCCTGACACGTTCACGATCGCGCCCCCTCCAGATGCGATCAGAGTCGGGAGTTGATATTTGATGCAGAGGAAGGCGCCAGTCAGGTTGAGCTCAAGCTCCGCGCGCCAAGTCTGCAGCGAGGTCGACAGCGGGTCAGAGTCGGCATCGAGCACCCCGCCGGCGTTGTTCACGCAGACGTCAACACTGCCATGCGCTGCCGCCGTCTCTGCGTAGAGTGTGGCCACCGAGTCCTCGTCGGTGACGTCGACGGCCACGGCGCTGGCGTTGGCCCCTCCCGCTCGCAGCAGCGCGGCGGCTGCCTCGCACGCCACGAGATCGCGGGCGGCCAAGACGACCGTAGCTCCTGCCTGGGCGAGCCGCTGCGCGGTCACCAGTCCGATGCCGCGGCTGGCGCCCGTCACTACACACACCTTGCCGTCTAAAGCCTCGTGGCTCATGCGTGGCTTAGAGCCGCTCGAATGAGCGCCGGAGATCCCAGTCGGTCACCGCGGCATCGTAGGCGCGTTGCTCGTTCCAGCCCGCCTGCAGATAGTGCTCGACGACTTCCTCGCCAAAGATCTCCCGCGCGAACTCGGAGGCGCCAAAGATCTGCAGCGATTCCATCAGGTTGTTCGGCAGCCGCGACTCGTCTTGCAGCTCGTAGGCATCCCCCGTGTGAGGCGGCGGCGGCTCCAGGTCCTGGTCAATGCCGCGCAGGCCCATTGCGATGATCGCGGCGTACGCCAGATACGGGTTGCAGTCCCCGCCCGGAATCCGCGATTCCACGCGAAGGCTCGGACCGCCTCCGAGCACCCGCAGCCCGCACGTCCTGTTGTCCTCGCCCCACACCACCCCGGTCGGCGCAAAGGACCGGTGGGCGAAGCGCTTGTAGGAGTTCACGTTCGGCGCAAAGAGGTAACAGAGCTCACGCGAGAACTTCAGCTGGCCGGCCAGGAAGGAGCGAAAGATCGGATTGTCGGCCGGTGCCGGCGTGGCGAACAGGGACGTGTCGTCGTTCCACAACGAGAAGTGAACGTGGCACGAGTTGCCCTCTCCCTCGCTGTACTTGGGCATGAACGTGAGCGCACAACCGCAGCGCCATGCGACCACCTTGGCGGCTTCCTTGAACAGCATGTGCTCATCGGCCATGCGCATCGCCTCTGCAAAGCGGACGTTGATCTCCATCTGCCCGGGGTGGGATTCCCCCTTGCAGTCCTCGACGACGAGACCGCTGTCGGACAACGCGCGGCGGATCGGCGCCATCACATCCTCGGCCATCGTCGGGCCTAACGTCGTGAAGTCGGTGTTGTAATCCGTCGCTGGGCGGAGATCGCGGTATCCCTGCGTTCGCGCCTGTTCGAGAGGAGTGCGGAAGAGGATGAACTCGAGTTCTGACGCCGCGCGCGCCGACCAGCCTCGCTCAGCGAGCCGTTGGAGTTGGCGTCGCAGCACCTGACGCGGTGCGAGCTCCAGGGGACGACCGCCACCATCGATGAAGTCGCAGATCACCACCGCCGACCGATCGAGCCATCCCGCGCGACGCAGCGTCGTCAGGTCTGGCTTCAACGTCAGGTCACCGAAACCCCGCTCCCAGGCATGCTCGAACGGCTGCATCTCGACATCGCGATCGAGCACGTATTCGCAGATCGGCGCCCCCTCATCGACGACGTGATCGAGAAACGCGATGCCCGTGTAGCGCTTGCCGGCCAGCCGCCCGAGCATGTCGGGAGCCACGACCAGCACGGTGTCAACCTCTCCGTCCTCGACCAGCGCCGCCAACCGGGATACCGACAGCAACGCGTCGTCGGCGAGCGCGACGGGGTCGAGCCGCCCGTTGGATGAAACGACCGCGCTCGCCCGGGTATTCATTTCGCTCGTCATTTCGCGAGGTATCCGCCGTCGACCACGAACGCCTGACCCGTACAGTACGAGGACGCATCGGACGCGAGGAACAGCGCCATCTGGGCGACCTCCTCCGGCCTGCCCCAGCGACCCAGCGGTATCAGCGCAGAGAACACCTCGCGCCGGTCGGGTGGGATTGCCTCGGACATGGGTGTCTCGATCGGCCCGGGCACGACGCAGTTGACGCGGATCCCTTCTGGCGCGTGCTCCACGGCCAGACTCCGCGACATCGCCAGGACACCTCCCTTCGCGGCCGTGTAGGCATCCGAAGCACCGCTGCCCACCCGAAACGCGGCGATCGAGGACACGTTGATGATCGATCCGCCACCCCGCCTGCGCATCGCGGGAATGCCGAAGCGGCACCCCAGATACGTCCCCTTCATCGATACGGCGACGGTCCGATCCCAGATCTCCTCGGTGAGCAACGGGCTCGGAGCATCTGTCTTGCCCTCAACGTAGCCATCAATTCCCAGCAGCCACAGCCCGGCATTGTTGTGGAGGATGTCCAGCCCATCCCATTCCTTCTCGGCGACTGCGACCATCGCCTCGACGTCGGTGGCCTGAGAGACATCGGTCCGTAGACCACGTGCCTGGCCGCCTGAATCGCGGATGCCAGCGGCGACCGCCTCCGCGGCGTCGCCGTCGATATCAGCCACCAGGACTGCAGCGCCGTGCTCGGCGAACAATTCCGCCGCGGCGCGCCCCATCCCGGAGCCGGCGCCGGTGATCGCGGCTACTTTGCCATCGAGCATCACACGTGGTCCCTTTCCTCTGATGTCGTTGGGTTCGGCGGGCCGGGTCCCGGTCAGCCGGTTACGGTCGAGACGAAAATCGTCTTGGTTTCGGTGAAGTCATGAACGGCGTCTGGGCCAAGCTCACGTCCGATTCCCGAACGCTTCACGCCTCCAAACGGCGTTGAGATCCGGACTGAGAGATGCGAGTTGATCGAGATGTTTCCCGTGTGTAGCCCGCGCGCGACCCGAAGCGCCCTCGCGCCGTCACGCGTCCAGATTGACCCCGCCAGGCCGTACTGCGAGTCGTTGGCAATTGCCAGCGCTTCAGCCTCATCATCGAACGGGATGACGACGGCGACAGGACCGAAGACCTCTTCGCGCGCAACTCGGTCCTGGTTGCTAAGCGGCCCCAGCACCGTCGGCGGGTACCAGTACCCAGGCCCCGACGGGGCGGAGCCGCGGATTACGATCTTCGCGGTGCCGTCAACGTACGAGGAGACGCGATCACGCTGGCGGGCAGAAATCAACGGCCCTATGTCCGTGTCGGGATCGAGCGGCGAGCCGACACGAATCGCCTCGACGACGGGCCGGAACGCGTCCAGGAAGTCGCCGACGGCCTCGCGCTGAACCAGGATCCGTGAGCGGGCGCAGCAGTCCTGGCCTGCTGAGCCGAACACGGCGGGCGACGCTTGTTCGGCGACCAGGGCGAGGTCGGCGTCGGCGAAGATGATGTTCGCGGACTTGCCTCCGAGCTCGAGCGACACACGCTTGACCATGCCTCCGGCAAGCAAGCCGATCCGCTCACCGACAGCGGTCGAACCGGTGAAGCAGATCTTCGGCACATCCGGATGGGTGACGAGCCGCTCACCAACCACGGGGCCAAGTCCGACCACCGGCTGAAAGACCGCCTCGGGCAGACCCGCGGCTCTGACGATCTCCTGCATCTTCAGAGCACTCAATGGAGTGAGCTCAGAGGGCTTGTGGACGACAGCGTTCCCGGCAGCCAGCGCCGGCGCGAGTCGACGCGCGAGCAGGACCAGGGGCGAATTCCAGGCCGTGATCACACCAACCACTCCGAGCGGCTCCTGGACCGTCAGCGCGATGCCGCCGCTGACCGGGACGGTTTTCCCGACCAGCCGCTCCGGACCTCCGGAGAAGTAACGGAAGAGATCGACCGAATCGTTTACCTCGCCCGTCGCGTCGGCCAGCGTCTTGCCGGCGTTGCGGGCCTCGATGTCGACGAGTTCAACCCGGTGCTGCTCGATCCCGTCCGCGATCCGCAACAGCGCGCGTGAGCGATCCGCCGGCCCCAGCGCGGCCCACTCGGCCGCCGCCGCCTTGGCGCTCTCCACGGCCGCATCGACCTCCGCGACCCCGGCGGCCGGCAGCTCCGCGATCACCGCCTCTGTGGCTGGTTCCCGGACTGAAAGCACGCGGGCGTCCTTTCGTGCGCAACTGCATTGACGAAGCTGGAAATAACGAGACTCTCGGGGTCTTCCTCCGGGTGCCACTGAACGCCAATGGCCAGCCGGGCGTCGGGCAGCTCGATCGCCTCAACGAGACGATCGCCCGCCGCCCAGCCCGTTGCCACCACGCCAATGCCCAGCTCAGCGACGCCCTGGTGGTGATGAGACATCACCGTCGTGCTCGGTTCCCCCACCAGGCGAGCGACGAGAGATTCGGGCGCCAACTCGACGGCGTGACGCTCAAAGCGGCCAGACTGCTGCAGATGGCCGCTGTGACCGACGAGGCCGGGCAGGTGCTGGACGAGCGTCCCGCCCTGTGCGATGTTCAATATCTCCATGCCTCGACAGATCCCCAGGATCGGGAGGTCGGCCTCAAGCGCCGCCCGGACGAGGCCCATCTCCGCCTCGTCACGGCTTTGGTCAACCCGGGCCGTCTCAGGCTCGCGGTCGGCGCCGTAGAGCGCGGGGTCGATGTCACCGCCGCCGACCAACACCACCGCGTCCAGCGCCGCGAGGAGGTTCGCGGGCGGGGATGCACCGAGTGTGTCTGGAGTCAAGACCAGGGCCACGCCACCACCCCGAGCGACAGCCGCGGTGTATGCACGATGCACCATCGTCACCGGCTCGTCCCACACGCCACCGAACTGACACTGCATCGGTATGCCGCCGATCCCAATGAGCGGCCGGGGCGTTGTTGATTGGAAGAGATATTCGGAAAGTGCAAACAATATGCAGATGCGTTCGACAGGGGCGAACAGTAACACGCCTGACAAATCGCGATTCGCGGCTAAAAGAAGGTCGCCACCGCGTCGCACACGGCGTACTCGTCGTCGACGACTGGAATCACGCGCCAGCGATCGAAGGCCGTGCACGGATGGGAGATCGAGCACCCGACCAGATCGCCGGGCTTGAGGTCGGATCCAGGCGCGACAGCGACGTGCGCGTGCTGATCGCTGAGCGCCAGCACCGTCGCGCCAGTGAGGCTCTGCGGGCGATCGCCAATGCGACACCACTTGTTGGGGGTCGGCATCCCCATGTCCTGGGGTGCGTCGCGGCGGCCCATGCTGCAGATTGCAAGGCCCGGCTCTGGTCGTGACAGGACCGCGGACCAGATCTCGATCCCTTCCCGCAGCACCGGCGCCCCTGCGTGGCGTCCGTCGAGCGGTGAGGCTCGCTGATAGAAGCCCCCGTCCTGCGTGATATAGCAGCCGCTTCGCAACACCACGCGCGCCGGCGCCCGGTGATCCCAGTCGTGAACGAAGGCCTGAATCACCCTGTCGAAGTACGCACTTCCACCCGCGGTGACGATGATCTCACCCTGATCGCGCAAGCTGGTCTCCTCCAAGAGGTCCACGGCCACGTCACGCACCGCGGTGAGAAACCGGTCGATCGCACCGAGATCGTTGTCGCTCATCAGTCCCTCAAAGCATTCGACGCCCCAAAGCGCGAGACATGAGGATCGATCAACGGCCAGGGCCACCTCTCGAGCCGTGGCCCGGTCTCGGGCGCCGCTTCGTCCCCCCGCGTAGCCGACCTCGATCAGCACCCGCACCGGCTGAGGGAGCGCATGGCGGGACAAACCAACTTCGAGGATCGAGACGCTCTCCAACGAGTCCACCAGGCAGCAGAACTCGAATTCAGGATCGCGGCACAACTCCTCGGCGAGCCAACCGATTGCCGCCGGCTCGACGAGCTGGTTGGCATAGAGGATTCGTCCGACCCCAAATCGCCGATACAGGCGAAGATGGGCCGGCGTCGCGGCGGTCAACCCCCAGGCGCCCGCTTCGATCTGGCATCGAAACAGCTGAGGGGCCATCGTCGTCTTCCCGTGCGGGCTCAGCCAGACCCCGGTTTCGCGGCAGTAGGCGGCCATCGCCGCGATGTTTGCCCCAAGCGCCGTGCGGCGCAGGATCATCAGCGGCATCGGAAAGTCCCCATCGAGAACTCGCGACCCGCTCGCCCCGAGCTCCGCCAGGGTCATTCCGGTCGCGCTCCACGGAATGCCCTTGGTGCCGTCCGGGACCACGGTCGCGCGCAGGTCCTCCACAGCATCGTGGTCGATGGTTGTCGGAGCACCATCGAAGACGAGGGCACGCCCGGGAGCCACGCCGCCCGCGAGAATCGTTCTAGAATCCGGCACACTTGCCATCGGGTGTTCATTCATACCAGACGCTTCTGCTTGTGGCAAGCTATCCCGCTACTACGTGACGCAGGCCACCTGAGACGCGCACGGTCGCGAGGTCAGAGACACAAACATGGACGACGAACTGGCACGAATCGTCGGCGATCGCCTCAAGCGACTCCGGGTTCAGTCCGGGGTAGGCCTGCGGCAGCAGGCGCGCGCAATCGGCATCTCCGCATCCTCGCTATCGGCCCTGGAGAACAGCCGCGGGGGCATGTCGCTCAGTCGCCTTCAGCTGGTCGCGAAGCACTTCGGTCTGCACGTCTCTGACCTCTTGGGGAGTGACCAGCCCACGAACGGCCGACCGGACAACCAGCGCGTCGAGGTGATCCGCCGCGGCAGCCAAGACCACCCGGCCGTCAAACGCGGCACCGGCACGGTCTACAGGCTGCTTGGCAGCGGCCACGATCATGACATCCAGCCCGCGACGATCACCTTCGAGCCCGGTGGCGGCTATGAGCGGGACCGCATGGGACACGCGGGCGAAGAATTCGCGTACGTGGTCTTCGGCGACATCGAACTGCTCCACGGCGATGACACGTACCGACTTGGCCCGGGTGACTCTGCCCGCTTTCCCGCGTCCGTGCCGCACGCGTATCGCAATGCGTCAGAGACCGAGCTGGCGTTCATGATCGCTGCCGCGACGCCCCCGTGGTGAGACGCGACGACTCAGCCGTCTAACCTGCGCCTACTCCATTGATGCGTGTCGCTTCGTCGCTGCGCACAGTGACGACGGCCATATGTCGAGCCCTCACCCCCGTCGCGGCGCCTGCGATCGTACGGCCGTGAGCGCTGCTGCTCGGCTCGGGCGCTGACCGGCTGGGGGTCGCGCGAACCGTGGCGAGCAACTGCCGTCAGGTCGCGTCAGCTCGACGATGCCGATCATCGTCCTGATCCGTCGCAGTCGATCGCCGACGTCGGACTCGTCGGGTCTCGGGAGACGGCGGGTCGTCTTCAGGAACCTCACCCCGAGAAATGATCTAGCCGTCCACGGCTCGGCCTCCATAAGCCCCATCGGAGCCGGTGCCGGTCTCAAGGATCCATCACCGCGCGCCGGCGCCGGTGGGCGTTCCGGGCCCGACGATCAGCGGCACTGCGCCGGACCGCGTGCACATGAGGTGTCCGCACGCCGCTCGCACTCACGGGCGCTATCAGACGCCCCCGTCAGCACCAATGCAGGCCCCCGTCCAAACCCGCCGCACGCCCTGCTGCTCGCCAAACAGCAGACCCCTCGGCCTCGCCCCGCGGAGGCTCAGCGGGTAGTCCGACAGACCTGCTTCCACGAGAGGCTGTCGGATTTGCGGGTGTCGCCCGGGCGGTTTAATAGTGCTTTGCTAGGTCGCCGGTTGCGGCAGGCCGCCCGGTCGTCAGGCTCGTCACACGTCCGGTGTCGGCTGCGACAGCCAGGCCAAAACGTGTGTTGCGCTCGGCCCCACGATCCGCTAGCGTTCGGCCACGGCGAACATCTTTGGTTCTGCGTTCGCTTTTCTGAGCAGTTGCCGAGAGGTCTGACCACGTGTTTCGTCCGCTCCGCATAGACGCAAGAGCCGAGGGACCGCCCTGCCCAGCGAGCGCGCTGACAACGTTGCGTCCGCATAGCCGGGGCCCAGCGCAGCACCAACCGAACTTATGCGCCAGCTACCGAGGGAGCGATGTGCCATGAGCAGCGTTGACGCGCCCGCGTCAAACAGGGACGAGGTCGAAGCGTTCGGCTACCAACAGCCGTTTCAGAGAACGATCAAGTCGTTCTCCTCTTTCGCGATCGGGTTCTCATTCATCTCGATCACCAGCGGGATCTTCACCACCTTCGCGTTTCTGCTCGCCACATCGGGACCGCGAGGCATCTGGATGTGGATCCTCGCCTCAGTCGGCCAGCTGCTCGTCACGCTGGTCTACGCCCAACTCGCCGGTAGAATCCCCCTAGCAGGCCAGTCATACCAATGGGCGTCGCGCCTGAGCAACCCAAAGATTGGCTGGGCGTTTGGATGGCTCTCCTACGCCTTTCTCGCGATCGTGGTAGTGGCTGTGAACTACGGGTTCATCTCGCAGGCCTTCATGCCACTGTTCAACATCGCCCCAAGCGCTTCGACCACGCAATGGCTCGTCGCTGCCGCTGGCGTGGTCGAGGTCAGCGTCATTATCCTCTCTACCAAACTCACCTCCTCAATCAACTCAGCCGCGGTCGTGACCGAGGTCGTCGGTATCCTCGGACTGACGATCGTCCTGCTGGTGGCGGCCGCGATCTCGGGCAAGGGCAGCCTTCACAATCTCACGTCGACGGGAATCGTCAACAGCCACTCGGGCTACTTCTCCTACAACGGACCGTTCATGCTCGCGCTGCTCCTCGGCGCGTACACAATCGTGGGGTTTGAGGCGGCCGCCAACCTCGCCGAGGAGACCGACGAGCCGCGCAAGGTCGTTCCTAAGGCAATGATACGAGCCACCTGGGTATCGGGGCTGATCGGCATGCTCTTTCTCATCGCCTTGACCGTCGCCATGCCGAACGTGAAGACAATCAGCGCGAGCGCAACCCCGGTCACCGCGATTATGAACGCGCAACTCGGCTCTGTCGTCGAGCGGATCTTCCTCGTGTTCGCGGTCGTGTCACTCTTCGCAAACGCGCTGGTAGTGATGCTCAGCGGCTCGCGCATGGTGTACGCCATGTCACGTGATCGGCGCTTCCCGGGATTTCAGCTGTTTAGTCGCGTCAACGGTCGCACGAACACGCCGGTCTGGGCGCCGCTGCTGATCCTCGTTGGTCAGATCATCATCGTCTTCACCGTCGGCGGCAACGCTCAGTCTCTCACCAACCTGTTTACGGCGGCCACGATCCTCCCCGCCCTGATCTACCTCGCGACGGTCCTGCTGTTCCTGGCCGTCCGGCGCGGTCTTCACGATGTCCCGGGCGTCTTCAGTCTCGGCCGCTGGCAGGTCCCTGTGGCCATGAGTGCGGTGGTCTGGCTGCTCTTCGAGCTCACCGCCCTTCTGCTGCCGAGCGTCTTCTGGGATGCGGTCAAAGTCGTCGGCCTCTTCGTCGTGGCCGGCATAATCATATTTGGAGGTTTCATGATGTTCTCCAGACGCTCACTCGAGGAGGAGCCCGGTGCTGAGGTCCTCGAGACGCCGGCGGCGTGACATGCTTGAACTCGAAGACAAGGTCGTCATCGTCACCGGCGCCGGTGGAGGAATCGGACGCGGGATCGTCTCGACCCTCGCCCACGCCGGAGCGATCGTGGTCGCCGCCGATCGCGATGCCGGCGCGCTCGCGGACACTCAGAAGATGGACAATGTCCACACCGCGGTGGCTGATGTCAGCGACCCTAAGCAGGTCAAGGCGCTTATCGACGACGCCGTCAGCACGCACGGACGCCTGAGCGGGATCGTCAACAACGCTGGCGTGTCGATTCCGAACGCGGTCGCCGACGCGACCGTCGAGGAGTTTGAGGCCATCATGTCCGTCAATCTCCGAGGCCCGTTCCTCGGCTGCAAGTACGCCGTACCTCACTTGCTCGCCGCCGGAGGCGGATCGATCGTCAACATCGGCTCGATCAACTCGGTGGTCGCGGAGCCACAGCTCGCTCTGTACTGCGCGAGCAAGGGCGGCGTGCTAATGCTCAGCAAGGCAATCGCGCTCGACTACGCGTCGCAGGGCGTTCGCTGCAACTGCGTTTGCCCAGGGTTCGTCGACACCGCGATCAACGTTCCCCACTCCCAGCGACTCGCGTCGCTCGGCCTAGACGAGTCAATCGAGTCATTTCAGCCCTTGGCCCGGCCGATCGCTCCCGAGGAGATCGGTCGTGCGGTCGCCTTTCTGATCTCGGACTGGTCATCTGCGATCACTGGCACCGCCGTGCTGGTTGACGGCGGCATAACGGCCAAGGCATAAGCCCTCCGTGACCACCGAGCACGGCCACGGTCCAGAGACACTTGCCGACGTCGCGACGCCGGCGCTGGTGGTTGACCGGGCTCGCCTCCAGAACAACATCGACACGATGGCGCGCCGCGCCTTCCAGTTCGGCGTCTCTGCGCCCGCACGCCAAGACCCATAAGTCGGCCGCGATTGGCCGCATGCAGGTGCGCGCGGGCGCAGTCGGACTGGCGGTTGCGACCATCGCTGAAGCCGAGGCATTCGCCGCTCAAGGCTTCGACGATTTTCTGCTCGCCTACCCGCCCGTCGGGTCTGGCGCGTGACCCGGACGACCGATCTGGCCCGGGAGATCTCTCTCAAGGTTCTCGTCGACGACCCGCGTCCGGTTGAGCAGCTTGAGCGGAGCTGCCGTGAGGCCGGCGTCAACATCGGTTGGCTCTGGGAGGTCGATAGCGGCTACCGTCGTCTCGGAACCGAGCCCGGGGACTCCACTGCCCTCACGATTGCCGCCCTGGCCCGACAGACCACGCGTGCTCGGTTCGCCCAGCAAACGCCCAGACGCGTCGGCCCGGCTCAGGCCTCTCCGCGTATGCTCCGACGATGACCTTCGCCGCACGTTCTCAGCTGGACACACCATGCCTGGTGGTGGATCTGGATGTCTTCGAGAGCAACGTCCGTGAATGCATGGAGCGCCTCGCGGACGTTGACGTTCGGCCACACATGAAGACCGCTAAGAGCCCCGATGTCGCGCACCTCTTGTTGAAGGCGGGCGCCGTCGGCGTGTGCGTCGCAAAGCTCAGCGAGGCTGAGGTGATGCTTGCAGGGGGAATCTCGAATGTCTTAACCTGAAGTCACCGATGCGCTGGGAGGGTGAGCCGGTTTTGTCGGTTTCGGCTGGGTGAGGGCTTGTGGCGGTGGGTTGTCGGTGGTGTTGGTGGTGGTCGGGCTGCTGGCGCTCTGGCGGGAACGTCGCGGGAGCGTCTCGCGCCGGGTTTTCGGGCAGGGGTTCTCGCGCCGAGCGGCTGAGTTGTCTGTTGGTGTTCGTGGTGACTCGTGCTGTCGCTCAGCAGCGGGCTGGGAGCGCGCGGACTGCGTCGAGGACTGTGGTGTAGTCGGTCTGCCATGGCCAGCGGGAGGGGAGTCGGAGGGTCCATTGGCGGCTGGTGCGGGTCAGCCGGGCGGGGATTTGGAGTAGTTGCCGGCGGCGGGAGCGGGCGGTCTGCACCGGCCGGTCAGGTAAGCCGATCAACGTGGTCCAGCGTCCGAGGTTGTGGGCGATCGCGGCGATCACGGTCCAGGCACTGTTCGCGTCCATCCGGCCTGAGGGGAAATGGACGAGGGCCTGGTCTTTGAGGTCGCGGATCGCGAGCTCGATCTGGGCGTGGTCGCGGTGATCTGTATCGGCCGTCAACCCGGGCACGGTGCGGTTGGTCGCGAACGCGTGGTGACGCCAGTCGGGGAACAGTTCCGCTTGCGCTCCGACGAGCCGGGTGCGGCGCACGATCAACCTCCAGTCGCCGAGCTGTGTTTCGGCGATCTGTGCTTCGCCGGTCTCCGGGTAGTCGACGATCGTGACCCAGCCGGTCTCGGGGATCAGCGCGATCAGCGCCCGGATCGCCTGGCTCTGCTTGACGCCGATCGAGAACTCGACACCTTGGCGGGCGAGCTGTTTCATCAGCTTGCGGTTCTCAAATCCCGAGTCCGCGCGGATGATCACCGGGCCCGAGTATCCGGCGCGGCGGACGCGGGCGAGCAGCTCCTGCACGAACGGACGGAACCCGCGCTGCGTGTTCGCCGCGCCTTTGCGGTTGCGGATGTGGAGCACCTCGCCGGTATCGGAGCGGACCGCGACGATCGGGTGATACCCAAGCTTCCGGGTGTATCCGTAGGACGCGCCCTGCTTGCGGTCTGAGCAGACCTCACCGATGAAACTATCGACGTCGATCACCAACGGCCCGTCCCCCGGGCCAGCGCCAGACTCCCACGCGCGCCTGAGCGCGACATCGAGAACACGGTCGAGCTGGCGGACATGCCCGAACGTGAACGCCCGCAAAAACGTGCCGAGCGTGGAGGGCGCCATCACCCGGTGCCCCAGGATCAGGCCGGTCGACCCGGCCCGGAGCACGTCCATCTGATCGATCCGGTCCGCGCCGGCGAGCATCCCGTGCACCAACGACATCACCTTCCGACCCGGCAACGACGCGCCCGGCAGCCTCGGGTCCAGCCATACCGACTCGTTCACCAGCTCCTCGATCCCCAACCGCTGCGCCAACGTCGCGGTCACGAGCAAGCCGGCGTCGCTGATCAGCCGCTCCTCATCGAACGCCACCCGGACCGAATCAAGGTTCCCAGGACCGGCCGGTACGTCCGCCGCATCATGCACCATATGAGTGACCTCCTGACAGGGCCGCAGTCGCCGTCACGACTGCTGTTAAAGCCCTGCTCAGGAGGACATTTAAACGTCAGGCCCGGACAGAACCGGACGCGTCACGCGGTGAATCCAGGCTTAATCACCACCGAGCTCGCCGGTCGAACGAAGGCGCGGCGCCTCGCCGATCTGGTGCGCAGGTGGCCTGACGCGCACGTGTCGATCGTGGTCGATTCCTGGGAGGGAGCATCCGCCCTCGATGAAGCGCTTCCCCGTCCGATTCCAGCCTTGATCGATGTAAACGTCGCCCAGGATCGCTGCGGAGTCCTGCCAGCGGACGCTCGGCCCTTGGCAGACCGCCTCCAGGCGCTGGAGCGAGTGAATGTCGTCGGACTCCAGGGATACGAAGGAAACCTGCAACACGTACGGGTCGCACGAGAGCGCCAGGCTCTCTGCGATCGGGCGATGGAGCGTCTCGCCACCGCCGCCAAAGAGCTGCGCGCAGGCGGGCACAAGGTGGACATTGTTAGCTCCGGCGGGACGGGAACCGCGGAGTTCTGCGCAGCCCACGAGGTCGTGACCGAGGTTCAGCCTGGCTCATTCATCTTTATGGACGTTGACTACCAGGACACCGCGGGCGTCCCGTATCACCCTGCGCTCACAGTGCTTGCAACCGTAGTCAGTCGACCGACCGTCGATCGAGCTGCCATAGATGCTGGCTTGAAAACACTCTCCAATGACTCCGGTGACGCCCGAGTGATTGACCCGGTCGGATGGACGTACGAGCATGCTGGCGACGAGCACGGGATCCTGCGACCGGAGAGCTCCACGCCCAGGACGCTGCGCGTTGGCGACAGAGTGACGTTGATCCCATCCCACATCGACACCACCGTCAATTTGCACGACGTACTGCACGTTTCCCGATCTGGGGAAGTCGTCGGGCAATGGGCCGTCGCAGCCCGCGGCAAGGTGCAGTAGCGCTCGCCGTCGAGCTTGGCACACAGCGCGCACGTCACCTAACCTCGATCGGCCCAGTGCCGGATGCCCGCTTGCGTTCAACCGCTGTGGCGTGCGTCGGAACGTATCCGCGCAGCTACGCGGAGCGCTGGAGTCAGACGGTCGATCGAGACCACCAGGCCGTCGTCCTCGCAGCGCTCAACGACACGCATTCGGACAACACATAGGACGGCGAGTGCGCCGTGGTGAGACCATCTCCGCCGGTGCCGCGACAACCACGCCGCCTGCTCGTGCACGCGGGCGAGGTGACACCCATCGTGGTCCTCGTCTTTGTCTCGATCGCGACCGCGACGCCGGGCGGGGCGATCGCCACAGAGCCGATGTCTCCCCGGCCTTGCCAGGGCAGAGAGTGCCGAAGCCGCCAACCCTCTGCGTGGAGCGGGGCGAGCGCGCGCTGCATCTCGTCCTCCGAGCGAGCGCTGACTCGACTGCGACGCGCGAGCGAAAGCCAGTGTCGAGCGTGGAGGCCAAGTCAAGTCCGACGGCCGTGAGCAGCAGCAGCGCGGCGAGCGGCGCCGCTCCCGCGCTCGCGACGGCTAGCCGAGCAGCCCGGTGACGACGCTTCCGAGCGGCGGCTTTCCGGCATGAGAGAGCCGGTGATAACCGGACACTGCCGGGACCGTCTGGAACGCGCGCTCGCATCGGTTGGCTCTGACATTGCTCGATCCGCCCCGATAGTCCGGGTCCAACGACGCAAACCCACGGTCATTAAACGCATGGATCACCTTGCGCACATGCGACTCATCGGTCCGCACGACAGCCGCGATCTGCGGCGCCGGCATCCCGGTCGAGGACGCCAACAGAATCATCGCTCGCTGCCGCTTGGACTGGTACTTCGCGCGCTTGGAGATCGACTTCAACCGCGCACCCTCATCGAACGACAACTCCCGGACGAACACCTCCGGCGGACGCATGACCTCCAGGCTCGAGGACACACATCCCCATTCGCCACCGGGGCCGCGCTTCCGATCAAACGTTCACGGGAGACCCACTAGCTCCCGCGAGCCGCCCGGCCTTCAGTCCGAGGCGTCCGAGAAGCGCGCGACCGTGGGGGAGCGCGTGCGGCCGAGGACGATCACGGTGCGTGTGGTCAGCACCTTGGCAGGGTTGCGCCCGCCTCGCCGAATCCGGTCCACCACGTTCTTCAGGTGCTCGAGGTCGCGCACGCGGACGCGTGCCAGGGCATCGGGATCGCCGGCGAGGGTGAAGGACTCGACGACCTCCGGAAGGTCGATGACCGCCTGATCGACCTCGGCGACCTGGGTTCCGGGCGCGAAGCGCAGCTCGATGAAGGCCTCGATCTGCTCGCCGGCGACCCGATGGTCGAGAGTCGCGGTGTATCCCTGGATGAGGCCCATGGCCTCGAGCCGGTCGATGCGCCGCTTCGCCGAGGGCGGAGAGAGCCCCACCAGACGTCCGACCTCGCTGGCCGAGCGCCGGGCGTCCTCGACGAGAGCGTCGACGATCTGTCGGTCGGTCGCGTCGATGGTGGGCTTGGCCATCTCATGATCATAACGTTCATCGGGCTCATGACGTTCAAGTTGCAACGTCATCCGAAGCACGACGAACGATTCGCTTGCATCTCCACGGGCGACGGGTCACCCTGCTGAGATGGCGATCGCCGGAGAGCGAACCGAGCTTGAGACTCTGCACGCGATCCAGGATCGCGTGCTGTGGCTGGCCACGTCGATCGTCCATCACGCCAACCGCGTGCGCAGGACGCCCTCCGGAGTCAAGGTGGGCGGCCATCAGGCCTCCTCGGCCTCCGTGGTCACCCTAATGACGGCACTCTGGTTTCGCCACCTGCGCAGCCAGGATCGCGTGTCGGTCAAGCCTCACGCCTCGCCCGTCCTTCATGCCATCGAGTACCTGCTCGGCGAGCTCGAGCCCGAGCAGCTGACGACGCTGCGCCAGTTCGGCGGCCTGCAGAGCTACCCGAGCCGGCTCAAGGACCCGATTCCCGCCGATTTCTCGACGGGGTCGGTAGGAATCGGAGCGACCGCCCCTATCTGGAGCGCGATCGCTCACCGCTACGTCGCCGGTCACTTCGACGTGCCGCGCGGCGGCCGTCAGATCGCGCTGCTGGGTGACGCCGAGCTTGACGAAGGGGCGATCTGGGAGGCGCTTGTCGACCCCGTCGTCGCTCATCTCGGCGAGGTGCTGTGGATCGTCGATCTCAACCGCCAGTCCCTGGACCGGATCGTCCCCAACATCGCCGCGGGGCGCATCGAGGGCATGTTCGAGGCCGCCGGGTGGCAGACGATCACGGTCAAGTACGGCCGGTGGTTGCGTGAGCTCTTTGCCCGCGACGGCGGGTCCGCACTACAGCGCCGCATCGACCAGATGCCCAACGAGGAGTACCAGCGCCTGTTGCGCTCAGACACCGAACAGCTCCGCGAGCGTCTGCCGGGGAGCGGGCGAGGCCGCCGCGACCTCACCAAGCTAATCGCTGAACTCAATGACGAGGAGCTCCTGCGAGCGATCCGCGACCTCGGCGGGCACGACCTCGGTGATGTCCTGGAAGCGCTCGCCCAGACCGACGCCGAAACCGATCGGCCGTCGGTGATCTTCGCCTACACCATCAAGGCGTGGCGCCTGGCCACCCAGGGCCACCCCGCCAACCACTCGGCGCTGCTTTCCGGCGAGCAGTGGGCTGAGCTCGCCGAGGTCACGGGCGCGGACCCGGAGGACCCCTGGAGGCGATTCGCGCCTGAGACGCCTGAGGCCGAGCTCTGCCACGAGGTCGCCGAGCGGCTGCGCCGCGACCCGGTGACGCTGCAGACCGCACCCGCGCCTCCCCCCGAGCTCAAGCGCACCCATCAGGGGACGGCCTCGACCCAGCAGGCCTTCGGCCGCTTCTTCGTCGACCTCGCCCACACCGCGCCCGAGGTTGCGGGCCGGATCGTGACCGTCAGTCCCGACGTCGCCTCCTCGACCAACCTCGGCGGGTGGATCAACCACGTCGGGATCTGGCATCCCGGCGATCGGATCGACTGGTTCGCCGACGACACCGACACGCTCGTGCGGTGGCGGGAGACCGAGCATGGTCAGCACATCGAGCTCGGGATCGCTGAGGGCAACCTCGTCGGGCTCCTCGGTGAGCTGGGGGCGACGTGGTCGCGCGACGGCGAGGCCATCCTTCCCATCGGCACCATCTATGACCCCTTCGTCAACCGTGCGCTGGAGCCCTGGTCGTTCGGGATGTACGCCGGGGGGCAGTCGATCCTCGTCGGCACTCCGTCAGGGGTGACGCTCGCGCCTGAGGGCGGCGCCCATCAGTCGATCATCACCCCGTCCATCGGTCTCGAGCAGCCGCGGTGCGTGGCTTGGGAGCCCGCTTTCGGCCAGGATCTGGAGTGGGCGCTTCTCCATGCACTGTCTCGCCTAGGGCGTCCCGACGGAAGCTCGGCGTACTTTCGCCTGACGACCCGGCCGCTTGCCCAGGACCTGGCCGCGGTGCCCGAGGATCCCGCGCAGCGCGAGGAGCGCCGCCGCCAAGTGCTGGCCGGTGGCTACCGCCTGCGGAGCGCTTCCCATGTCCCGGAGGTCACTCTGGTGGGCGTCGGCGCGCTGATGCCTGAGGTCTTGGCCGCCGCTGACCAACTCGCCGCCGCGGGCATGCCCTGTGACGTCGTCTGTCTGACCTCGGCGGACCTCGTCTTCCGAGCACTGCAGGCCCGAGCGGGCCTGCAGGACGGCGACGCCGGCGTGCTCGACGTGCTCTTTCCCGCCGACCGGTTGGCGCCCATCGTCACCGTCCTGGACGGGCACCCGCACACCCTCTCCTTCCTGGCCGGGGTGCGGGGCACACCCATCACCTGCCTTGGCGTCGACGACTTCGGACAGTCCGGCGATGTCGAGGACCTATACCGCCACTTTGGCATCGACGCCGAGACCATCACTGACGCCGCCATCGACCTCGTGGAGGCGAGCCGCCCATGACCGCCATCCTCATGCCCAAGCTCTCTGACTCCATGGAGCAGGGCACGATCCTGAGCTGGCTTAAGGCCTCGGGCGACGAGATCGAGATCGGCGACGATCTGCTGGAGATCGAAACCGACAAGTCGACGGTTCCCTACGCGGCCGAGGCCGCGGGCACGCTGGAGATTCTCGCTCAGGAGGGAACGACGGTCGCCGTGGGCGAGGTGATCGCCCACGTGGGAGCGGCCTCCTCGGAGAGGCCGCTCGGCTCGGCAGCGGTTGAGATGGCCAGCGCCGCGGCCCAGCCCGTCGCCGTCACCTCGAACGGAGGGTCCGCCGCCAATGGAGGGGGCGCGCGCAAGTCCCTGGCCACGCCCGTCGCCCGGCGTGTGGCCGCCGTGCACGGACTGTCTCTGGAGGACATCTCCGGTACTGGTCCGTTGGGACGCATCACACGAGCCGACGTGCTCAAACGAGCCGGGCTCGACGATGACGCCTCGGCGCTGCCGTCGGTGCGCCCGTCCGCGCCGGCTGTGGACGTTGACCGCGGTCGGTCGCCCGCTCCGGCGATCGAGGTCGAGCGCGGGATGCCGCGGGTGTTCGGGCCGGGCACGACACGTCGCGAACCGAGCCGCCTGCAAGCGGTGATCGCCCGACGGATGGCACAGGCCAAGGCGACGATCCCGCACTTTCAGGTGCAGACCGAGGTCGCGATGGACGCAGCTCTCGCCCTGCGCGTCGAGCTCAAGCAGGCCGCCGGCGAGGGCCCGGTGCCCTCGGTCAATGACTTCATCATCAAGGCGGCGGCTCTCGCGCTCTGTGATCACCCGTTGGCTCGCGGCTCCTATGTCGACGACGCCTTCTTCCTGCATGAGGCGATCAATGTGGGCATGGCCGTGGCGGCCGGGGACGCGCTAGTGGTGCCGACGATCTTCGACGCCGACGTCAAGTCGCTGGGGGAGATCGGCCGCGAGGCGAGGCGCCTGGCGAGCGCGGTGCGCGGGGGGACGATCGCCCCGACCGAGCTGGAGGGCGGGACGTTCACCGTCTCGAACCTCGGCATGTTTGGGATGACCGCGATCACCCCGGTCATCAATCCGCCGCAGGCGGCGATTCTCGGCGTGGGCGCGGCGCGCGAAACGCTCGCTCGCGTCGATGGCGAGATCGCCGACCGGACCCTGCTCACGCTGACCCTGTCGTGCGATCACCGCATCCTCTACGGCGCCGACGCCGCCCAGTTCCTCGCCCGCATCCGCGAGCTTCTGGAGACCCCGCTCAAGCTCACCCTCTGACTGTGTCCAATGAACGCGCGGGCCGAGGCATTAGCACGTGCGACTGATTGACGACGCGCATCGCGACGATCCCGCATTGGATATGGCACTCACCGGCGCGCTGCTAGAGGGCGTCGCCGACGGCAGCGTTGAGGAGACGGTGCGCGTGTTCCGGCCGGGGCCGACGGTCGCCCTGGGCCGCATGGACCGGGTGCGCCCGGGATTTGCCCGGCGTGTGCGGTTACGCTCGAGCATGGGTGGGTCCCGGTGCTGCGCTGGGGTGGGGGACACGCTGCGCCGTACGGCCCGGATTGCGTAGTCGTGGAGGTCATCCGCCGCCAGAAGGTGATCGTCGGAGGCCTGGAGGAGCGCTTTCACGACTTGACGGCGCTCGTGAGCGAGACGGTCGCCGGGTTGGGCATCGATCTGGAGGTCGGGGAGCTGCCCGGCGAGTACTGCCCGGGGCGCTTCAGCCTTCACCTGCCCGGCGGACCCAAGGTCGCGGGGGTTGCCCAGCGGGTGATCCGGGGTGCCTCGCTGACCACGGCCGCGCTGGTCGTCGAAGGAGGCCCGGCGCTGCGGGCGGTGATCGCCGACGTGTATAGCGCGCTCGAGCTCTCGGTCGACCGCTCGGTTGCGGGCGCGCTCGCCGACGGCCGCCACAAGGTGGAGGCCGACGCCGTACTCGAGATGATGCGCGAGCGGGCGGCCGCGCGTTACGACGCCGCGCCCGGCGAGGTGAATACCGAAGCGAAAAGGTGGGCGGTGAGTAGAGCCCGAGCAAGCGACCCACGATCCCCTTCATGATCTCCGTGGTGCCGCCGTGGGTCCAGGGTACCCGGGGTCGCGCGACATCCGGGCGATCTCGCACTCCTCCATGTCGCCGCAGCCTCCGTGCATCTGCAGACCGTCCCGGGCCACCTGCAGTTGTTCGCATGTCGCGCCACACGAACGGTACTGCCTGACCAGGGGCCGCCTCGGTGACAAGCGCTCTCAGCTGGCCATCTTTCACGAGATCTACGGGTTTACGCCGTGCTCTGCTCGGTTCCGGCCCTACCGCAGCACCTGACGGCCACGGAACCCGCCAGATGCTTCGTGCACTTCAGGCCACGCAGGCAGCGTCGGACAATCGCCCAGGTGTGGAAGCGGGACTCGCGCATCGCGCGGTCGGAGACTTCCTCCTCGTCAAGACCGTGCCTCGGTGCTTGCACGATTGCTGCTAACCGCCGGGTCGATGCAGAAGTTTCAGTCGGACCCGACGACGTTTCCGGATCCACGAACATCCGGTCACCAGATCCGACGTCAGCGACTTGGTCGAGGTGGCTGCTTTGGTTCCGCCAAGGCCGGAAGCGGAAGCCGCGCGCTGGTCGCTGCAGTGGCGACGAAGCGGCAGCGGTTGTATGCGTGTAGCTCGGCGGATTTCCTATCGCCGGGGCGCGCTTCCCGCGTGACCGCTGCGGATCTCTGCCGTCAGCGGGCGCGGGCCGTGCCGCGAGTCAAGGGCGACATTCACCGTGGCGTGATTGATGCATTTGCCCTCGAGGGTTGACATACTGATCAGTATGTGATTAACATACCGGCCGGTATTCCAAATGGACGCGCTGCTTCACACCTTCCTGTTTGCTGATCTAGTCGGATTTACGGCACTGGCGGAGCTTGAGGGTGATGACCGGGCGCTTGAGGTGGCGCTGGCGTTGTAGCGTCGGGTTCGAGGCCTGCTCGGGGAGTACGGGGCAGAGCAGGTAAAGACGATCGGGGATGGGTTGATGCTTCGTTGTGATCAAGCGCAGGACGCAATCTTGCTTGGTGTGCGGCTGGTTGACGGCTTCGCCGAGGAGGGCGGTTTTCCGCCCGTGCGGGTAGGCATCCACACCGGTCCTGCGCTGACCAGCGACGGCGACTGGTATGGCCGGGCGGTGAACGTGGCGGCTCGTGTGTGCGCGGTCGCGGCTGGAGATGAGGTGATGGTCAGCGAGACCGCGCGTGCGGCTGCCGGCCAACTCGATTCGGTCGAGTGGGGTGCGCGCGAGCTGCATTGGCTGCGCAATGTCTCCCAGCCGGTCGGCACGTTCGTAGCGGCGGCGCGGGCCGAGTGGGACCAGGGCGGACGTGGGGTGGTAGGCAGCGCAGAAGGACTGACGGGGACGCGCTTGTGCGTGAGCGGCGTGGGCGGAGAGGCAAGGCCATGACGGACGTAAGCTCACCGAGAGCGGGCGTCCTGCCGCCTGGCCCGCGGATGCCGTCGGTGCTTCAGACCGCGATCTGGTTTCGCAGTGCGCAGTGGATGCTGTCTCAGTGCGCGGCGCGTTTCGGGGAAACGTTCACGCTTGAGATCGCGCATGAGGGAACGTGGGTCGTGCTGTCAAATCCCGGGCATGTCAAGCAGGTGTTCACCGGCGATCCCAAGATCTTTCACGCCGGCGAGGGCAACCGGGTTCTGCTTCCGGTGCTGGGTGCACGCTCGGTCCTGCTGCTCGATGAGCGTGAGCACGTGCAGCAGCGCAAGCTTCTGCTGCCTCCGTTTCACGGTGCCAGGATGCAGGGCTACCGGGAGTTGATGCGCGAGGTCGCGGCGGCGGAGATCAAGACGTGGCCGCGCGCAACGCCGTATCGCTTGCGCCCGCGGATGCAGGCGATCACGTTGGAGATCATCCTGCGAGCAGTGTTCGGTCTGACCTCCGGAGATCGGATAGAGCTCCTACGGGGTGAGCTGCGAGGCCTGCTGGACATGTTGACTAACCCCCGCATGCTGCTGTTTCCAGTGGTGCTGGGCCCCGAGCGACTCGCGCGCTTTGGACCGTTTCGCAGGCTGATGCAGCGCGTCGACGCGCTGGTCTATGAGGAGATTGCTGAGCGTCGCGGCGCGCGCGACCTGGCTGAGCGCGGGGACATCCTTTCGCTGCTGTTACAAGCACGCCATGAGGACGGCGCGCCGATGAGCGATCAGGAGCTCCGCGACGAGCTGTTGACGCTGCTCGTCGCTGGTCACGAAACGACCGCCAATGCCCTGGCCTGGGCGGCGGAGCGCCTCGCCCGCCATCCGGAGAAGCTCGCGCGGCTCAAGGACGAGACCGCGGCTGGTGAGACGCAGTATCTGGACGCGGTGGTTAGCGAGACGCTTCGGTTGCGTCCCGTGATCTCGGTGGTCGCCCGAAAGCTGCGCGAACCGGTTCAGATCGGCGAATGGCAGCTGCCGGCGGGCATTACTGTCATCCCGGCGATCTTTCTTATGCACCGGCGACCGGACATCTATCCCAATCCCGAACGCTTTGAGCCTGAGCGCTTCCTGGAGCAGGCACCCGGGACCTACACCTGGATTCCTTTCGGTGGCGGGATCCGGCGTTGCCTGGGCGCCGCGTTCGCTCAGTTTGAGATGAACGTTGTGCTCGGCGAACTGGTCGCCAGCTGGCACCTCGAGCCGGCTCGGGCGACGTCTGAGCCGGTGCTCAGACGCGCTATCACCGAGACGCCGCGACATGACGCCGAGGTCCTGCTCTCGTGAGCGCTGCTCTGACCCGCCGTGAGAAGCAGCAACGGACCCGCGGCTCGCTGCTCAAAGCCGCCGCGCAGCTGTTCTGTGACCACGGCCTCGAAGGCGCTTCGGTAGACCAAATCGCCCAGGCCGCCGGCTACACCAAAGGTGCCTTCTACGCCAACTTCAAGTCAAAGGAAGAGTTGTTTCTCGTCATGCTCGACGAGCGCTTCTCCGGCGAGCTAGAGCGAATCGACCAGGCTCTCGCCGGCGCGCAGGAGCCACACGCACAGGCGCGCGCCGCCGCCGCGGACTTCATCCACTTCGCCGGAGACAAGGTCTGGCCCCAGCTCTACTTCCAGTTCGTCGCCCACGCAGCCCGTAACGACGACTTCCGGCAAGAACTCGCCACGCGCCAACAGGCGATGCGCGAACGACTCACCGCGACCTTCAAACGTTGGATGGAAGGCATCGACACCGAACCGCCATTCCCGATCAAAGACATCACCGCGATGATCTACTTCATGGCCGACGGGTTCCTCGTAGACCGCATGATCGAACCCGCCCTCGACGAGAATCTCTACCCAACAATGATCGCGGTGTTCCTCCGCGGCCTCGAAGTGCTCACATCCGAGCAGTCTCCCCCCGCGGCACCCGCATCGGAATAGTCCAGCTTGCCGGCTCTCGCATCTAACACCGCGGCGGGTGTCCGGCAGGCGCGCCCGGGACGGTCCTCGCTACTACCGCTCCCACGAACGTCCGGTCACCAGATCCGCCGTTAGCCACAAAGTCAAGGTGGCTGCTTTGGCTCCGCCAAGACCGGAAGCGGAAGCCCATCGCTCGTGGCCGCCTCGGCGACAGAGCGGGAGCTTCAGTCGCCGCCGATCTCGGCCGTGACGGCGTGGTCGCGCTGCTGGGACGCTGATGGCCGGCCCATCGTCGAGCGGGCCGCGTCGGTGCTGATCAGCGTCCATGCCAGCACGCAGCCGACGGCGCAGAGGATCGCGCCCGTCAGGTACGCATCGTGAAACGCCGCTAGGGTGCCGCCCCCGGCGCCCGCAACGACCGTCGTCAGCACGGCGATGTCCAGCGCGATCGACGATTGCCGGATCGTGTTGTAGATCGCTGACGCGTGGCCGGTGTCCCCGGTGGAGATGTGAGTGAACATCGAGGTCTGGATCGACAGGAACACCCCGGCGTTGCCGGCCCCGCCCAGGAACATCAGCGCTCGTACCAGCCACATGTTCGCGCCAGGGGAGACGAGCAGGAACAGCGCCATGTACGCGGTCAGCGTGATCGCGCCGATCTCGGCCAGCGCCCGCGGCCCCAGCCGCGGGTACAGCCGGCCGAGGGTCTGGGACCCGACGCCGACGCCGATCACCTCGACAAACGTGGTCGTGCCCGAGCCGATCGGCGACTGGTGCAGCACCTGCTGTAGGAAGATCGGCGTCAGGTAGAGGCTGGCGAGGAACACGCCGGTCGTCAGCACGAACACGGTGTTGGTGGCGCGCAGCAGCGGCTCTCGCAGCAGCCGCAGCCGCAGAATTGGCTCAGACGCTCCCAGCGCTCCCCGAACGAATGCCCACAGCAGCGCGATTCCGCCGATTCCGGTAATGAGGATCTGCGGCGCCGCCCAGCCGATCACCGAGCCTTCGCTGATCGCGTACATCAGCGCGCTCAGGCCGACCCCCGACAGCAGCATCCCGCGCACGTCGAGCCGGCCACTCGGCGCCTCCCGGTGCTCGGGCAGATACAGGTAGGCGAACGCGAGCATCACGATGCCGACCGGCACGTTGATCAGGAAGACCCACCGCCACGACAGCGTCTGGGTCAGCACGCCACCGAGGATCGGCGCTGCGCCGGGGCCGAGCAGGATCGGCAGGATCAGTGTCCGCGACACCCGCGCCCGCTGGTCGGGCCCGTAGGCGCGGTACAGCATGGCGGTTCCGGTCGGGGTCAACATGCCGCCGCCGATCCCCTGCAGGGCTCGGGCGGCGATCAGCTCAGGAAGGTTGTCGGCCGCTCCGCACAGCGCAGATGCGGCGGTGAACAGCGCCAGCGCGACCAAGAACGTGCGCTTTGTCCCGATCCGGTCTCCGATCCACCCCGAAGCGGGGATCACGACCGCCAACGTGAGCAGATAGGCGATCACCGTCCACTGCACGTCCGACAACGGCGCGTCGAACTTCCGGCTCAGCGTCGGCAGCGCAACATTGACGATCTGCATGTCGACCGCGGTCATGAAGATCGCCGTCACGTACGCGACCGCAATCGCACGCTGCGCCGAAGGCCCCCGGCCGGGCGAGAGCCCCAGACGCTCACCGGACGGCTCGCCCGGGCAGGTGGAAAGGCTCATACCTTCAAGCTAGTCGACGCGTCCGGAAGCGATACGGAGTTCACAAGACGAGAGACGAGCGGGCGGGACCTGGTGGCTGGTGGTCTCACCCACGGCATCGCCACCGTGAACCAAACAACGCTCCGTGTCGCCCGCCCGTCACCGGTAGCGGGGCCCCGAAGGAGGATTGTCCGGTCATGCTCGCGCCTACGTAGACGCCGTCGCCTCAGCCGCGGCACAACAGCACAAGCGGCAGGCCTAAAGGCGACATTCGATCCGACGCGGGCGCGCAGAGCCGGGACCTCCATTCACGCACCGGCGGCTATCTCCGCACAGCGAGGCCAAGCACCCTCCGACTTCTGCTTCGGCTCAACCAGCTGGCGAAGCGGCAGCCACTCGCTCACGGCCGGATCGGCGACGAAGCGGTAGCGACGCCGCTTTGCTGCCGCTCTGTTATCGATGGCTCGTTGACGTTCTCACTGGTGCAGGGCGTCGAGGACGGCATCGTGGACCTGGCCGTTGGTGATCACGACCTGTCGGGTGTCGATGCGCGGTCCGCCTTCGAAGTCGGTGTGCTTGCCGCCCGCTTCCTCGACGATGACCTTCAGCGGCGCGTAGTCCCACGGGTAGCTTCCTGTGGAGATCGCGATGTCCGCCTCGCCGCACGCGACCGCAAGCGAGGCGTGTCCTTGATGCGGTCGTACGTGGCCGCAGCGCGCCGCGACTCTGGTCAGCGGATGGTCCTCGTCGCCCGCGGCGATGTGCTCTCGCCAGTCATCGCAGACCACGGCGTCAGCAAGACGCACGGTGCTCGAGACGCTGATTGGTTGACCGTCACAGAAAGCGCCCCGACCGCGGCTGGCCCACCATCGCTGGCCGGTACCAGGACGATCAACGACGCCGACCACGATCTCCGCTTGATTACCGAGCGCGATCAAGGTCATCCATTTCGGGTCACCACTCACATACCGGGTCGTTCCGTCGATCGGATCGACATACCAGCACCACTCCGAGGCGCCCGACTCACCGGCCTCCTCGCCGATCACCATATGGGCGGGGAACCGCAGCGCGATGTGCTTGCGCACCGCGTTCTCGACGGCGCGATCGACATCGGTCACCGGCGAACCGTCTGGCTTCTCATCCACCAGAAACCGGCGCTGCACGAAGGCTGGCAATGAGATCGAGGCCGCCAGATCTGCCAGCTCGCAGGCGAACTCAAGCTCGGCGCGCCAGTCGGGCATCCAGCAATCACATCAGATCTGCCGGGATGCTTCTGCCAAGACCGCGGCCGTACCCACGAAACAGCGCGGTCCGGGCCTAGACTGGGCTGGCGGGAGCACGTCGATCCGCTGGGATCTCGGTGACGTCGCCAGAGCGGCGGGGCGCGATGATCTGCCCGAGCTTCTGCGCCCGTATCTTCACCTCTAAGTACGGTTTGGGGGTGGACGTCATTGGATGCCTCGCGTGTGATCTCACGGCCGGTCGTCAGCAGCTTCCTGGTGGGGTGATCTTGGACGCCGACGGCTGGCGCGTTGAGCATTGCGTCGGACCGCTCGGGGTCGGCACGCTCTTGCTCAAGCCCGTGCGCCACGTCACGCGGGTGGCCGAGCTCACGAGCGCAGAAGCCGCGGCCCAGGGCCCTCTGATCCACCGCTGTGCCTCAATTGTTGAGACGCTCCTCACCCCCGCCCAGACCTACGTCTGCCTCTGGTCGCACGCCGGCGGTCAGCCCGTTCACATCCACTACGTCGTCCAGCCGGTCACAGACGCACAAATCGCAGGCGGCCTCCATGGCCCGCGGCTCCAGGTCGAGATGTCTACCGCCGCGGTCCCGCTAGATCCGGAACGAGTTGAGCGCTTCGCGAATGAGGCGCGAGCTCTACTCGGCGTCGCGTCCGAGGGCGGCTAGGCCTACCGACCATCTGCCGTGGACGCGTGGTTGCTGTCGCTACTCGTTCGGCTAAGGACTGGCGGTGCGCTGCGTCGTTTGGTTTGCTGTCGGGTGTGCCGTCCCTGTTGCTCGTGGCCGCGTCTGACCGAGAGCTGTGTGAGATCGCCGGGGCGCGGCCGGTCTGCTGTGGGATCGGGCCGGTGGAGGCGACGCTCGCAACCGCGAGAGCGCTCGCTGAGACAGATATCGCGGCTGTGTTGCATGTCGGCATCGCCGGAGCCACGAGCTTGGAGACCGGAACGGTTGTGATCGGATCGCAGTCCATCTACTGCGACGTGCTCGATCCCAACGCGACGCTGCCGAGAGTCGCGCGCCTTACGCCGGCGGCTTGGCTTCTGACCGCCATGCGCCGGGCGCTTCCCGACGCGATCGTCTCCCCGATCGCCACCGCGGCTCGCGTCGGCGGTGGCGATGGGCATCCAGTCGAGGCGATGGAAGGCTTCGGCGTGCTCCGCGCCGCAGCCGGCGCTGGAGTGCCCGCGATCGAGATCCGCGTCATCTCTAACGACCCCGCCGACACAGACCGCAGCCTGTGGAGGATCGACGATGCCGTGGCTGTCCTGCATCAGACGATCAAGACGGCCGTGCCCGTGGTCATAGAGAGCAGCGCGGCAGCCACACATATCACTGCTGGATCACGAAGCACCAGCCACGAGGTCCCCAGCTGACGGCCGGGATGAACTTTCCGCTTCGATCCCACGAGGGCCGGAAGCGGAAGCGACGAGGTCAGAGCCGGTCCGGCGACGGTGCGGCAGTGAGGCATGCGCCGGGTAGCGGACCAGTTGTTTAGGGGCCTGATGTCAGGTCGGCGCGGTCGGCATTGCGAAGATCTGTCCGTTCCAGCCGTTGAGCTCGAACGTCTGGCTACGGATGAACCCCTGGCGCTCATACCAGGCGATCAGACCGGGGGCGCCTGCCCAGCAGTCGACGCGGACCTGCTCGCAGCCACGTCGTCGAGCCTCGGCGACCGCTCGGTCGACTAGCCGGACGCCGATCTGCCGCCCAGCGTGGGCCCGGGAGGTCAACAGCAATTGGATATAGAGCTCTTCAGACTCCGCTGGCGGGGCGTAGCCAGGCGCTGCACCAACGACCAGCGCCCCGACCGGTTGACCGTCGAGTTCGGCGATTCGCAACCCCCCGTCGCCGGCCAGGCGGCGGACCTGATCAACGCCGGCGGCCCGTGAGGAATACGGCGCTGATCCCCACTGTCCGGTCTGGCCGCGCGCGACCAGCCACGCGATCGCCTCATCGAACAAGCTCAGCAGTGTCGGTTCGTCAGCGGGGCCGCGACCCGAACGCGCATGTCGAGAGCACCCACGGTGGTGGTGCTCCACCGAACCTCTCCCTCCGACATTTCCTCCGTCGGCGAAAGACCCAGCGACTCGGCGACCCGCCTCGACGCGACGTGATCGGGATGAATGTGCGCGATCAGCTCACTCACGCCCTGCCGTCTGAGCCAAGCGTCGACCGCCGCCGCCGCCTCGCGCGCGTAGCCACAACCCTGAAAGTCGGTGGCGGTCGTCCAGGCCAGCTGCGCTCGATCAGGTGGGCCCAGCGTCACTGTCGCCTGCAGCTGGCCGACCGCCGATCCGGTCGAGGACTCGCGGACAACCCAATTGAGCCAGCGCTCACGACCGTCGGCAGACCGGCCTACGACCTGGCGTTCAAACCGCCTCCGCAATTCCTCGAGGCCGAGCGGATGGCCGCCGATGAACTCGTGCAACCGGAGATCATTCAGCACCGGCGCGAGCTCCTCGGCGTGATCGGTCCGCAACGGCTCTAACCGCAACCGCGCCGTAACCAGCGACGGTGTGCTGTTCGCATGACTGAGCTCTTCTGAGAGGCCGTCGTTCCTCATTGGTCGCAGTTTGTCCAACACCTGTTGCTTGTGCATCAGCCGGGCGAGGGAAGATCGGATACGTCGCGATCGTCAAGTCGCATTGCTGCTTCTGGCCCGGCCGCACACATAGCGGAAGCCGATGGCCCGTGGCCCCAACGGCAACCCAAGCAGCAGCGCTCGATCGGTTGCAGGCGACGTGCTCAGAGGTCCGATTGCAGCAACGAGTAGGCGACCGCGTCGACGGGCCGCCCGTCGACCTCGAGGTAGCAACGCAGACGCCCTTCGGGCCGGAAACCGCTCTTCTCGACCACCCGCCGAGAGGCGATGTTGCGTGGATCCACCAAGGCCTCGACCCGGAGGATGCCTGCGTCCTGCAACGCCCAGCGCGAGAGCAGGATGGCGGCTCTCGTCGCGAGTCCGTTGCCTTGGGCTTCGTGGGCGATCCAATAGCCGATGCCCACCACGCGCCGATGGGCGTCGAAGACGAGTTCTCCGTCGTCAAGCGCTCGTGTGACCCCGAGCTCCAGGCGTGGTCGCCTGATGAGGCCGACATACCCCGCCGCCGCGTGGCCAATCGCCGCGACCGCGCACGAGACTCCAACGCTCGGCGGGCGGGCTTGTTGTCGACGAACCCACGCCAGCGCTTCCTCCGCGGTGCCGCCTCGCGCCGCGGCGACCGCGGGGACGTCGTCCTCTCGCCAGCGGCGAAGTTCGATCACGCCGTCGCTCAGCACGCCAGGATGAGCCAACTCAGTCACGGTGCGCCGAGCCTAACGCCGGTGGCCCTCCTCTCACGAGGGTCCGGCCACCAGACCGGTTGTCGATGGCCGGGATGAGGCTTCTCCTTTTGATCGGCCATCTCCCGAAGCGGAAGCGCAGCGCTCGTGGCTGCAGGGGCGACGGGGCAGAAGCAATGGAGAACGTGTGTGGGCCGCCGAGAGGTCTATGGGCAGCCGATGAGCCGCAGCATTTGAGCCGGCGCTTGCCGGTCATCGGAATGCGCACCAATCCGAACCCTCCGTCAAGACGCCCCCTCGCGGGGCGACCGATGCGCCCTGTCGGTTCTAGTGTGAGACGGCGGTAGGCCGGCCATCGGTTGATGATCATGGAGGTAGCAATGCGGTATCGCAAGCTCGGTAGTTCGGATCTGGAGATCTCGGAGATCTCGCTCGGGTCGTGGCTCACCTACGCCGGAGGGGTGGAGGCCGAGCAGACTCGCGCCTGCACCGCGGCAGCGTTCGAGGTGGGAATCAACTTCTTTGACACTGCCAACGTCTACGGACGCGGTGC
>JAABUU010001586.1_pt1 | contig 37195 bp, 37 predicted proteins | sample 5559301 | NCBI WGS metagenome assembly JAABUU01 (sample SAMN10711884, study PRJNA513360) | rock metagenome | isolation source: Antarctica rocks | place: Antarctica: Victoria Land, Richard Nunatak white
TGGGGGTGTGGGGATGATATCTAGGTATTTGCTCTATTTGCACCAAATTTGAGGCTGATTTGTGGGTTTTCCCCGCCAAATTCGCTAAAACCCGAAAACTGAACTAGACTTTCGGATACAACGATACCTTATGGTCAGAATTGGCACCAGGCCGTGCCCCGACTTATACATGCCAAGATTTTAATGTATGAAATAATGCATTAGCTACTCGTATGCATCCGTATTACAGGGACGACTACTCGTCATAGCAGTATGCAGCGCACATAATCACGGGACTAACACGTGACAGAGCCCAGGACCAATGCTCTTAGCAATGACCACACTAGCTTCCTTCACAACAAAACTACCAACATAGCCATTGCCAACTATCTAGTGAATTAAGAACGTAAGGAGTCGAGTGAGAGATGCTCCAGCTACTCAAGCAAGACGAGGCAAGTCTGAGGATTTAGGAACGAAAGAGGTGTAAGTTGTGTTGAAATATAGAACTGAAATCGACTCAAAACACACATTTGGTATAACGCTAGGAGTTGAAAACAAAAGAGATGCGCTATAGCTTGGTCGCAATTACTTCATGGAGGCGACAATCTCCTCCACATGGGCAAAGCTCAGCTCCTTCATTGTCTCTTCCCAGACCTGTTCCTTCGCCGTCTTTCCCTCGGCGGTGTAGTAGAAAGTAGCAAGTCTGGGGTTGGTGCCACTGTCAGTCAGGTTACGAAACCCACTCAAGCCCTTTGAGTTCAGATGGAAAGGAAAAGCCGACTGGATATACTTACGGCGAGATCTCGGTATTCATGAGAAAGCATCCGTGTGATTCTTTGCCGTGGTCCAGCAAGGCGTCAATATATGTGGCAGCCCCTTTGTCCACAGTTCTGCCAGCGATTCCGAAAAACGCTTTTGCACCTATACGAACTAAGCCACTTGCATCGCGACTTAGAGCTGTGCCCTTCGTCAGGCCTGGGTCGACCATGTTGATGATGACATCGTCGGACTTAATATGCTCTGCCAGCTTGACTAAAAAAAGCTGAGCCAAAAGCTTTGACACGCCATATCGCTCCTGGGGATCCCATGGAGTTATCTTGGTGTCGTCAAAGGAAGGTAGGAGTGGCCGCTGGTCACGATTTGGGAACTTGCACAAATGGGCCGTGACGGAGTTGATGACCGTCAGTCGCGGAGGATTATCTCGGTTTGATTTAGCCTTGAGAACAGGCAGCAGGAGAAGAGTAAGTAGAATTGTGCTAATGTGGTTGACTTGGATGTCCGTTTCATGCCCAGTGGAGCGGGTTGTGCTGAAATTCGTCATGGAGACACCCGCATTCAAGATTGTGTAGTCAATGCGTGAGAGCTCGGTATCGCATTTGCGGACAAAGGCCTGGATAGAGTCATACGACTCCATATCCAGGGCCCAGACATCGATAACTGCTGCCGGATTTGCCGGGCTGAGTTTTGAAGCAGCGGCTTTGCCTTTCTCGATAGACCGCACAGCTACCACAAGATGGGACAGGCCAAGGGTCAGGAGCTGCCTTGCTGACTCGAACCCCAGGCCAGAGTTGGCACCTGTGACAATTGCGACTTTGCCCTTTAAGCTGGGGGATTTTCCTGGAGTCGGGACTTCTATTTTGACCTTGAACTGGTTGTTCCAGAAGACCTTGCCGAAGTTCTTTGGCAGAGGGGGCATATCCTTAGAAGCGACCATTTTGGGCGAGAATGTTATTTTCGTTGCGGAGGTGAGGGGAAAAGTGGAAGGTGTGGATGAAGCTCAAGTCAGTACCTGGTTTAAGAAATCTGTAAAACCGTGGGAAAGGCAAGGGAGTAGGGGGATTTATATTGCAAGGCTTGAGTCTCTGTCGGAATCGGGTGTTCAAAAGTTGGCGAACATCCGGAGTATGCGGTGAACTCATCACTTATGCTCCCGTCTCGATATTTACTTCCGGTGGCGAAGAAATTGTGATGCAGCGTGAACGGGCGTGTATGGGCGTGAAAGGGATGCAGCTCCCAAAGAGGAAATCCCCAAGGTCTTGGCATGCATAAAGTGCGCTAGCCTGGATAGGATACCCCACAAGTCTTGGCAACACTCTGAGTAATTGGAGATCCCTGTCGGTGCATCTTCGGCATCACCACCTCATTCAAGTTCCAACTCGTAAAAATTGATACCGGCTTTCATCTCATTTTCCATCCGTCATTGTGTTCGCGTGCCTGATTCTAAAGACTGGTCCATCAGATCTTCTTGTCAAGCCTTATTGACGCTTCGGATTTGGTCCACCACTGGGGTTTCCCTAGTAGTGCCATGGCAAAGCCTCGAGAGCTGAAGTGCAAGTATATCCACATCCATTGCCTGCCCTTACGTACCCTGTAGCACTGCCTGCTGGTTCGCATTCTTTACCCTGTCTTGTTAGAAGCTGAGCCTTGCATGACAGACCCGGCGGGACTTCATTTCGTTGTTAGTACGCCGGCTCAGACCTTAGACACGCAAGACCGCAAAGCCATCAGGAGCCATGCCACAAGAGCTGGTGTAGCAGACCGACAGACCGTACAGCTACGGTCCTGGATGTCTCCCGATCGTAAGCTTGGGTCGCTCAAAAAGGCTATACTTGAGGAAACACCAACCCCACAGTCCATCTTATCAGTACCGAGTCCCAGGCGGGTCGGCGCGGATTTTTCTGGACTACAACTGCCGGCGGGAGTCGACTCTCACATGATTCAAGACCTAGTCAAATGTATATTTCTTATCCTCACCCACTTGCCTCTCAAACGGAACGATAGGCATCCTAGCACGGAATCTGACTAAGAAGACTCCTAGTGATTGATCTCAACCAGCATGGAGTATATCCCTACGAGATTTGCTTTGACGTTCATATTGTAGACAGGGGCTGGTTTCCATATATGATCAGCGACATCTGCTGCCTCCATTCGATGATGTTTTCGGTTCGGGCTTTTTTAGAAAGCGCTTCGCATGACCAACTAAGCCGCTCCGCCTGCTTCCATTATGTACGAACCTTGCAAATTCTTCAGGCTAGGCTTAATGAATTCAACAAGACATCTGCGATATCTGATGCTACGATCATGGTTGTCGTCACGCTGGCGATGGCTGCAGAGCTCACGGGAGATTTTGCGACCGTAGCAAACCATATCAAAGGCCTGGAGAAGATTGTCAGCCTGAGAGGTGGAGTGCGGGCGCTGACGACACACAATAATATGCAGGTCAAGGTTTGCAGGTGAGTGAGTCTCAGTTCTCACTTTACCGGATTCAAACCTCGACGCCGATTTCATTAAAGTGTATAATTGACATGGAAGCTAGGGCCGATTTGGCGTATGCGATGCTGTCTGGACGCCGACCACTTCTCCTCCTCAAAGAAGGAATCTCATGGGACTGCTTCATCGCGGAGCGTGGCCTAATTCATTGCAACCACCAGCCTTATGACGCTAAAGTACGTGCCTTTGTAGAAACTACCCTGGACATCAGGCTTCGGAATGCCTTGAGAGACATCCATGCTTTCTCCTGTATCAGCAATCTTGCCTACGAGACGACATGCAAGCTCCCACCAGACATCTATAATGAGATTATGATTTCTATTCTTTACCGACTCACCCATCTGTCTTTTGAAAGCGACCCCTTGCAGGAGTCGATTCGAACCGGATTGATGGCTTTTTCTTCGGCAATCTTTATACAACGGGATTTTATGGCACATCCCTACGATCATCTGTTAAACATCTATAGCAACGCCTTGTTCACGTTGCGCAATTCTACAGATATCGACCTACCCATACCTATTGTACTTTGGTTGGCCATGTTGCTACATCTGGTCGCACATAAAGAGCCTTCTCCGGCGGACTGGCAGAGTGTCTGGCTTGAGGAGGCTATTCTCCAAGCCGGTATCAACTCATGGCCCCAGGCACGCGAAGTACTAAGATCAGTCGTGTGGGTCAGCTTTATCCATGACAGACTTGGGAAGCAAGTGTTCGAAGCGGCTATGTTACGGCTTCAAAGCGCAGCATGATTCGACGTCTAGTGCGCTTTATTGTGAAATCGATACTTAAGTTACTTTCAGAAACGTAATTCTTGATAGAATCTTTAGCCGGAAGAACAGGAAGTCTTGACCAGCTCTCCTACCGCCTTGAACCCCTGGGTTCCATGCTTCAGAGACCCCGTAGCTTAGGCCGCGGAGATGCTGTGATTAAGGCCATGATTGTCCTCTGGGATTTAGTACAGATATTGCTCTTCAGGGTATCCAGACCTAATCGAAAATGCAAATGGTATGATATAAGACACTCTAGCAGAGACCATTCAACAATGACATAGACTTAATTATCATTAAGACTTAGCTTGGTAAAGTGGGAATGGCTTGCAAAGAATCAAGAAGGGCGATGCCTCGCACAGTCGCTACATGATTCTTAACATGCTGCAAGCCATTGAGGAACCAGTCCTTGACGCTGGCAAACAGGATGGGGGGTGTGACTTGCTTGCGGCCAATTTGTTGTGTATGTGATCAGCTGATTTCAAGATATGGGCGATCCGCTGAGTTGAAGCATAAGTAGAGAAGCTGTGGTTGTGCTGCCGCCAGCAGGTAAAGGTAAAAACGCTGATGGAGTTTCTTTGGGCGCTAAGCCCAAAACGACATTGGTGCGGCAAGTCTTAGCGTGTTCGAGGATGAGGCCTAAAGCCCAGTCGCACTTTTACAGCAAAGACATTTAATCCACTCTTATAACAATCTCCCTGTTTAACTTGGGAACAATTCTGCGCGGTACTTTCCCAACCAATCGTTTTGATTATGTTTAGCCGGTCACCACCTAAAGTCTCCCAGACAATATCCAGATGTAGAAGTCTCACTCAAGCGACAGCCACTCTCAGAGTCTCTCGAAACGTCACACAGCAGGTGCAATGCAGAGTTGAGGGAGCGCCATACTATTCTGTTGTAGTTTCTAAAAGCGTCGGGCATGCTCTATCAGGTCGTCGGGATCTAGGCTCAAAGGTCGTCAAAGTGGACCTCATCTTTTATGGCGGCTGCCATTTTGCCTGTAGTACGTAAACCCGCGAGGTACATTTTGCTGGTTCCTCATAATCTGCCAGGTAAACATCCAGAGTCCCCACGCTTAACATTAACTCAGGAGGTGGCACTCCTCATTGATCGCTCTAATGGTACGGAAGTGCCAGCGATGCTTTTCCACTGCGGTGATAATGAGGGTTCTGGGATCACGTTGAAGGGAAGCGATGGAGGTAAGCTGGCTTTGAATCCTGAGAATCAACATAGATACTGATATATATGTTAAAGAAGAGATGTGGGAACACACTGCCAATGGCACTAAAGTTTTCAGTAAGGCGCTACGAGACATGAAGTAGTAGCGAAAACAGCTTTGTGCCGTCAAATCGATAGATACTCGAGCCTGAATACTCGTTCTTCTCCCGCCCCAGATACAAAATGCTCTAGCCCTGAGTATATCAGTACCAAATGGTTTTCAGAAGCAGCATAGGACGCTGCCACTCAAACGTCCGAAGTCCCTGCGGAGCCCTTTCAGATGGCTCATTAAAGAAGCTTATTGCTTCACCCCTCATGGAGACTTGTGGCCTGCGTGTGGTTGGCATTTGGAGCAGTCCGCCAAGCTGTTCGGTAGATCTCTGCTAGTTCCGGTTCTTCCATCTTGCCCATAACAACATCAGAGTGCGCTCGCGTGCTAACATCATTGCTCTCTACCCGAGTAGCATCTTGTTGTAAAACCTTGCCGTTCTGCAGTAGAAATAAGTTGGCAGCTAGGAGCGCAGTTCGCTTGTTTCCATTTGCGAAAGGGTGGTTTTTGATAAGCCGAGAACTTAGAGCGGCAGCAAGTCGAGCTGATTCATTTTCATGCGCATAGTGCTGTTGATTGATGGGGGAATTGACTGCGGATTCTAGCATACTCTCGTCGCGGACACAGCTTGCCTCCTCGATACAGGCATTTAAAATCTTGACCTGGCTGACTCTAAGGAAACGAAAGCTCAGAGCTTGAGTGGTTGCCATATCCTTTCGACTGAGGTCTTATAATTTCCAAGAAAGAGTATATTGTTCTCGCGTGAAGGTTCAATTGAAGGGGGCCAGTTTCTACCCTGCATTTGCTTGTGCTGCTGCTGACAATGAAGTATCAATCACTACCATAGGACGTGGAGTGTTGCTCACAGCCAAGCTCCATGTAATGCGTGCCGCCATTGCGCGTACTTGGCATGCGGCGCCCAAGCTGAAGCGTCTCCCGCAGCGCTAGGAACCGCGATTTGAGCGCCGCGTAATACGCATCCTGGGCATCCAGATCCTCGTCGTCGTTTTCCTCGCCCTCGGACGAAGAAGTTATCTCAGGCACGGCGGTATACGCGCCATCAGCATAAACCCCGCGTCCGAGACCCTCGTCCGCTCTGACCCTCTGACAAGGCGCAACGAGCAGGCGGAGATACAGGCAAGCACGACTGTTCGCCTTGAAGAGGAGCAGGGAGGGATACAGATTGGCTTGAAAGGAAGAGTGCGAAGGCATGCGGGCGGTTAGGGAGGTTAGGGAGGAGAGGAAGGATAGGCCAGAGATTGGATGGAATGGTGCGTGGGAAGAGGTAGTGGTGATTGCTGTGTGCTTGTTGTGTAGGTTGTGGGGTAGAGGACGGTGGTAGGAAGCGGCTATGTTTGTGGGGATTGCGATCCGGCTTTGTGGTGGGAGGGCTTTGGTTTTAGGGCTTGCTTCGTTACAAGAAGGGTCATGCGCAAGAGCCTAGTCGGTCAAAATTATTCACCACCGGGCAAGGTTCTGACGCCTGCCCGAAAAAACGAGAAGTCTTCATCTCGCGATGGTCAAGACAACACCCACATATTCTATCGACTCGCATCTCTCTTGTCTATCAACCCTCTCTTCTGTTCTTACATTGATCGAATATCCATTACAGCCCACGGTCAGCGTAACAAGTATGATCAGAGAGGGGTTTCGGCGAAAAGACTCAAGACAGCTTCTAATTCAGGCTCTAGGGTCCACTCATTGGGAAGCTGCAATCCACAGCCTTACTCAAAGCTGAATTCGCTGGTGCAGACCCAATCTACCGGTCCAAGACAGGGGTAAATTACCAGAAATACCACACGAACTCTAAGTCTCTAACTCTCGCAATGTCACGCTCCGAGGGTATACACGCTCCAAGGGTGTGCACGCTCAAACGGTATGTACGCTTCAAGGGTGTGCACGTTCCCGGGGTGTGAATGCTCTCAGGGTACACGCTCCGAGGGTGTGGCCATCCCTCACTTGCTGGGTCCACCTCGTAGGTCCATCCCTCGATGAGAGAGCCAGAATTGGAGCCAGAATTAAAAGGGAGCCAAAACTGGAGCCAGAACAGGAACGGGAGCCGGAATGAAGACGGGAGCCAAAACAGGAACCGGGAGCCAGAACTGGATGGATCATGATATGAGATTCTTAAAAGTGGTCGAGATGTTCGAAGAAAATAGAAAGCACCGCATCAATACCCTGTGGCCTGCAAATAGAATAAATCACAGTCTATACTACATCCTACCATATTCCGTCACTTCACTTACACCCTTGAATGAAAATGAACCAGCCAAAGGTCGCTGGCACCAGAAGAAAGCCTAATAATTTGCTCTTCCAATCTCCGAAGCTTGAGTTCCCCAAGCGAACAGACAAACGCCTTGAGGCAGACCGTCCACCTACCCCGTACCCGATATCGATGGAAAGATTGAAACGTTCGGTGTCGTTCAACGGACAAAGTGATGTTCTAAAGGAAATCATGGTGATAAAGCGCAAAATTATTGGAGACAAAGGAATTGTGACCATGTCACATCATCTTATTAGTTTTCCCTCACTGGGTTCCGGACATTCTTCCGTCCGCCTGAGCCTCGACATTTCTTCAACGGAACTGATGAGAGCATCGGAATCAATTCTCAACCAGGTTCATTGGTCTGAAGTAGTGCTGGATGTAATAGGGAAGGAGAGACCAGCCATTTTCCGAGACGCATTCAAAAAGATCCTGCAGGTCCGGATCGAGGAGCTGCTCAAACAAGAAGATAAGCAAGAGACTGAGAATATGAAGGAACCTGATATCGAGAGTGCAGATGATATTGTTGATTGGGCTGGGAATAGACTTGCAGATTTTGAAGAGAAGATTTTTATGCAAAGGGATGAGGAGAATGAGCACGGGAGCGAGGGGTACGAAGACGACGAGGATGAGGAGGAAGACGTGGCAGACGAGGACAGCGAGAAGGACGACGGCGAGGAGGACGGCGAGTATCAGGAAGACGACGACGACTATGAGGCTATTGCAAACGAAGTTTCAGTCTAGCAATGTTTAGCGCTACAACTTGATCTTGCATTTATCTACCATATCGTTTAGTCTTTCACGTAGGCTTGATTTATCTGTGTCAAGAGATGGTCGTGCTTTGATCGGTATGTTCTCGACAAAATGCGTGTCCGTGTATGAAGCGAGTCCAGACCGCGATTCGGTGTGGTGAGCGTGCGATTACCAAACTTGTCGACTTCTCTGCAAGATTTCTCGCACGTCCTCAACACGTGAAGTAGCCATGATCAGCCAAGGGAACAAAAATAAGGGTTGAGGGAGATCTATGTAAGAAATCGTACGCTGATTTTCTCACTCGGTTATAACTACAGATTATTGAAGTCGTTGTACGCCAAGTGTTTCATCAGGTGACCAGTAATCACCTGACCGAACATTCAAATTTTCATTGACCTGTTTACCTGTTTACTCGTACATACCTTCATTACTTACCTGCACCTGTCATTACCTACATTGTACGCGATTTATATCAATCTTTATCTCTTTTTAAGATTCTTTTTCATGTCTCAACGCATCTGTACTTGCTGTGCTCATAATCGTCTTATTCATGAATTCTTCGATTCTAATTCAACGCGTGTTTTGAATCTTTCTTCATTCTACCGTGTAAGTTCTGTATACTACATATGGAGCACTGGGTACGCCACATATGAAGCACTGGATAGGCCACATATGGAGCACTGGGTATGCTACATATGGAGATACTACATATGGAGCACTAGATATGCCACATATGGAGCACTGGGTACGCCACATATGGAGCACTGGGTACGCTACATATGGAGCACTGGATATACTACATATGGAGATACTACATATGGAGCACTGGGTACGCCACATATGGAGCACTGGGTACGCTACATATGGAGATACTACATATGGAGCACTAGATATGCCACATATGGAGCACTGGGTACGCCACATATGGAGCACTGGATAGGCCACATATGGAGCACTGGGTATGCTACATATGAAGCACTGGGTACGCCACATATGGAGCACTGGATATACTACATATGGAGATACTACGTATGGAGCACTGGGTACGCCACATATGGAGCACTGGATATACGAAATATGGAGCACTGGGTAGACCACATGAAGCACTGGATAGGCCACATATGGGGCACTGAGTAGATCACATGTGAAGCATGTATAAAGCACTGTATGAGACATCTATGAAGCTCTCTCTATATGACATCCAGATCATGTACGAAGTGCAGTGTAATCGATTCTACTGATTTCTACGAACTCTGCACTATTTGAAGATTTACACTCAATTTTGGTGGAGACTCTCGGCAAATTCTAAAAAACGGCACTGATTTCGCAATCAACGATACTACACTGCACATGCCTGTGCATAATTAATAAGACGTACTGTATTGTTGGAATCTTTGCGACAATGTTTGGTAGCTTGCTTATTTCTATTTACGTAGTAAGAGTTTTTACCGCGGATAGTTCTTCCCTCCTTACGATATTCATGGTGAATTCGAACGGGCCTCATCAAGCCGTCTCCGAAACCCAATCCAGGCAGGTTCTACGGTCAGGTCTTGACGAGTACTAGTCCCGGCATTTGATGCGTCTTTGCTGTTCCCACACCGGTGTCCTCAAAACGGTCGATTTCCTGCTGCTGCCCGATCTCCTGCTGTCGTTCCTCCTTTTGCCGCTGTTTGAAGTCTTGTATAAAACCGGTCGACCTCCTGCTGCTGTTATTTGAAGTCTTGCTGCCACTGCTTGTGTTCCCGCTGCCGCTGCTCGCATTCCTGTCGCCACTGCCTGGCCTCCTCCTCCTCCATTGTTTCGGCATCGCTTATGTCAGTACCCGAATCTTCATACCTGATGCACATATCCCTGACTTCTTCATGGCCATCGTCACAGCGTGGCTCCCCTGCCTCGTGTTCGTGGAAGTAACAAAATAATGTTTCGAGGATTCTCTTGTATTACCTTTTGTCTTGAGTAATTCGATGACCACCCTAACCCTCCTAACCCTAACCCTTCAGAGCGCCGTGAGCCCCTCAACGGAGTCATACATGCCGATGTTTCTTCGTAATGCTCGTTAGTCACCATCACCATCCCAATTCTCATATTCTCTTGCCAAACCATCTAGATAATGAGCGCGCAAAAGCAATATCGATTGCTTGTCTCCTATTCTTATCCCAAGGTGATGATTTTCCGCGTCGCCTCAGCTTGAGCCCAAGCATCAATGTGCATCTTGCCCACACCCAGGCGATATGCAACGTCGTTGATCCACTCCACCAGCATAATGTTATACATACACCAGGGTTTCTCCCCGTCATATCGCTGCTGGTCGAAGTGACCACCCCCTGTATCGATGTGAGGCCTGTCAGGAAAACATTGTTCCTCCATTGTCGTCGCTTCCGAATCTACCAGGAGATCCGGATTGCCTTCTCCTCTAGACTTCTGATCGTAAAGTTTGCATCTCGATATCATAACAAGTGCATACGAAGAATCTTTAGAATCTCTCTTCAATGTCATCGAGATCTCTGCGGGAACCATGACGTATCCTCCTACCTTGCCAGGCGAGGTTGTAAGACCTAAGGGGCACATAACATGCTTGTCTTTGGTACATTTGTGATTGTATATACACATAGGCCAGTAGTGGTCGTCGTCGATTGGGCCTGGGTTGAATTCTGTGGTCTCCGCCTCAAATACTAAATGATTGGTCGTACTTTTAAGATTCGGTCCCAATATTCTCTGTTCTTCCGGTGCTGTGGGGTGAAAGAACCAGTGGCGTGGATTGTCCCGTTCCCAGTAATAGGGCACACCACTGTCTAAAGCCCCTTTCCATCGTGCACGATATTCCTCACGCCTTGTGACATCTTGATTGGCGCCTTTCGGATAGCGGAAGTCTTTTCCTGAGAATGGCTGGCCGTCACCCTCGATCCACTCGATCCGCGAAAGATTTTCATCGATGTTGCATTTCACCGGTCCCACCCAGCCCGCCCAAGTCCAACTTGGGAAAAGCGGTTGTCCAGATACGGGATCACGTCGTCTTGTTGAGGGGCCGGAGGGCTGCCAGAGAAGTTGAGAGTCTAGTTCAGATCGGGGCAGTCCGAAGACGAAGTCGCTCCTGAATAGCGGACGAAATCCAGTTGCTATGCCCTCAAAAGCATTAAGCATATCAGACGCAAAGCTCAACTGCCGCGAGGTGTAGGCTTCCACTACCCTACGGTACGAAGATATATTGACGCGGCCCGAAGAGGGCATCATCATTGGTGCGTAATCTTCGAACACCTTCGGCATGAACTTTCTGTCCAGCCCACTTTCAACCACATCATCGCTTTCGATGAAAACATCCTGACGGTGTTGACATGAGAAAAAGCATCTCTGTTTGCCGACAAAAAGGACTCTTGGGGATAGTAATCTTTCCTGAAGCGTCCAAGCTCTTGAATTCCATACGGACTTTGTCAATTGCCTGCGCAAAATGGGCAGGACGATTAGCGAGATTAATGCCCTGTATGTTTACGATATGCTGACGAAATTCGCGTGAATTTGATGGCATACCAGCCAGATGCGCGTCAGCCGTATCCCCTGATGCAGCCGCAATCGTCAGTACGGCAGAGCTGTAGAGCAGATCCATAGCAGCGATTTGCTGTGCTTGGTCGTCGGGGTCATCTTGGATTACACAGAGACTATCTACCCATAGATATTGTTCTCCAAGTTTTCTTGTCAGAGATATTGCGTCTTTAATGGTATTCGGAAGCTCTTTCGCTCTTTCAAGGAGGGAGCCCTTTACTTCTAGGTCTTTTCTTGTATCTTTCATATTTCGTAACGCTCTGGCTGCGCCCCAGACATAGCTCAGAGCAACATACCGTGGCTTTTGGACAGAGTGAACGATACAATCAGAATTGACATCAATTAGTCGAAAGCTTTTAGGCATCTCTCTTCCACGGGATTCGTTGGGGTTTAAGCCGCAATTACCATCATTGCAATCAATGTACCACTTTTTGACCAAGTCATATTTAATTTGAGGAAATGTGACAGACTTATGATCATTCACCTCGCTCACTAAGGTTTCGTCCTTTGGGGTCAAGCTATATATTGAGCTTAAAACGTCTATTCCGTCAGGAGGGGGTAACGTGAACACCATCATTTGACGAGGACCACGAGTATCTGTTTCTATAGGCATAGTTCTCATGGTACACATAACGGGCTTTTCAGCAACTGTGGTGTCAATCTCACGTCCTCCAACCATGTCTCTTATGGTGGATGCCACCAGGCGACAAAATGCGCACTTCTCATTCTCAAGAATATGTGCCAAAGAATTCAACTGGATTTCTTCAAGCATCTGTTCGATAGGACTGTTGATGAGGTACTTAAAATCGATGTGCCGGCAGGTTTCGCAGAGATAGCCCGGCTCATCTGCCTGCAATTCCTGCGGGCTCTCGATCCACCAGCGCTTGGATGGAGTCTCAGCCTTCTCTTGAATTTTATTTCCTGGCACGTCCTGCTTTTGAGGTGCCGGCTTTGGGTATGTCTTTCCATACCATGTCCAGTAGATATGGTTAGCGATCATCGCTCGGTCTGGAGCCGGTGATTCGGCCCATTCTGATATCGTACGGCCCAGGATTTTGATTTCGCCTTCACCGTTCTTTTGAGACGATTTAGCTTCTGGATTGTCCTCCTCACCAGCCATTTCAGATTTTCCGTCGAGTTGACTGTCTCAATGATTCGTTTCAATCTGTGAATCCACTATAATGCCTTTTTGTCCTTTCGTTGCCGACTAGACTTAGTATCATTATCACCACGATTGTATCTCACGAATCATGCCTATGAATGCTCTTCGATTCGTGAAGATTGGGTTGTGTATGGCTTTTTACGATTGGTGGATGGTGAAAAGACGAACCCAAATGTATCACCATTGCAATACACAATCGATGTAGCAGTCTATGAAGCAAATACTCAAACAGTGCTCTTTGATTGAGGTTTATTTGCAATTCGATTTCAACGAGTAGGTAACATAGCCATGAAGAGGCTCCGAGGTTTTTGTTTTGGCGGAGACTGCTTATTCTTTGCGGGCCGACCTAGCTCTCGTCTTGGCATGTTTGTGGGGGCATTCTAGGGAGGGTACCCATTTATTTTACCTGTATAAATTCCTCTAGGGTAAACTTATAAAGAGAAAGCATGAGGGAGCAGAAAAGGAACACGAGAGAGCATCAAGGGAGAGCAACGAGGGAGCAGATAGACGAAATGAGCGTTAGCGCGGGAGCAAAGCGGCGGTATCTTAGTCAGCGACTGGTCACGTGGAGATCTGAGTCCGGTCTCCCCGAACATGATGTAACACGTGACCGTTGGCTGACTAAAGGGCCACTGCTTTGCTCCCTCGCTAAAACCTACTCCGTCAATATGCTCCTTTGCTCCCTCGATACTTTTCTTTTCAGGCTTTACTCATCCCTACTCTCCGAACATCACAAGGAAATAATTCTGGTAAAATCCAAGCAAGTCTTTCGACCAGAGTCACACCTTTCATAGGCTTTGTTTGGCACGCTCTATCACCTGGGTATTGACACCAAAGTTCGTCCAGGTGATTCCGGAAAGGGTGTTTAGAGAGACACGACGACATTGTGTAAGTTGCTTCTACTTCTATATCTCAAATCCTGATCTAAATATCCTGTGATTCACAAGGTGCTCCAAGTGCTAGCCCACTAGCTTGCGGACTATGTCTAATAATTCTGATGACTTTCACAATGAAGCTGAGCGCAACTCTGCTCCAGCCCTCACCGCAGCGCTCAACGATGGCAAAACGCACCTTCTTCTCGCTGCTAGCGGTTCTGTTGCAATCGTAAAGCTACCACTCATCATATCCTCTCTTACACACCATCCCAACCTCTCCATTCGTATCATCCTGACCCAAAACGCGGCTCGCTTTCTCACCGGCCAGTCCCCCGAACAACCTACCGTGGCCTCCCTGTCCGCGCTTCCTATCGTCGATGCTGTCTACCAAGATGAACACGAGTGGGTTGAGCCCTGGCAGAGGGGTGCAAGCATACTTCATATTCAACTCCGCCGTTGGTCTCATCTTCTCATAGTTGCCCCATTGACAGCAAATACATTAGCTAAGATCTCCGGCGGTTTCTCTGATAACCTCCTGACAAGTGTTATTCGTGCATGGGATATCAACCCTATGAACTCAAAAAGGGCCCGCATCATTGTTGCGCCAGCCATGAACAGCTCGATGTGGGCTCACCCTATTACGGCGAAACAGATACGGTTATTAGAAGAAGAATGGGGTGTTAATGGCGTGAATCCGGATGAGGGATGGATAGAAGTATTACGCCCGCAGGTAAAAACACTAGCTTGTGGCGACTTCGGGCAAGGTGGGATGTGTGATTGGCACGAAATCGTTGCTGTGATTGAGAACCGATTATGCCTTACTACGTTAAAGTCAGACTCTTGAAACATAACTTTAAAAAGTGGTACTTAGGGCCTAGATAATCTCTCGGGGAGATCACTCTAGAGCTGTAGCATTTAGGACCGAACCGTCTATCTTATTTATCGCTATAATGTCCATCTACTACCACGTTTCGTCTGTGACTCAAGGGATTTGGACTACTCATACAACAAGTAGCACTGAAATGATATTAATCTCCTCTTCCGTACCCTGACATACCGGAAGAGTCAAAGTGATAGTAACTCGGGCGTCTTCTTCCTGGCGGAAACTATCATCATTACCTTCATTTTACCCCGTCGTCCGCCTCGCCTTCGACGTCACCGCCAGCCGAGTCCTCATATTCTTTCATCCTCACTTCCCAATCTCGCCTACTCTTCCTGGACACCCCGCAAATGCCTGCAAATACTCAAGGGCCTCCGGGTAACCCTCGCCCGCCATCTGATCCTCCGATGGGCCCACTATAAAAGTCGATCAGACCAGTAGCCCCGTGTGCCGACCGTCGGGGTTCGACGATATTCCTCGAATAGAGCGAGAAGTGCTTTGTCGTCCTCTGTCATCTCCTTCACTGCCTGCTTCGCCGCAGACTCCATGTCGAGCATTTTGATCTCGTCGTCGCTATCAACGTCATCGTCTTCATCATAGTCGTCAACAACGCTGCGCTCCTTCCGCAGTCGCTCCTGAGGATGCAGGACCTCCTAGGCTACTTACTATACGACCAATTCTAGCTGGATACCCCTCAGCAAAGGTGTCGTTGTGGGGTTTTCTATAAGAGGCTAAAAGGGTAATAAAAGCCAGAAGAGGAAGGCCGGAGGGGAAGCGTGATGTGCTGTGCTATGGAAAAGGGAGAAAGCGGCGTAAAGGAATAGAGAATCGTCCGTGTGGCAAAGGACAAACACCATCGGCGTTGAAACGTGCATGGAACGAATGAGGAGAAGGCAGTCAAGAATCACAAAGAGAGAGAGAGAGAGAGGGTTCAAGAGGGATTGATGATAACAATTGACGAACAAAAAGCGGTATTGCCGCTCGGGATTATGATACGTCTGCGGGGCGTTCTGAAAGGGATTTGGCGTACCAACGCTTGGGTTAGGGGTTACATGAATGCATGATTCCATTCCTTGAACAAGGAATAATCGATTTATTCAATGTACATGTAAGAAACCGCAGAAGTGACTCGATGTTTTCGCCGTGGTAGCCTGATAGATGTGTAGAATATGACATAAAGATCCCGCTTCAGTAGAGGGTGCAAGACGCCGACATGAGATTGCGATGCGAGAAAGCAACATGTATCAACATGGAGTCACTTGCTGTACGATTCCATAAGAGAGTTATTTAGAGGAAGCTCCCAGCGAGTTCTCGGAAAAATCGTAAACCTAAAGCCTCGCGAGTCAGACATGTCAATTCAGAAGTAGGAGCAGAACATCATTCGAAAGTCAAAGTTTACCATATTAGTCCACCCACCGCCCCCGAATTTCACTTCACTCGTCCCCCTATTTTCAAACCCCAGTCCCTCATAAAACGTAATCAGCCCATCATGCGCAAGCAACGACATCCTATCCGCAATCCCCGAAGTCTCCATCCTCTGAATATAACTCTTCATAACCGTCTTGCCAAGCCCCCTCCCCTGATACGCTGGCAAAACAGCAAGGGAGTGTACCGCAACGGTGCGACCGTTCTCATGGTGGCCGCGGGTGTCGGCGAATGCTGGGCCGGACTGCGAGGCCTCGGGCAGGTCCATGGATTCGTCTGTGACGAAGTGGGAAGTGCATTTGGTTGCTATTACTTGGGCGATGAGAACGCCCTTTCTGTTCGGGGAGACGGAGTCGGGGGCTCGGGCTGAGGGATAGGTGGGAGCGGATGAGACGGGGGTGGAGGTGTCGGCTGTTGAGAAGAGGCCGAGAGAGAGCTCGGGGCAGGCGGAGAGGCGGTAGATGAACTGTTGGGTATGTGAGTCGGAATTGAACGTCGCAAACCGACAAGCAAGAGATACGAATTGAGGTAGGTACAGTATTAGACTATTTGGAATACTTCCAAAAACTCTTGGGGCTGCAATTACAAGACGTGGCGTAGATATTGGCGATAGGTGACTGTACATACGGTGTGCATGAAGAACAGATGTACAGCATTACAGAGACATCAGAAACGAATGATGCGGGCTTTTGACAGGATACATAGAAGATCTTAGGCGCACCTTCTCTTTGGAGCATCTCTCATGTTCTGGAAAAACCGAGTCTTCAAGTGCTACACAACTATCCACGTTGGACCTCGACAACGTCTGCACATAAGGGTGCAAATCGTTCTTCTCATTGGATCTTGCCCTCCAGTCTCGAAGCTGGGCATTTGTTCCCGATGGCTCATCTCTGTGGATGGTAAACTCGTTGTAGCCGTCCTCGCCGGTGGCGATTGAGCCACCCCCAAACTGTGGAGTTTGGGGGGACGGGCTGCTGGTTAGAGCGGGATCCTCTGTAGATTGAGAGGCGAAGAGATCTCTAGGCATGGCGGAAGTCTGCTTTGCAGCGGATGATATTGATTGGAGCGTTGACCAGACGACCTCAAACGGACACTTGCAGGCTCCTAGGAAGTGACCCTGCAGCAGCTACTCGATATGTTGTGGTATTGCCCCCACGCCGGTCACCGGTTACACAGTAAAGGTGTTCGAGAGTATATCACTGGCACGTGGTTTGCTATTGTTCAGATGTTATGCCCAATCTCCATATATTGTTTGCCCACCGACCTTACCCTATCATATCATACCTTCATGACCTACGTACTCCGTACTGCTCACCTGATCGTTGGGGGTTGGAGTTTCCATGGATGCCCCGATGTCTAGGATGACTAACGATGACATATGCCTCGGACTTCCCTTGCTGACTTTCTACTTTCGATATTAACCCCGTGCGTGATGGAGCACAGCAAGCATCCGCATCTAACTTCATACATACTGTAAAGTATTATATAAACTTCACCTTCAGACTAAACCCTCCCCCCCCCAAAGTGAAACCGGAGAAACCTCTGGGCTACCTCCTTACTCTTCGCCGATCACATCATACTTTGACGATGATGAATCCCGTTTCATCACCCAGCCGCGACTTTCCATATGGTTCCGCTTGCGGCCCTGCTCCGGCTGTTTAGGTTCTTTCTCCCTGCAAGCTTGCGGGTTGTAGGCTCTAAGGTTCAGCAAAGACAATCTGTCATATACTTCTGCTAGGATGCGCTTTTCGTGACCAAAACCTTATCAACGACATTGTCGTCTGCCACTGCTGCCCCAAACTACAACATCTTACACAACCGATAGCAAAATGTATGTTGCGTATGACGCTCTTGATGCTGAAGCTGATTTGAACAAGGCATATCACAATATCCATCACAGCCCCTCGCGGCGTCGTCGTTGGCCAAGATCTTGTCACCATCGACCTCGCCCCAGACATGACGCTCGCCGATCTCAAAGTGGTCATACAAAGTGAGACCAACCTTGCACCGCCCGCCCAGATCCTCTACCACAACGGACGAGAGCTTTCCGACGATTCGCAGACGTTGAGTCAGTGTCAGATCAAAGAGGATGACATGCTAGCACTGCTTGTGCGCCCACGAGCATCGAGCAGCGGACCAAATAGATCGGCGCAAGGTGGCCAAACAAGGGGCACTGCCCCAGCTGGTCGGAGGCAGGGTGGACAAGACCCAGAACCATTAAGGTTGCAAGCGCTAGGTGATCCACGGGTCCTCCAGCAGATCAGAAGCCTCAATCCTGAGCTGGCGAATGCTGTCTCTGATGCCGCCCGCTTTCGGCAGCTGTTGGAACATACGAATAGCACACACCAGCAAAAAGAAGCCGACAAACAACGCGAGCTAGCTTTGCTCAACGAAGACCCCTTCAATGTGGACGCCCAAGAGAAAATCGAAGAGATTATTAGGCAAGAGCGGGTAATGGAAAATCTGCAAGACGCCATGGACTATACACCGGAAGGTAGGTTCTCTCTCAGACTCATGCTCAGCATCTATACTGGTTACTGACCGGCTGCTCCATTAGTTTTCGGCAGAGTGACAATGCTATACATTGACGTAGAGGTTAACAATCACAAAGTCAAGGCCTTTGTCGATTCTGGCGCCCAAATTACTATCATGTCACCTACCTGCGCCGAAAAGTGTGGAATCATGAGGCTGATCGATAAGCGCTATTTTGGAATAGTACGAGGTGTCGGTACCGCTATGATCCTTGGACGAGTTCATTCTGCGCAAATTAAGGTGGGCAATCTATTTCTCCCAGTTAGTTTCACAGTCACGGAGGGGAAAGACGTGGACCTACTCCTAGGGCTGGACATGCTGAGGAGGCATCAAGCCTGCATAGATCTACGGAAAGGGGCTTTGATAATCGGAGGGGAAGAGGTGAATTTTTTGGGTGAGGCGGATATTCCTAAGCATGAAGAAGATGAAGCGGAAATGGATGGGCCTTTGGGTACGAAGTCGGGTGCCATATCTGAGGCTGCCTCACAAGATCAATCAAATGCAACAGATGCTCAACCGAAAGGTAAAGCTCAGGCAACTGAAGGTTCCTCAGGGACAGCCGGAGAACCAACCGGGGGACAACAAGCGCCTAGAGGATTATTTCCTCCTGAAGATATTGCCAAGCTGACCGACCTTGGGTTTTCAAGAGAGGAGGCCGTTCATGCTTTGGAGCTCGCGGGAGGCAATGTCGACATGGCTGCTGGGATCCTCCTATGATGCCTTTGGGCAACCTCGTGCATCATTTAGCGCCATTGTTTTTGGGTGGCATTGCAAAGGCATCCGTTATCAGGTACTGAGTCATTAGCATAGGGGGACTCGATGCCTCTTGGGCCTTCCAGTCATCACCAATCGAATTTACAGCCATGTCCAGATTCATCAAATCACGAGCCTCACTGCATTACCACTCTTTCAAACCCATAAGATCATGCAGTGACTGTTTTATGACGTATCAAACTCTTAGGTTCAGAATATTTTAGAGCTGTAATTTTCAACCCCACATTTAATAATACGAAAACATTACATTCGAAGAATCCAGTAACAGAGACTACCACACCCACTTCATAGTATGTTTGCTGTGCCCGGTTGGGCCATTTCAGCAGATGCTCTGAAAATTCAAAAAGATCCTGCAGGCAAGAAATTGACTCACGACTCTGCGCCGAAGGATCAGAAAGGGACTAGTCTGACATCGAAGAAAAGGAAACGAGGTCATGGCAAGGCAAATGGCGTCAATGTTACAGAAGAAAACCTCGCAGACCTGTGGAGGAAGCATATCGAAGGAAAGAGCCAGGTAGTAGAGGATGGCGCAGGCAGTATGGGAAAGAAGAAGAAGAGGCGGAAAGAGAAAGTGCTGAATGAGACTGAAGCTCTTACTACCAAAGCCGAAGCTTTAGTCAAGGTAGCCGAAGACCCTGAGAAGTCTGAGGTCGGAATTGGAGAGAGCCAAGGCAAGAAGCATGTGGAATCAAGTCCGGTAGCGGAAGCAAGAAAGTCCGAAATTACAACGGAAACCGTGAATGGCGAAGCACAGAATATGGACCCAAAAGAGGCTGCTAAGGCCAAGTTCGAGGGTCGGAAACGCATGGCTTTGGAAAAGAAGGAAAAGAAAGCCTATCTCCAAGCCAACGGTACCATCCCACCGCAGCGTCCTACAAATATTCAAGATGCGTCTATCTCCAGTGACAGTCCCAACTCTCCCAGCACAGCCAAACCTATAAAATCTCTTCCAAAAAATCCACCTCCTAAGAGTACAAATGCTCCTGCCCCCATAACCACTACAGATAGGCCCACAACCACCGTCGAAACCAAGCCTCCAGCCCAGCAAGCCCCTTCAAAGCCCCATGTGCAGGTCCCCGCATCCAAGCTAACTCCCCTCCAACAAAGCATGCAAGCCAAGCTCGTCTCCGCCCGCTTCCGGCATTTGAACCAAACCCTCTATACTACCGCATCTACGCAAGCTTCACAGCTATTCACTGAAACTCCCAGCGCGTTCTCGTCCTACCACGCGGGTTTCCGTGCCCAAGTCGCCGTATGGCCGCAGAACCCTGTCGATACGTTCATCGAAGATGTAAAAACAAGAGGGAAAGTGAGATTAGGACGAGATAGTCAAAAAAAGCTTTGGAGGCAGGAGCGTCAGGGCAAGGGAAAGGGAAAGAGAGACGTCGACAGCGTACTGGCTGCGGCAGATTCGAAGCCGGCCCAGGACTTGGATCCCCTCCCCTGCACACGCGGAACATGCACCATCGCCGACCTTGGCTGTGGTGATGCCACTTTCGCTGCCACTCTAAGCCCCCTCTCCAAGTCCCTGCACCTACGCCTCCACTCCTTCGATCTCGCTGAAGGCGACGGCCTTAACGCCTCCTTTATTACGGTCGCAGACATCTCCAGCCTCCCTCTCGTAGATGGAAGCGTGGATGTAGCAATCTTGTGTCTAGCGCTCATGGGCACGAATTGGGTCGATTTTGTAGAGGAGGTGGGGAGGGTGGTGAGGTGGGGCGGGGAGTGCTGGGTGGCGGAGATTAGGAGTCGCTTTGGGCGACCGGCGGTGAACAGGAAGGGGAAGCAGGGGAAGGGAAAGGAGGATGATGAGGAGGAAGTGGTTGCGGACGTGGAGGAGGACCTGGTGGACAAGCACGGGGAGAAGACAGACGTGAGTGCGTTCGTGGAGGTTTGGAGGCGGCGAGGTTTTGAGTTAAGGGGCGAGGTAGATACGGGGAACAAGATGTTTGTGAAGATGAGGTTCGTGAAGAAACTTACCCCAACCAAGGGCAAGGATGTTCCTAAAGACGATGCCCTGACGCACGGAAAGGACGAAGAAAGGGGACAAAGAAATTTCAGGGGGAAGCGGTTCCTGGATGATACCCGAGAGGATGATGTGGACGAGGCAAAGGTGCTGAAGCCCTGTGTCTACAAGACTAGATGAGAGAGTTGCGCAAAACGGTAAATGGGTACTTGTGCGGCTCTCCTGCCATCTTCTATCCTAATTCGCGTGCGTATGGTATCATGGCTTGCCTGCCGATTCCTATTCAATCCCTGGGTATCATTACGCTGCCGCCCCTTACTCCTCTTGCTTGCCTATGCCCAAACATTCTGATCTCTAATCACTCGCTCCATAGGATCTCTTATATTCTTCCATGCGCGTCAAGTCGGTCCCTCCTACTCCCCGCAATTCCTTGATCAAGTCGTTCAAGGTGATGATACTCAACACCGGCACCCCAAACTCCCTCCTCACTTGTCCAATCGCACTTGTTGTTACTCCATCTCCTGGCATCCTCTCCATGCGGTCCAAGGCCACGATTACTCCGACCAAAGAGCCTCCCTCTTTGGCGATTATCCCACAAGCCTCCCTCATGGCCGTCCCCGCCGTAATCACATCGTCCAGAACTAGTACCCTCTTCCCCCTCAGTCCTGCCCCCACAATGCTCCCTCCCTCTCCATGATCTTTAGCTTCCTTCCTATTAAACGAGAAGCTCACATCCCCATACCTCCTCTCATCCAACTCCGCCAGCTTATCGACCGTAGCCGTAGCCAAAGGGATGCCCTTATACGCCGGACCGAATACAATATCGAACTTGAAACCCGGATTGGAGATGCTGTAGGTAATGAGAGTGTGCGCGTAAGCGCTACTGATGGAGCGCAGCAGCGAGGCGCGGTGGAAGAGGCCGGCGTTGAAGAAGTAGGGGGATCGGCGGCCGGATTTCAGGGTGTAAATGCCGAAAGTTAGGACATGCGCGGATAGGCAGGAGTGCAGGAAGGAGCGCTTGTAGTCTGGCAGGAGGGAGGCGGATGCGGAGATAGCGGTGGTGAGAGATTCTGCGGTGTTGGGGGCGTTGTTTGAGGTCTGCGAGGATTTGACGACCGGGAGAGGATGCATGGCATCAAGGCGGGCTTGGAGAGCTTGGATGCGGGCGTTGAGATCGTCGGGTTCGTCTGTTTGGGTGGGGGTTTGGGCGGTGATCGGGTTGGCGGGGGGAGGATTGGGCGGGTCCATGATAGCGCTGACGTCGGCTAGTGTGTTGAAGCGAGAGTTGGTCGGTTAGGGACTGCAAAGCACCACTTTAGACAGCAACGAAGGCAGAGTGGATTGTTGCGTTTATTTGTGTTGATCCTGTGAGGAACAAGTCCTGCGCATGGCCTGATGGCTGTGAACAGTTAAGCGAGTCTTAGCTTCCGCCTCGCGAAAAGTTGCCCCACAAAGACTTCGCTGTTAATCTTCGACCGCCTTCTCGCCGCCCCTCCACAGCTGTTGAATGTCAAGCGCATCACAACCCGACACCCACTCTGAGCTCAAGAGTTAAATATGAAAACCACCTGGAAGGAGATACAACCGGTGCCTACGAGCCAAGAGTTCCTTGATGTGGTTCTCAGTCGCACACAGCGACGCTTGCCTACCCAGATCAGATCAGGATTCAAGATTAGCAGAATAAGGGGTATGCGCCAGCGGCACACGTTTTGGTCATATTAGCTAACGTACGGCAGGTTTCTATACTCGCAAGGTCAAGTACACACAGGAGACTTTCTCGGAGAAGTTGTCCCTTATCTTGGATGGGTTTCCGCGTCTGCAAGATATACATCCGTTTCGTCAGTCCCCTCAAAGTCGAGCTCTAATCTTCGTATTCCTATCCTGTGGATGCCATAACTGACAGCGATGTCCAGACAAGGATTTGCTGAATACACTCTACGATGCGGACCATTTTCGAATTGCCCTTGGGCAGCTTTCTACAGCAAAGCATCTGATCGAGACTGTCTCCCGAGACTATGTCCGTCTACTCAAATATGCGCAGTCGTTGTTCCAATGCAAGCAACTCAAACGTGCCGCTCTCGGGCGCATGGCTACCATATGCAGACGGCTGAAAGACCCTCTCGTGTATCTTGAACAAGTTCGGCAGCATCTGGGCCGTCTACCCTCAATCGATCCAAATACCAGGACCTTACTCATTTGCGGATATCCCAATGTCGGGAAGTCGAGTTTTCTCCGAAGTGTTACAAGAGCAGATGTCGATGTTCAGCCATACGCGTTCACAACGAAGAGTCTGTTTGTTGGCCACTTCGACTACAAATACCTTCGTTTCCAAGCCATAGACACCCCTGGTATTCTCGATCACCCACTTGAAGAAATGAACACTATCGAAATGCAATCCATCACCGCAATTGCCCACCTCCGCTCCGCGATTCTCTACTTCATGGATCTTTCCGAACAATGCGGTTACTCTGTCCAAGCACAAATCCAGCTCTTCCAATCCATCAAACCGCTCTTCGCAAACAAACTCGTTTTCATAGTCATCAACAAAATTGACATCACCCGCCCCGAGGATCTTGATCCTGAAACCAAAGTCCTCCTCGACTCCATCATTACGCCAGGAACCGTCGAACTCCTCCAACTCTCCTGCACAACAACGGAAGGCGTCACCGCCGTCAAGAACGCCGCCTGTGACCGCCTCATCGCCGATCGCGTCGCCCAGAAACTAAAAGCCGGCTCCGCAAACAACACCAGCGGTACTATCGGCGGCCGACTTGGAGACGTCCTGACACGAATCCACGTCGCCCAACCACTCGGCGGTGTGGTTCGCGAGCCTTATATCCCCGAAGCCGTAAAGCAGCTCCGCAAGTACGACAAGAATGACCCCAATAAACCTAAGTTAGCCCGCGACATCGAAGAAGAAAACGGCGGTGCAGGCGTCTTCAATGTCGATCTCAAGCAGAAATACCTCCTGGAAAACCCCGACTGGACTCATGATCGCGTTCCTGAAGTCTTCGACGGGAAAAACGTCTACGACTTTATCGACCCGGACATTGAATCAAAACTCGAGGCCCTCGAAGAAGAGGAAGAAAAGCTCGAAGCCAGCGGCTACTACGACTCCGACGACAGCGTCGAAAGTGCCACAGAAGCCGACACGAGAATGAAAGCGGAGCTAATCCGAGAAAAAAGACAACTCATAATTAACGAAAACAAAATGCGCAAATCCCTAAAAAACCGCGCCGTCATCCCCCGCCCCGCCACCACCAAGAAACTTTCCGTCATGGAAGACCACCTCGACCGCCTCGGCTACGACACAACCTCCATCTCCGCCCGCGCCCGCTCCCAATCCCGCGGCCGGCCCCTCTCCCGCAGCCGCACCGCCACCGAAGACGCCATGGACATCGACGGCGCCACTAGCGCTAGCACAATCAATGTGCGAGATCGCAGCCGAGCGCGCAGTCAGAGCAATAGACGCGAGGACGGAGTCCCGAGTGTCGGCGCGCGGAGCAAAGCGGAGAAATTGCAGAAGCTGGGGCAGAAGAAGATGAATCGGATGGCGAGACAGGGGGAGGCGGATCGGCATACTAGTAGTGCGATGCCGAAGCACTTGGTGAGTTTTCTTTATGCTTTTCTGTGTTTTGGTGGTTTTGAGAGCTAATGGGTTTGTGTGCGCAATAGTTTTCGGGCAAGAGAGGGATGGGGAAGACGCAGAGGCGGTAGATGGGATTGTGGACTCATTACGGGGGATTAGAATGTCAACGGTACCTTTCGCGTACATGAGGATAAGATAAAGAGGGTTTCTTACGCAATCACTCTGGTCTTTTGCCGGCTGAAGGCGTAGCGGAGAAAGCTCGAGTTACGATGGGCTCGGTTAGGGACTTGATATGACAACTGCACATGTTCTACAGAGAATCGGTATATGCATCGCATGAGAAGATCTTGAGGGATCGAATTCTCAGCTTTCTCTACGTACAGCCGTTGAAGGCCTCTCCTCTCCAACTCTCCCCCAAAAAGATATAACCCCCCCACCCCCTCTTCAGTTATCCCACCACAGAAACATCGTCTAATAGTTAAATATCGACAAAACAACTGCGCCGTCGCCATCATGTTATAAAACGATCATGCGCTCGTCTAGTCGTTGAAGACCGCAAACGCCGTTCTGCGTGCCCATCTCTTGTGATTTTTAATTCGTTGAGAAATTATTGTGTATAAAATGGGGGATATGTGTTGAATGGTATATGAAAAGTCCAAGGGTGAAAAACGCCGACGCTATGCTGGTATATGTTGAATTTGCGAGGAATATGTAAACGTCAAGGATTGGAAATGGTGATGGATAAGCTGGGAGGGTTGATATAGAAGGTTAGGAGAAGCGGTCGTGTAAGGCGGAGTGGTTGTGCAGTGGTGATGGTGAATGTTTCAGTGGTTACTCTATTGCTTGCTCTATCCTCTCATAGGCGATGTGTAAAGATGTTGTAGTTGTAGGTCTATTTATTGACCTCGTTGAAGACCGTCTCGTCGGTCTTAAAGGACCCATTTAACTCGGCGGTACCATTGGCGTGGACGCCATTGATCACTGGCTTAGTGACAGCCGCTGGATCGTCCATGTTCTTAACCTCGAGGCCGTCGAAGAGCCTGAAGATGCCATGGGTGGAGTGGAAGTCGTTGTGGACTATATCAATCAGCAAATTTTGGCTCATATTACATACGACATGTGGGAACATAAAAGCGTATTAAGGGGAACATACCAATGTTAATCAGATACCAATTGTTTATAATCCCGTCAATGAGTTGCCGACTGGGACTTAGCGCGGAATGGCATTTTGCCCAGTCTGACCCAAGCTTGAACGCCTCATCCTTCCATGCCAGGAAGCTTATAGTCTCAACGATGGTCGGCTGAACGATCTCCTTACCTGGGAAGACACCCCAGGTCACAGCATTAGGACCTTCGCTTGGAGCATTGGTCCTGAGATCCCCGTCTTTGTTAACGGCATGGAAGGTCATGTCTGGGTCCTTGTCGATGCGAGCAATTAGTTCTGTGATAATCTGCGGTGGGACAAGTAACTCCAGATAAGCCTTTTGATATACATATCCGCCGTGTGGCCCCCAGCCGTGGATTGGATGGGAAGATTTCACGCCATTGACGGAGGGCTGAGAAGTAATGGTTAGTAAACCTCTGCGGTTTAGGTCGATAAGTCCTGGTTTTATGGAGTCTGTTTCGCTTGTGATGGGGGATTCACTCCACGGCAGGCTTTGGAGGTCTTTTTCGAGGAAGCGGATGAAGATATTAGCGACGTCTCGCAGGCTTTTGGGGGTTCCCCATAGCTTGATGTTTTGCTCGTTCGTTCCTTTTAGACCGATGCCGTAGGCGTCTAATTCGCCGAAAGCGGGTGATCGAGAGTCACCCCAGCGGCCATTGGGAAACTCGTCCCAATCTTGGGTGCGGGCAATGTATGATTTGTTACGGTTTTTCCAAAATATGGGTCTTACATCTTCTTCTCTGCGATTGAGCCCCAGCGATTGTCGCCATGGTAGCGGCTTGCTGGTTGGTGTCCCGTCCTTGGATACGAGATCCAGTTCTTCGAGTACCATTCGCGTTGCCTGTGCAAGATTCATGGTGTAACTAGGCAAAGCGTGAACACAGTGAAAGTGGGATGTGTCAATGGCATGCTTACAAATGTAGATGCACAATACCAGCGCCGATAATCCTCTGGCACATTTCGGCCACGAGGCCTTTTCCTACTTCTCGGACCTTGGCATCATCGTTTTTTACGGGTTCTAGGGCGTCTGTCCACTTCTGCGGAATTTTGCAATTGGACCAGCCTGCGCGTCTCAAGAACGCCGCGTGTGTTTGTATGGGCATGATTCCTGGGATGATAGGAACATTGATACCTCGAGCACGGCACTTCCCCACCCAGTCAAGGAAATTATCAACATCATAGAACATCTGGGTCACAATGAAAGTCCCGCCAGCATCAATTTTCTCCTTTAGATGATCCAGCAATATATCCGGATCTTGTTGATCATCGCAGCCTTCCGGATAGCCAGCGACACCGATATCGAAGTGATCACCGTATCTCTCCCTGATGTATTTAATGAGATCTTTAGCATAGCGGAAGCCTCCCTCTATTGCCTGCCATTTCTCCTTCTCTCGCGGAGGATCTCCACGAAGAGCCAATATGTTGCTGCAACCTGCCTTGTAAGCTTCTTTCAACGCATTGTCGACCTTCTCTAGCTCCATATCGGTACATGTAAGGTGCATGCATGTTTCAAGACCGTAGAATGTCTGTGCGACATTAACCATTTCACACGTGAGATGTGACAAAGTCCCACCAGCGCCCCAAGTGACATCAATGAATGAAGGGCCTAAATCGTGCATTCGATCCATGCCTGTTCTCCGTCAGTCAAGACACTATAAAGCTATTAGACACGGAGTTCTATTCGCGGGAACGCACGGTCGTAAAGGTTCTGAACTCCCTACACCGGGCATCAGTATAATGATACGATCCGAGATTGGTCGTAAGAGATATTTACCTGCGCCGTTTTAGGAGGAAAGAATTCGAAAGAGAACATTGGCTTCCCCGTCCGCTCCGCCTCCGCAAGCTTTTGGCTGATATGCATTCTGAAAATTTCTAAGGACCGCTATAGTTCTATTGAGTGAAAGATGTGTCAGTATCTGTGTTCCTAGAGACTCATACAAAGAAAAGGCAAGAAGCTGACAAGTAGCGTGCTAGGTGTGTTGAGTACGTCAGGTTGGCCAGCACGACAGTGTTTGGTTTCTCTACTGACCCAAAAAGCAAGATTGCTAGGCCTGACAGCTTTCCTGTCTTCTTGTGGCTGAGCCTGCTAACCAAAGTACCTTTTCCGAGCCCACCTATCTGCCTGCTGTCGCGACATGCACCACGGTGTTTGCCTTCTCGATTTTGCGGTGTGTGGGGTAGGACTTCGAAAGAGGCTTGAGCGGTACACGGTTTTTTTCGGGGAATAAATTGGCGTTGAATACGTGGTTGGGCTGTCCAATGGATTATCGAACGAGAAGATAGGAACGGATTAGCTGCAGGAATCCAGAGTACTGTGGGTACTGTGTAACTTTAACTCGACCGCTGCAGAAAAGATCGTGAGGCCAGCGTAATGTAATCTTTATCGATGGGTTGCATATGAAAATACATTACGGAAACAATACTCTCTGTCCTGAAAGGGAAGGTATAAGCGAGCTACCCCTTAGTTCCCGTTGCTGCTCTTCCGCCTTTCCGCTTTCCCACCCCCCTCGTGCCCCTCACCCGATTCCCACCATTGATGACGACAAGCTAACAGCGACGACGACGTCGACGACAACTACCTACCCGCCTTGACCAGTCTTGGCATATGCAATACCGCCTGACCACGGCAAGCATTTGTCTTTTTCCTTGGGAACGTACTTTCTCCATACAACACAAAATAATAGACTGAGGTACTATCTCATCTGATATCCGAATTTCCATTTCCATCTGGAACCAAAGCGTTCAAAATGCAAGCCCAATTTCCTAACGCTCCCTTGCAACGCATGACTCGCGAGCAGCTTTCGTCTATCCTACTGTCTCTTGATGCGTCGAAAGTCGCCATCATTGACGTCCGTGGTGACGACCATGTAGGAGGTCACATTCATACTTCTACCCATGTGCCATCAACGTCCCTGGACTACCGCATCCCGCAACTTTTCCGAACCTTGGCTGATAAAGAAATTGTGGTCTTTCATTGCGCGTTGAGCCAAGAGAGAGGTCCTCGTGCAGCACGAAAGTATATGGATGAGAAGAGAATGGATCAGAGGAAGAGGCAAGAGACCTCAGAGGATCACCGGGAAGTCTCAGTATCTGTAACAAACCCGGACTCGGGTATGGGGAGCAAGAATTTGGGCGTCTTGAGCGCTGAAGGCATTGACCCGCAAGCAAAGGTTGTAGATCAAGAGGTTTACGTACTTGATGGGGGATTTGTGAAGTGGCAGGAAAAGTGCGCGACGCCCTTGTGATTATAGTCCTTGTGTCTATTGTTTTGTTTTCAGATGAATTCATCAATATCGCTAACAATGTGAACTAGATATGGAACGGATAGGAGATTGACAGATGCGTATGCGGCAGACTTGTGGACGGACTATTATTGAGAGGCCCTATGATGGAATCTTAAGCATGGCCCACTGGACGACCTCAACCAGTAATGGGAAGCAACTGAGATGCGCAACTGTCTGACTTCTGAGCTGTTACATCTTATATCTGCCGGCAGACATCTGATGGCTAACAAAGAACTATGATGTCGCGAAAAAAGAAAAGGAGTGACATTATGCTTCGAACCGATGATTTTCTACCCATATCTGAGCCTGCCATCCATGACAAGGTTTTCCAGACATCTACGACACAAACAATTGATCTATCTCGGTTCTCCAACATCTTGAGCCACTTCCGCAAGCCTCACTATACGCCCACGCTTGAGTGGCTATTCAATTGGCGTATTGTTCCATGTTTCCCACATGAGAAATCATATTTTGCAAATAGAAAACTGCTGAAAAGTCTCTCTTATATCGATCCATTATAGTCCCATCCTCACGATTCGTCGAGTCCCGGCATCTGAGGCTGGCAAGAGTAGAAGTTCAACCACCGCACAGATATCAGAGTCTAATTACTATCAAGAATATCCAGATCTTCTACTAAACTTCTTATCTGTCTCCCAGTCTAACCTAAAATCTACCTTGCTATTTATTATCTGTGCTATCGTTTTCTTTTCAACTTCAATGCACTCGCTTGGAACGGTATTTGAGCTTGTCTCAAGGCTTTCTCGTTAACATCGACTACTGACGAAACTGAAAGTATGACCACCATGATGGCTTTCCCAATTTCTGCCCATACATTTTATATGGACTGAGGGACACTGCAGGAGCATGAATAGTCCTAATGTATTTGCCTGGATAATTCAACTCAGACCTTAGTTTCCCATCTGCGCCTAACAAGATCCCTTTACATCCCTCCACAAATCCCAACCACCCCCTATTCTCCTTCACCGAGCCCTTCTCCACCTCCCGGAAACCCAATTCCTCCTCAAAAAAACCCCCCAACAAACCCCCTCATCTTTCTCCAACTCAAAACCCAGCCAACCACGCCCCAGAAACCCACAACCCTTCCGTTACCGCTTCTTCTCGCGCTAAGAGGAAGGCGATTCGATCACTATAACAACCATCCGAAACGAGTACCTAACCATTAAACTCATATCCACCTGATTCAGCGACCATAGCCACAGTACGGTAACCCAAGCATGAACATGCGGAGGCCCAAGGGGGGGGGGTTGTTGTATGGAGATTCGGGGAAAAGGCAGAGAGCACCATGGAGAAGTTCGAGTCATTTTCTCTTAAGCAATGAAGTACGGTCTTAACTATCGATACTACTCCCGAAACGGACGATGCTTGGATGCTGGAGATGTTGAGGGCAGGGGGGGGGGGGGGGGGGGGTTTCGTGTTACATACGGGCCTTCATCGGTGTGGACGGACACACATAACACCAACATGGCTAGCAACTTCATCATCCCAGCGCTCTCTTCCTTTCCCTGATGTCGGGCTGCTGAGCTGGGACCGAAGGGAGGTGGGAGAGTGGGAAGGGAGAGGAAGGGGGCGGAGATGGGGGGTTTGGGGTTGGGTGTGGTGTCATGTGGGATGTCAAGGTGGGAGAGGAGATTAGGAAGGAGATACGATAGGTACCGACTAGACGATTTTTGAATCTGCAGCTAATGGCAATCAGAGTTTACATGAGATTCCTTTAACGCCTTTCCCAACCCTTTCTGAGCTGATTCCCGTATGACCCAACCAACAAGCTAACCTAGCAGCGCTTGTTATCATAGTCCAAAGCCCCCCAACCCTCCACCACCTCCTCAATCCCCGGCAAATACAACCATCGCATCTCCTCCCCCCCACCCCCACCCTTCTTTTCATCCCACACCTGCCCCTCCCCCAGCTTCTCCCTCTCTTCCTTGGGCAGTCTTTTGTTATTCATTTTCCTCGTTAGCTCCAACACCCCATCTACCCTCTCCTGCCTCTTTTCTTGCCAGAACTTGAGGGTTTCGCGCATGGGGATGTTAGATGATGGTTGCTTTGAGAGGAGCAAGGAAAGCATGTAGATGTCTTCAAAGGCTTGGTTTACGCCTTGGCCTGCGGTGGGGGGGATCGCATGCGCGGCGTCGCCAATGATGAGTACTTTGGCGCTTGGGGAGGACCATTTGGGGAGGTGGGGGAGGGTGTAGAAGGGCCAGATGGTCAGGGTATTTAGGGGGATATGTTCAAGAGCGGATTGCACCATGTCGGGCCAGTTCTCCATATTCGTCTGGATGAGTTGCAGTAATTCGTCTTTCGAGGTATACAGTTTATCCCATCCCGCTCTATCAGTCTCGGGATAAGTGCGCTGAGTCCCGGCTAGTAATTCCTCGCCGTCAACGCTTTGGGGAGCGAGCACGAACATGCCGTTTTTGGGTGAAGAGATGGCTGCAGGGAGGTGATAGGTCATAGCGGGTGGGAAACGCAGGTGTGAGCGTTGGAGGGTGTAGGTCATGGCTAGTTGGCCAGAATATATTGGGGCTGCGGTGGGAGAGATATATCGGCGGACCTTGGAGTGAATGCCATCAGCACCAACGAGCAGTAAGGTATGTTTGATGATTCCATCTGCAAATGCAAAGGAAACGCCTTCTTCGGATTCCGAGATTATGTGAGAGAATTTCTTATCGAATTCGATAGGAATGTGACGTTCGTTGATCATCAGTAGTAGTTCACTGATGAGAACCTGCCGGTAGATCCTAAGGGCTTTGTAGCCATAGAGTTCCTGGTTGCCGAAATAGTATAAGCCAGTTGTCTCGTGTTTGTCATCTTTGAACGCTATAGTCTCGAAGTGATAGCCCTTGTTGCAAACCCGTTCGTAGACGCCTAATGTATCAAGGATCCGTAAGGCATTAGGTGAGAGCATGACGGCGCCTCCATGGCTGAAGCTCGGAGAGCGGAGTTCATATATCTTGCATGGAATGGACTGTTCGTGTAATGCAACGGCCAGGCTGAGTCCCTAAATCCGTCAGCTAACTGTCGTGACTGCGGACTTCACAGTAGACATACCGCTAAACCGCCACCGATAATAGTCATGGGGATACAATCCATGGAGCCCATGGCGGTTCGGATTTGTAAGGGCTTTAATTCGGGTGTCAAGTGTCTTCCTGTGCCGCTTGCTGAAGTTCAATCGGTGAATGTTGAGCCCAAGAAATAATCGGATGCAATATATATATACTGATGATACAACTGCGGGTTTTCCAGACTGATGCTGAACTTTAAGTAGTTAGACATATGGTTTTGAGTTGTGTAATTGTCGGTCCCGACACCAGCCCGGGATTCGGATCCGATTATCGCATCCGACAAAGTCCGATTGCCTTTCTTGGGTAACGAAGGTCTTATCCAACCTCTGTAGTCCTTGGGTCTCGGCTTTCCCAATTCCCTGTGTCATAAAGGCCACGATATCCCAAAGGTCGTCAACACTAACCGTAATATATAAGATTCGGTCGTCCACTTCAATTCTTGATATTCACAACCGCACCTGGATTTGCAGCAATTTTATACTTCGAATACGCGACCAACAATGCGTGTCCTGGTTATTGGTGGGACTGGTCGGACGGGCAAGCTTGTCATTGATGAAGCGTTGGAGCGAGGTCTGTTTTTCCACCTTTTCTGCGTAGGCAGATGCTTATACGGTGTAATTATAGGCTATACGGTTACGACATTGGCTCGAGATCCCAATGCTCTGAAACCGCGGATTGGTTTGACCATCGTGAAAGGTATGCACGATAGACCCCAAAATACGTGGTACAAGCACTGATCGTTCAGGAACTCCTCTCAATCAGTCCGACGTCTTCTCAGCCTTCAACTCTATCCCGAATGAACCTCCAGACGCTATAATCGTTACGCTTGGCTCCGTCCGCGCGAGTGATAGTCCCTTTTCGGCCGTCGTTTCGCCACCTCGTCTAATGACCAATTGCAATACCAATGTTATAGCCGCCATGAAGAAATGCGGCGTTCGCAAGCTTGTGGTTATGGCTGCTCTGGGTGCGGGTGATTCATTTCCCAGTCTGAGTTTCCCGCTCCGGTGCTTGTTCAGAAAGTCAAATATGGCGGCCTCGTTTGAGGACCATGATGTGGTTGACCGAATTGTAAAAGAAAGTGGGATGGATTTTGTGTTAGTGAGACCGGCAAGACTGACGGATGAGGATGCGAAAGCAGTTAAGGAATATGGGGACCAGGGTAAAGGAATCGGTTTGATGAGCGCGATATCTCGAAGAAGTGTAGCGGTTTTCTTGGTGGCTTCGGTAGAGAAGAGTACGTGGGATGGAAAGTCTCCAGTAATTTCGAATTAAGTTGAGCTGCCACTGATCATTCTTGGGCTGTTATGGCCGATGGAAAAGGGACTCTGCTCGAGATCATTTGTGAAAAGCGAGGTTACCCGGATCTGCTATTACTTAGGAGGGGCACTTCATAGTTAGCGGTGGTCATAGAGTCTAAATTCGCAAGGCTTTACCCCATGTTGAATATCTATGATATCATCGACTGTACTTAATGCTCTTCGAGAGTGTAGTAACATATATAACAAGTCAGAGCCAAGCGTGATCTAAGTCCCAGTCCGCACCGAAGCCGAAGTCGACCGCTTCGAAATCGATTTCCCAGGTTGGTAGCTAAGGAAAGACAAGTGTCAGTCGAAAACCACGCGTTGAACAGCTAAAAAGAACGGCCACATTTTGCCCGATGATATGCTGGAGTACAGAGCAGATGACAAGAGAGCGGTGCTTACAAAGCTATTTATACTCTGTGTAGCAGCATTATCATGGACTGAGTAACCTTGACGATGGGACAGCGTAACGGGACTTGAGCCTCCATTGACACAACTCCCAATTTCAGCTGTTATTGAAATAGATGGGCGTAATCCCTAAGCTGCGGTCAACAAAGCTTATCAAAGGGGACAAAAGGTGCTTCATTACAGTATTCTTGGCCTTGCTGGCACTATAGCCGGTATTTACTTCGTCCTTGAGCGTTTGGCGATATCCATTTACGACAGTAATCAACCCCTCCCGCATCAATACTTCTTTGCTAACTGCAGAGCCGTTTGTCCTCACAGATTGTAAGATGATAGAAATACAAACAGGGTCTTTCAAATCGCTGCCAAGCTTTCCAGCTCTTCTTACAAGACCGTCAACCGCATTTTCGACGATTCTTGTGAGGCTAGCTTTTGTCCACGCCGAAGTGTTCTCCAGAGAGTTTGCTGGCATCACTTGGTTGTGTGTTCTCTCTTTATCCTTGCTAGACATCATCCTGTTACTCGGGGAGGAAGAAATGTGAGTCATTGCTTTGGTTTCAGAACAGACACTTAATGCTGCTTGCACGATATCGACTTTGCAAAAAGTGTAGAAAAGATCCCAATACTGTTTCGAATTGATAACGTCAAGGTCCGCCACGTTTGGATCGAAAGCATCTTGATGTGAGAGAATGATTAAAGATGATCGGACGCACGCAGTTCGAGCCTCAGCAGAGCCCAGCCAAGCAAGTCGTCGGTAGATATATAAAACTACTCGGCGAAGGTACACATCGAGCAGAGTCCGGCCAAAAAGACGTCCAGATCCATCATTAGCCTGGTCTGAAGTACTATCAGGCTTCAAGATAGCAGGTAGGTCTCGGAGATATTCTTCGATTTTCCTTGCATGCTTCAAGATCTCCTCACAATCCGCTTCAACTCTGATATTGCTGACAATGCCCATTGCGTCTAATCTCAATGGGAGTGAATTAGCTAAAGCAACCTGACACGAAGAGTCAGTCCACTCGTCGGAAGACTGCTGCATTGGAGGTAAAGCCATGTCTTCGAACAAGTCTTTATCGTTGACGTTTGCTGGGATAGACCACTCGAAATCGGCTCCTCGAATCATACTTGGCATCCCGCAGGTCATCGAAACCTGAAGGTCTATCTCCGCTATGGTCATCCAAAGCCTTCGCCGCTGTTCCTGTTCAAACCTAGTCAGATCAGGGAACTCGGTCGGATTCCGATGGAGGCCTATTATCATTGCGGATCTGACTAGTGCACCAGTCTCACTCCATATCTCTTCGGCACGCTTGTGCCTGGTCTGGTGAGCAAGCACGAGAAGAGTCTGTGTGCGTATAGTGGAAAGCTTTATTCGTTGTTTTCCTTTAAGACCGTCCATCCAGCGCCTTACCATGTCACAAGCTTCTGATGCCCCAAAATCTTTCTCTGGCATCTCACTTTCAACGGTGGTAGGACCATCTAGACTGGATGCAATTACCATGGTAATGCATAATTGAGGTATAAAATCAGTAAAAGTTATTGTGCTGTCTTTCTGAGATGTCCAAAAATTGTCGCATTCTGTTAGAAATGTTGGAATATGCAAAACCCTTAATGCGTTTTCGAAATTGTCAACGTAGATTCTCACAAGCCTGTCGCAAACGATTCGTTGAGGAATCATTCTCAACATCCCAGAAAGCGTAGAAGAGTCATCAATAGAGTTGTGATGTTTGGAGGCCGAATATTTCTTCATGGCATCTTTTTGTAATGACTGGCACTCTCTGACCATCGTAATAATGCTCGGTTCTTCAAAGCAACCTCGAATGAACCTTTTTGCCTCATCAAACTATGCCATTTAGTAAATAAATTGCTCCTACAATACAAGCATGGGCTGGAGACTCACTTCATTTAGTAAAGTATGTTTTTGATACAGCCCTTGGAATCGAGATCTCAATCCTTTTACATTCAGTGTACCAACATTTGTTAAGCTGCCGGCTCCTGGCTTGGATCCAAGGCTGAACTGTCTAGAGCTCTCAGCTGAAAGCTCTGGATGGCTGCTTAGTAGTTTTTCAAGCTTGTCAACCCGGTTTTGGAGATTTTCGATCACCCCTATACTCTCATTGTTCTCCAGGGCTGGAGTTGGGGGTAATATAGCAGGGAGTCCGACGTGACTTCGGACTTCCGCAAAACCTGTCGGGCTTGGAATCTTCCTTCTCCTCTGACCACTTTCCAAACTCGACTCCTCGGTCGCCCGAGCTTGAGGAATATTCTCATCTTCACGGCCATAGTAACACTGTGGTGCACGCCCAGATTTGCTGCATTGATGACAGGGCAAAAGCCGGTCGCACTTGAGCTTCTTGTTCCTACATATAGCACAAGATTTTACTAATCGTGGGCGCTTGTGCGGAACCTGATGCACGCGATTTCCTATCCCAAGGGAATGATTAGGGGATGACGTTTCTGGGCGAGATGAATTGACATCGTAATAAACTGGTTGTAACTCCATTGGGAACGATATCTCTATGTTGATATTCATTGGGGGAGCTATTGGATGTGATTTAGCCCTGAGACAGCCGCCGGAAGCGCCAGTCGCGCTGTGCAAGCAAACTAGGTATAATTTCACATCTCGTCATGTCTTTGTTTCTCATCAGTCATGCTAAGAAGCATAGGTTAGGTAGATCTGAATAGCTTGCTTCCAAGCCATTCTTTATCAAAACATAGTGTTTTGTAATTTAGATTTATGTATTTAATGTGTTTTTTCAATTTTGAGTTTTATCGGTATGTTTCAAATGAACTGCCGTACTCGTATAAACGGGGTTCCCGCGCAAACGGGGTTTCTGCGCACTCTAACCTAGAAAGGTTAGCAACAGATAGTATCGGGTTTAGCGTGCTAAAAATGGCACTAATATAAATAGTTTTAGTTAGCG
>JAABUU010001588.1_pt1 | contig 37157 bp, 38 predicted proteins | sample 5559301 | NCBI WGS metagenome assembly JAABUU01 (sample SAMN10711884, study PRJNA513360) | rock metagenome | isolation source: Antarctica rocks | place: Antarctica: Victoria Land, Richard Nunatak white
GGTGAGCATCGACTCCCAGCCGAAGCGGGCACTGGAAACGTGGGGGATTGCCGAGACGGGAACGGCGGTGCATCTGGAAGGATACGGACTGATTCGGGTCTTCCGGGTAGTCGCCACGGACGGCGACACGGAATACTGGGCGACGGATGATCCGGCGATGGAGGAACTGGGACGGCTGAAGTATGCGGAGATGGCGTGGGGGATTGAGGTCTATCACCGGGCGTTGAAGCAGGAATGCGGGGTAGAGCGGGCGCAGGTACGGGCAGCGCGGGCACAGCGCAACCACATTGGCTGTGCGATTCGAGCGTTTGTGCGCTTGGAATGGCACCGGGTGCGGACGGGCATCAGTTGGGGAATGGCGAAGGAAGGGATCATTCGCCGTGCGGTGCGTTCCTATCTCGCCCATCCGTGGTACACCCTCCCCGCAACTGCGTAAGTCCTATGCCATTTTGATTACACCTTAACCTCGTAAGGAAATTGTCACTTGTAGAGCATACGATCCTATTCATAGAGTATTATTCATAGGGTAATGAGTATGGGTAGGTTCGCGAACATCACACGGCCCGTTCCGCTGGAGACCTACCGGTTTTTGAACTGGGCGCTCCGCTGGTTGCGTTGGGCAACCCTGGCGGTGTTGTTGCTACTCACGGTGGTACGACCGGGATCAAGTCGCGGCGGAGTGCCCAACTGGGTTCTCATCCTCATCTTCATCGGCTATAACCTCGTTGTCAGCCTGCTCCAACGCTGGCGGCCGAACCTGCGCTCCTTTGCGTGGGTCGCCTTCACGGATCTGCTGATCGCGGCCGTGCTCTATCTGGTCAGCACGGAACCGGGCGGGCCGCTTTTCGTCCTCTTCTTCCTCGCCGTTGATTCTGCGGCGGCCAGCCTGACGCTGCGCGACACGCTTCTTTACACCGCTGTCGTCGCCACTGTCGCTGCGGTCATCGAATCCATGCTTCCCCTCTGGTCATCAACCCCTCACGATGTTCGGCAACTCGTTGCTCGCCTCGTCATGCTTGGTCTGGTCGGGTCAGGCATGGCTATCGTCACGCGGCGCCTCACGCTGGAGCATGACGCGGCTCGCCAAGTTCAGGCCGAGGCCGAGCGACTGGCGACGCTCGATCAGGTGCGGGCTGACTTTATCGCGACCGTCTCCCACGAGTTGCTCACACCGCTCACCGCCACCCGGGCCGGGCTTGGCATGCTCGAGACGAGCGCCTTGGACCGCCTCCAACCGAGCGAGGCGGAACTGCTGCGCAATATTCGGCACAACACGGAGTATCTCGGCGTGATGATTGACGATCTGCTCGCCTTCAATCAGATCGAGGCGGGCGTGCTGCGCCTCGATCGCAAGCCCTTCGATCTGCGCGCCGTCATCGCGGATGCGACCGCGACCGTCGCGACCCTACTCGCGGAGAAGCGGCAGACGCTGGACGTTGACCTGCCCGAATCACTCCCCTGCGAGGGTGATTCGCGACGGTTGCAGCAGGTCGTGGTGAACGTCTTGGCCAACGCCCATCGCTATACGCCGGAGGGCACGCATATTGTCATCAGTGCCGCCGCCTCGGCCAGCGAGGTTCATCTCATGATACGCGACAATGGGCCGGGTATCCCGGCTGGCGAGCCGGAAGCGATCTTCCGGCGGTTCTATCGGGGGGCGCCGCCCGGTGTCACGGGGTTCGGTGGCTCGGGGCTTGGGTTGGCAATCGCGCGCGGGATCGTCGAGTTGCACGAAGGACGGATGTGGGCGGAGAGTGATCCGGGGGGCGGTGCGGTCTTCCATATTCTCCTGCCCTGCCCCGTGAAGGGAGCGGAATAATGTCTTTGAAACTGCTGATCGCGGAGGATACCCGCAGCGTCGCCGAAGTGCTCGCGTTCGGCGCGCGGATGATTTGGCCCGAATGTCAGGTGACGATTGCGGTCAATGGCCGGGAAGCGCTCGGCTCTTTCGCCGCCGAGTCGCCGGATTTCGTGATCCTCGATATTGCGATGCCATCGCCGGATGGTTTCGAGGTGTGTCGGCGCATCCGCGAGACATCCCGGGTGCCGATTCTGATGCTCTCGGTGTATAGCGACACGCTCGATAAGGTCCGCGCGCTCGATCTCGGCGCCGATGATTACCTGACCAAACCCTTCGATCATCTCGAACTCCTCGCCCGGATGCGGTCGCTGGTGCGGCGGACGAGCGAATCGTCCATCCCCTCTCATTCGACCGTTGTGCTTGGCGATTTATCTATCAACTTCGCGACCCGCGAAGTGCGCGTCGGGGGCAATACGGTGCATCTCACCTCCACGGAGTTTCGCCTCCTGGCAGTGCTGGCGCAGCATGCTGGCACGGTACTCCCCCATCACTTCCTGCTCACGCATGTCTGGGGCGCGGAGTATGTCCGCGATGTACACTATCTGAAGGTCTTCGTAGGGCGGCTACGGCAGAAACTGGGCGGCGTTCCCGAACGTGTTCCCTATATCCAGACCGAATGGGGCATCGGCTATCGCTTTGTCTCCCACCAATCTTCGTAAGAGCGGAGCATTCGCACGCGCCCATGCGCGAAAAGACACAAACGATCAAAGGAGCGAGCGAATGAATCTGGACCGGCGCGCGGAGTTGATCGCGCAGTATGAGAACGGCTATCAATTAATCGTGGACGCGCTTCACAGTATCACGGACGCGGAGATGGACGCGCGGCCCGCGCCGCACGAATGGACCACGCGGGAGATTATTCACCATCTGGCAGACAGCGAGATGACCTCGGCGATCCGGTTGCGCCTGCTCCTCGCGGCGGAGAATCCGACGATCCTCGGCTACGATCAAGATGCCTTCGCGCGGCGGCTCCATTACGACCGGCCCATAACCGCCTCGCTCGAAGCGTTCAAGGCCGCCCGCCGCGCCACCGCCGAAATCCTCCACCGGATGACCGATGCGGAATGGGCACGCGCGGGAACGCATACCGACACCGGCCGCTACACTGCCGAGGACTGGCTGGAAATCTATGCGAGTCACGCGCTGGAACACGCAGCACAAATCCGCGTCGCGCGTGCCTCTCGCAAGCCGTAGCGGTGCATTCGCCCGATCAATACGCGCTTTCGCGTTGCGTGGGGCATCTATTCCGTGCGCGCTCTTGCTCATGCAATTTCACTGTTGCTCATGATATAGGCATTGTTCTTGCCCCTCCTTTTTGTACGGCTCATGATCGTGAGCCACGCAGCAGTAGAGGGAGCACTGATCTGCGGGTCCGCGAGGTTCTTCGTCACGCTGTAGAATGCGGCATTGTCCGTGACCGGCTGGACGGGACGCTTCGGGCGCTTGCCGTCATAGCCAAGTGTTGAGATGCGTCCGAGGCCGAGCGAAAACGTGCCGAAGGCAACGCCCGCGCCCGCGCCGACGACCGTGATTGCCTGCCGTCGTGTGACCGCGTGCGACCCGTCGTCGGTTGCCATCGCAGTGGCCGCTTCCTGCCGCCGGGCAAGCATAAAGAGCGCCGGTAGGAGGATACCGAAGAACATGTAGTCAAAGAACATCGCCGTGATCGTCAGCGCGCGACTCGTGACGAGCGAGTAGCCGTGGTAATTTTCGGAGAGGACGGGCCAGAGGGCAGCGAGGGTCGCGACCCAGAGGCCGAGCGCGACGAGCGGTCCGAACGCCCACCGCTTCCATGTGGGCGCATTGTCCGTTCCCCACGAGCGCGCGTACCAGATCGCTACCGCGCCACCGACGAGCAGTTGCGCACCCATCGCGGCGAGTTCCGGCAGGAGTTTGGCGAACTGCTCAAGCACGCCGATGATGTCGCCGGACGCCGCCCCCGGCACGAGCGGGATGATCCGCTCCGTGATTAGCCCCGGCACAGACGCGATGCCGAACACGAGGTGCTGACCGAACATCGCCGCCGTCATCCAGAGCGCGGCGATCACGCCGAGTAATCGCGGGTTGGCGACACTCGCCGTGTCCGTCTTTTGTTCCTCAGTCGTTGCCGTCTGTCGTACCCTTTCCGAACGGGGGCGACCCGATTAATTCCGCGCGGCGTGGACGATGCGCTGTTTGCGTAGGCGGTCGGCGGCGGCGGCGAAGTAGTCCGCGACATCGCCCTGAGTGCGAATCCAGTCGAGATAGCGGGCGATGCCGTCCGCGAGCGGCACCTGCGGCTGCCAGCCGAGCGTGGCGATCCGGCTGATGTCGCTCATCAGGTGGCGGATTTCGCCGGGGCGGAACTCGCCGGGGAATTCCGGCGCGATCGGGACGCCGAGCGTCGCCGCGAGCAACCGGGCGAGATCGCCAATCGCCGTGCCAATGCCGCTGCCGACGTTGAAGATACCACCGTTTGCGCGTTCATCGGTGCCGACGAGGAGGTTGGCGCGGGCGATGTCCTCCACAAAACAGAAGTCGCGCGTTTGCCGACCATCCTCGTAGATGATTGGCGCGCGGTTGTTCAGGAGGCGCGTGCAGAAGATGGCGATCACGCCGGTGTAGGGGTTGAAGATGCTCTGACGCGGGCCGTAGGTGCAGGAATAGCGGAGGGCGACGGTCGGGGTGCCAGTCTGCCGTCCCCACGTCATCACGAGCCGCTCCTGATCCGCCTTCGAGATCGCGTAGACCGTCTGCCCGCCAATCGGTGTCCGTTCCGGCGTCGGCATGGGTGCCGCCGGGGAACCGCTTGCATCCACTACCTCCCAGACGCCGGACTGTAACTGCGCGAGCGGTCGCGTTTCGGGGAAGAAGGGCGTGCCATCGCTGCCCCGATAGGCTCCCTCATCGTAGACCGCTTGTGAGGAGGCGACCACGACCTTGCGGACCGGCAATCCCTCGTCGCGAATCGTTTCGAGCAGGAGCGCGGTGCCGTAGGAATTTATCTCGATATACTTGGCGATCTCCGGCATATAGCCGCCATATGCTGCCTCATGGAAGACGACATCCACACCATCGAGCGCGGCGCGGAGGTCGGTGCGACTGCGGACATCGCCGGTCTGATACGCAGCGCGCGGGTTCAGCCATGCCGGGGGGCCATTGCGATGTGTCTGCGGCTCGAAGTTGTCGAGCACGCGTACCTGCCATCCTTCCGCAATCAGCAGGTCAACGATGTGCGAGCCGATCAGCCCCGCGCCACCGGTCACGAGCGCCGTCGCCATCAATCCTCACCTCCGGCCGCCACGCGTTCGTCGCTCCCGCGTGGCACAAACGGCTGGGGCGCGATCTCTTCCCAGAGGCGCAAGTGGTGGAAGGCGGCAGCGGTAGCGGGCGCGTCGTGCGGCCCGGCAAGATAGGCGGAGAGGCGATGCAGATCGGCAATTTCATCCACATCCCAGGTTGCGGCGAGGGTGTGCAGCGAGATGCCGCGTGTCCGCGCATTGGCGCGCAGATCGTCGTAGACGGTCGTCGTGCTCATCGGGACAGCGCCGAGGATGTCCACGCCGCTTCGCTGGCCGATCAGGCTGTACCCGCCGTCGTCGGTTGGGGAGAGGGTCGCCATCGCGGTATCAAGGGCAGCAAACGCGGCGGAGACGGTCTGGATGGGCAACTGCGGGGAATCAGACGCGATCAGAACCGTCTGATCGTAGCCGCGCGCCGCCGTCCAGCGAAAGATGTTTCGCTGTCGCTCTGTCCAGTCCGCTCCTTCTTGGGCGAAGTAGCCGTCCGCCGCGCCGACGAGGGCGGAGAAATCCGCCGTCGCGGGGGCGAAAGCCCAGAGCAGATCGTATGGCCCCGCCTCGCGCCGGAAGCGGGCCGCGAGATCGGTAAGAAAGGCGCGATACAAGGCTGCCGCCCGTGCATCACCAATCGTGCGCCCCAGCCGGGTCTTCACCGTCCCTGGTACCGGCTGCTTCGCGCCGATAACGAACGCGCGCGATGGCGCGATGGCAGTGCTCATGGAAACCTCCTAAAAAGCAATGAGCAATGAGGCAGAAGCGCATCGTGTCGGCAGGCAGCCGGTGCGCCCGACATCGTTCAAAATTGCACACTCATTGCGCGTTGCTCACTGCTCATTGCTCCCTCCGTAGGGAGCCACCTCGCATATCGGTACGCGGTTTGCAGGATAACAACGGCTGCCTTGATGCTGCCCTGGATCGTGCCGCCGACTTTCGACCGGCCACCCCCGCGTTTGCGGTACGAAACCGGCACTTCCTGCACCCGCAGCCCGGCGCGAGCCGCTTTGACGAGCATTTCAGTAGACCAGCCGTAGGTCCGCTCGTGCATGTCGAGCGTGGCGAGGGCATCAGCGCGGATGGCGCGAAAGGGACCGAGGTCGGTGATCGCGAGGCCATAGCGCCGGAGGATGCGCGCCGCCAACCAGTTGCCGAACCGCTGCTGCGGTGTCAGCGCGCCCGGTTCGACGCTGCCGCGCGCCCGCGATCCCATCACGAGATCCGCATCGCCCGCGAGGACGGGTGCGAGGATCGCGGACAAATCGCTCGGGACATCGCTCGCGTCGCCGTCCAGGAGCACGATGATCGTCGCGCCGAGCCGCCGGGCGAGCGCGACGCCCGCTGCACAGGCTGCGCCGTACCCGCGCTCCGGTTCAGTGGCGACGATTGCCCCCGCTTCCCAGGCGACGGTCGCGGTGTCGTCCGTGCTGCCGTTATCCACGACGATTACCTGCTGGAGGAGATCGTGTGGCAGGGCGCGGACAACCTTGCCAATCACGGCTTCCTCATCGAGCGCCGGGATCACGGCGAAGACTTTTGGTTGCATCGAACCCACCCCCTCATCGCATCACACCTGTCCCTATCGTAAGAATGTACCGGGGGCGTTACTCACTGATTGCCAACGTCTTACTGTATTCTTACGCCGTACGATGGAGGAGGAAGAACGAACCCGTACGCTCCTTGATCGCCTGTGCCAATACTGCAACTCGCGTGCCGTGCCTGCTGATACGGAAAAATGAAACGATCCGCGTGCCTCGCGCGTGTATGAAAGAGCAGGCACGCGGAATGCGTGTTTTTGGTGTTGCTGCAAGTGAAGTCTGGGCCCCGGTGTATGGATGAGAAAGCGGAGGCATCGTCGTGAGCGATCGAGAACGAGTACAACTTCTGCTCTGGCGGGCAGGATTCGGCGCGACCCCGGCGCAAGCGGATACTGCCACCGCGAAGGGTTACACGCAGGTGGTCGAGGATGTCCTGACTTATCCGGACGAGTTCGCGTCCCCCCCGCCAATCCCAGCATGGCCGATCGCGCCCATCGTCATCTCCGGCCCAGACGAGAGAGCGAACTACACGAAATCCGTCCTTGCCACGCAGCATGCCCGGAACGACGCCCGCGCGAGCGGCGACCGACTGCTCCTCGCATGGTGGGCGGACCGGCTCCGCACAAGCCCGACACCGTTACAGGAGAATCTCGCGCTGTTCTGGCACAACCACTTCGCCACGTCGCTCGATAAGGTGGATCGTCCCGCCTACATGCTGGGACAGAATCAATTGCTTCGCGCGCAGGGGGCGGGCAAGTTCGTTGACCTCTTGATCGCCGTCTCCAAAGACCCCGCGATGCTGATTTGGCTGGACGGTCAGTCCAACGTCAAGGGCCACCCAAACGAGAACTGGTCCCGCGAGGTGATGGAGTTGTTCACGCTCGGCATCGGCAACTACACCGAGCAGGATGTGCGCGAGGGCGCGCGGGCGAGTACCGGCTGGACGCTCTCCTACGACGGCAAAGTCGCCTTCAATCCGCAGCGTTTCGATACCGGCATGAAGACGATTCTCGGCCAGAGCGGCGCCTTCACGATGGACGACTTCTCTCGCCTGCTCGCCAACAAGCCGCAGACGGCGATGCGGATCGTGCGGAAACTCTTTCTCTGGTTCGTCGGCGATGATCCAACTGATGCCGATCTCGCCCCAATGCTCGACGCGTGGAATCAGACCGGTGGAGAGATTCGCAGCGTCCTGCGCGCTCTCTTTCTCAGCGACGCCTTCACTGCGGAGCGGGCGACGAGCGCGCACGTCAAGAACCCGGCGGCTTGGTCGGTCGGTATCCTGCGCGGGCTGACCGTGGATATTACGGGCGAGCAACTCGTCAGCCTGATGGCAATCCAGGACATGACGATTTTCCGTCCGCGGGATGTCGGCGGCTGGCCGAACGGCATGGCGTGGATCAGCCCGTCCAATCAGGTTCTTCGCTTCAACCTCGCCGGTGGCCTCGTCGCGAAGGCGGGCCTGCTCTCCGGCAAAGCGGACGACGCCTTTCTTGACGAGATCGCCGATCGGCTCGGCGGCATCCCGATCCCGGACGATTTGCGCGGCAAACTCGTTGCCCTCGGCAGCGGCCCGGACGGTAAGCGCATCATCACCCAGGTTCTGCTCGCGGGGCCGGGCTACCAGACACGATAGGAAGAAACCGGGGAGAACCGCAAAGGACGCAGAGAACGCAGAGAGAGAAAGAGAATGACAAAAGAATCCTCTCTGTTTTCCTCTTTGCGCTCTTCGCGCTCGTTGCGCCTTTGCGGTTCTCCTCGGTTTGGTGAAGATGAAACTCTCCGCCATCCATGAACGTGTCATGATTGAAAAGGCATGAGGGCATCACAAGGAAGCAGCCCCCACGTTATCAGTGTCATGGGATTAATGTGATGCGGTATGTCACAACGGATTTTGTATCAACTGGAGGCACCGATGGGTGATCGTGAACGCGTACAATTGCTGCTCTGGCGAGCCGGGATGGGCGCCACCCCTGCCCAAGTGGACGCAGCAACGACGAATGGCTATACCGCCGCAGTAGACGCTATCCTCAACTATCCCGACGCACCGGCAAACGCGCCGGATTTGCCGCCATGGCCCACCCAGCGCAAAGGCCAACTGACCGGCGATGAAAAAATACAACTGGCGAAAGAGATCAACCAGGCAAATCAGCAGGGTATAAAGATGGCAGCGTCCTGGTGGGCGAACCTGATGCATACGACGAGCGCACCGTTGCAGGAGAATCTTGCGCTCTTCTGGCACAATCATTTCGCCACCGCGAACGACAAGGTCCGCCGCCCCGCCTACATGCTTCAGCAGAATCAACTCTTCCGGGCGCAGGGGGCGGGCAAGTTCGTTGACCTCTTGATCGCCGTCTCCAAAGACCCGGCGATGCTTCACTGGCTTGATGGCGAAACCAATGTCAAGGGCCATCCGAACGAGAACTGGTCCCGCGAGGTGATGGAGTTGTTCACGCTCGGGATCGGCAACTACACCGAGCAGGATGTGCGCGAGGGCGCGCGGGCCAGCACCGGTTGGACACTCTCCTACGATGGTCAGGTGGCGTTCGAGCCGAAGCGCTTCGATAGTGGCAGCAAGACGATTCTCGGCCAGACCGGCAACTTCAATCTGGATGATTTCTCCCGCATGCTGGCTGGTGCGCCGCAGACCGCGAAATATGTGAGTGGCAAACTCTTTCGCTGGTTCGTCGGCGATGACTCGACCGATGCCGATCTCGCCCCAATGCTCGACGCGTGGAGTCAGACGGGTGGAGAGATCCGTAGTGTCCTGCGCGCCCTCTTTCTTAGTGACGCCTTCACTGTGGAGCGGGCGGCCACCGCGCATATCAAGAATCCGGCCGCATGGACCATCGGTGCGATTCGTGGCCTCGAGGCGGACGTGACGGGCGATCAGATCGTGCAGATGCTGCAAGCGCAGGATATGCGCCTTTTCTACCCGCCGAATGTCGGCGGCTGGCCGAATGGCCCGGCGTGGATCAGCCCCTCGAACCAGGTTCTTCGCTTCAATCTCGCGGCTGGTATGGTGATGAAGAGTAGCACCCTTTCCGGCACAGCAGATGACGCCTGGATCGGGGAACTGGCGGACCGGCTCGGTGGTATCCCGATTGCCGATGATGTCCGGGGCAAATTGACCGCGCTGGGAAACGTCCCCGATGGGCGCCGCGCCGTCGCACAGGTTATTCTTGCTGGTCCGGGCTTCCAGACCCGGTAAGTTCGATGAACCAGATCGTCTCGACTCGGAACATCGAACTTCTAAAGGAGCAAAGGCAATGTCAGACAACGAACGCGAACCCTTTATGCCCTCCCGTCGCCAGTTCCTGAAGTATGGCGCGGGCAGCGCCCTCGGTATCGGCCTCGCCGCCACCGGCATCCCGCTTTTTCGCGGCTTCGCCAATGAGGCGAGCGCGGCGCCCTTGTACGTCCCGAACCTGACGCCGGGCGCGGGCATCCCCGCCAACCCGGAAGAGCGCACGCTCGTCGTCCTCCAACTTGGCGGCGGCAACGATGGCCTGAACACCGTCATCCCGTATCAGGATTCGATGTACCAACAGTTGCGCCCGACAATCGGCCAGAAGATTAGCGATGTGCTGCCGATCACTGACAGCCTCGCTCTCCATCCCGGCCTCAAGTCGCTCGCGGATTTGTATGGTAAAGGCACCCTCGCCGTCGTTCAGGGCGTCGAGTACCCGCACCCGAACTTCTCCCACTTCCGCTCGACCGACATCTGGATGACGGCGGACGACAACGACAAGGATATCGGCACGCTCGGCTGGATCGGTCACGCGCTCGATCATCTCTCGAATCACCCCTCCCTCGTCGCCGCCTCACTCGGTGTGACGACGCCCCGCGCGCTGATCGGTATGCAGCCGACGGACATCGCCCTCGGCGGTTCGCTGAAGGACTTCGTCTACAAGCCGGTCGGCAAGATTGACCCCGGTGCGGTCTCGGCGATCTACGACTATATGAATAGTGTCACGTCGTCGGACAGCAGGTACGCGAAACTGATCACCGCGAGCCATAACATTGCGCAGGACGCGATGGCGGGCGTCGCGAAGGTCGCAATCGGCTATACACCGGCGGTGAAGTATCCGATGACGCAGCTCGGCGCGGGCTTGCAGACCGTCGCGCAGATGATTCATGGTGGCGTCGGCGCGCGGGTGCTCTACCTCGCGACGGGTGGGTTCGACACCCATTCCAACGAGCGCGAGACGCACGACAAGCTGATGGGCTACCTCGGTGACGGCCTCGGCGCTTTCTGGCAAGACATCACGGCGCACGGCCACGGCGACAACGTTGCCTTGATGACCTTCTCCGAGTTCGGTCGCCGCCCGACCGAGAACGCCTCGCATGGCACCGATCACGGCAGCGCGGCCCCGCTCTTTGTAATGGGTGGCAGCGTCAAGGGTGGCATCTACGGCGACACGCCGAGCCTGACGGACCTCGACAATGGCAACCTGAAGGTGCAGCAGGACTTCCGGCAGGTCTACGCGGCGATGCTCCAGAACTGGCTCGGCTTCGACCCGACGGACATACTGCCCGGTGGCCCCTACCAGGCACTGCCACTCTTCAACTCCTGATCGTCGCTCCCAGTTCCGATTCCGACTATTCCTTCCCCTCTTCCTCCGGCCCCTGTCCCCGCAGGGGCCATTTTGTTGGGAGTGAGGGAGAACCGTTACCCGACGCCGAGCAGTTTGAACATCTCGCGGCCGAGGAGTCCCTGGAGGACTTCATACTGCGTGCCCTTGTTCTCCGGGTGTTGCTCGAAGCGGGCGCGCTCGAAATACTGCGTCGTGTAGGTCTTGCCGTCGGTCAGCGAAACTTCCTGATATTCCTCGGTAATCGGATAGCCAAACTGTGCCAAGCCACCATGCTGCTCCCAGTACGTCTTAAAGACGCCACCCAGCGTATGACCGGTCACGGCATAGAAGATTTTCGGGTCGGTATTCGTGACGGGTGAGACGGGCTGGAGCGCCTGCCGCAGCGCAGCACTCGCCGCGGAGGTGGGTGACGGGGCGACGGGCGATGGCGCGGGCACGGATGGGCTAGGTGCGGTGGTCGGCGTCGCGGTCGCTTGGACCGGCACGGTTCCACTGTCAGTGTTAATCAGCAGAGACGGTCCCGGCGTGCCGCTGCTGCTGAGGCCGAGTGCGAAGACGCTGACGGTCGTATTCGGGCCGAGCGTAACAGTGTCGGTCTTCGTGATCGTCACGCCGTTGCCGTCATGCAGCGCCAACGTATAGACGCCTGCAGCAATCGCCGTGTAGTTGTCCGTCTGCCCGGCCCGCGCGTTGCCGAGCATGGTGTTCGTCCCACCGGTCGAGAGCGTCAGTGTGCCCGTGCCAGGGAGATAGTTTCCGAAGCGGACGCTCGCGTTATTGCTGCCGTCGAGGGTATTTCGATCGATCTCGATCGAGGCATCAACGGTATTGTCCGCCTGTTTGCCGAGGGCGACGATCGTGTAGTCCTTCGGAGCAGTAAAACGGAAGGCGCGTTTGTAGACATACGCGGCAGACTGCGACCGCTTGCCTGTAGGATAGACACTCAGTTGATAATCGCCCTCCGGCGCGGAGAGATACGTGCCGAGGGTCTGGAATGGCGCATTATTGGCGATCTGAACTGTGTCAATGACGACATCAACTCCCGCGCTATCCGGCACGGCATTGAGGAACCGCACGCGGAATTGCGCGGGACTCTTCGCCGCAACGGTCGGCAGGATGATCGCCATCAGTAATGCAGTTAGCGCGATCCCATAGAGCGCTATTCGTAGCGCGCGTGTTTTCCCGATCCGCATGATGGTCCCCTTTCCCGAATTCGTTCTACCCCCGTGTTCCATCTTTCCTCCCTTCGTACTTTCCACGGTCTGCTATAATGACCGTACGATCTGTACGTGCATCATAGAATACCGAATATCCCCAACCGAATATCCCCAGCTGTGCAAGAGGGTTACGAGTGAATGTCGAGAGAGTGCGGGGAGTATCGTACGTGAGAGGGATGTGACATGCAGGATGAAGTCTTCCGCCAGACGGTCAGGGTGACGAATGCCGAACGGCTCTTGATTGATCAGATGTGGGCGGATGTGCTGCACCAGAACCGGTGGCGGCGACGTGGCTGGCGGCTGCTCCACCGGTTGCGCGCATTCCCCGTCGTGCGGTTTTACTTCCGCCGGAGGGAGTGGGCCGAAGGTTAGGAAGAACGGGTCGCGGACGCAACGACGATAGCGGCATTGAACTGGACGACCTCGCCATCGTCGTACTGACGGATGCTCGTAAAAACCGCGTCCAGCGCCGCCTCTTGCTGTGCGAGAGGAATCTGGAGGAGCAGGGTGTCGAACGTGACCATGTCGCTGCGGATGTAACCGAGGAACTCCTCAGGCGTTCCCGGCCACGGGAGCGGCACGATCTGTGTCTCCTCGCGAACGTCCACGAAGCCCGCCGCGTGCAGAGCGGTGGAGAGTGTGCCCGTGCGAGCGAACTTGAGCGGGTGCGGCGTTTCGGGCGCGGGCACGGGCGGCGGCGAGGGATGGTAGCGCAGGAGCACACTGAGCGTGCTCGTCAGATAATCCATCTGCTCCAGTGGCCCCCAGACGGCGAAGACGGCGCGACCACCGGGCAGGAGCACGCGCCGCACTTCGTGGAGCGCCCCAGGCACATCGGGGAAGTACATCACCCCGAAGCGACAAGTAACGCGGTCGAAGGACGTATCCGGGAAGGGCAGCGCGCCCGCATCCGCCTGCTCGAAACGCATATTCGTGATACCCTGCTGCTTCGCGTTCTCCGCCGTGATGCCCACCATCTCCGGAATCACGTCCGTCGCTGTCACCAAGCCGTTCGGCCCGACCCGTAGGGCAAGGCTGAGCGCGGGTTCGCCAGTGCCACTCGCGATGTCTAGTATTCGCATTCCCGGCGCTGGTTCGGTCCAATCAATGAGTAGATCGGTGACACTTTGCCACCACTCGGTGAGGATTGGGTGCCAGCGCTGCCACTTCGCCGCCCGCTCCGACCAGTTCCATGCGTCGGCGGCGTTATTGTGGGTTCGTGTTGCCATACAGTGCTCCAGTCGGGATCACGAACGTTATTCTGACGCCGGGCGCGACGGTTTGAGGTGCGGCGTGAGGAAGCGCCACGCATCGCGCCGCGATGCGCGTGCCGCTGGCGTATCGAGCCGGTTGAAGACGTGGCCACCAGGCGCGTTGTCGTAGATTTTGTACTGGAACGATTCGCCTTTTCCTTCGGCCTTGAGCGCCTGAATCAGCCGTTCGACTTCCAGCACATTGACATCCTCGTCGTTCGTCGTCGTGTGGATCAGGAGGGGCGTCCCGGCGTAGCGGTGCGCCTGCCACGATGGGGAGCGGCGGCGGTACTCCGCGACATCCTCCTCCGCCGTCTTGCCGACGTGGTACGGGGCGGACATCAGGTCGCGGTATCCCTGGCTCTTGTAACCCATCCGCGCGACGAGATCGCTGACCGGCACCGCCACGTACGCCGCCGCGTAGCCGTCCGGGTGATCGAAGATGTTGAGGAGCGCGTGCATACCGCCGTGGCTCCAACCAATGATGCCGACCCGCTGTGGATCGAGGAAGGGATAGGTTTCGATCGCAAAGTTCCGCGCCGCGTACGAATCCTCGGTTTCCAGGCCACCATAATCAATCTGTTCGTAGAAGGCGCGGCCGTAGCCTGTGCTGCCCCGGTATTCCGGCGCGATCACGGTGTAGCCCTGCTCCACCAACTCACGCACGACATTCGTCGCACCGGAGCCGAAGTGTGCGTGGATGCCACCATGCACGTGTACGATCAGCGGGTGCGTCGCGCTCCGGTCGAGATCGCGCGGGATGAAGACGTACGCGCGCAGCACGAGCGGGTTGCCCGCCCCTTGCGCGGTCCGGTTTGGGATAGTGCGCGGTGGTGGCCCGGTGAAAGAGACGAACTCGATTGCCGCGACATCGCCGAGCCGCTGATACAACAGCAGATCATCAATCTGCCGCGACAGCACATCCATCGTGTGCTTCTGATCCTCAACCGCCCGTTCCAATTTTTTGATCACCGCATCCCGCGCGTCACTCTCCATCCCTCACTCCTCCTGCAATCAGCCGAATCAAACGGGATAATAACGCAGAGCGCACAGAGGACGCAGAGAACGCAGAGAACGCAGAGAGAATTCTTTTTCTTTTTCTTTTCCTCTTTCCTCTGCGCTCTCTGCGCTACGTTCCTTTCTCTCTTGGCGGTTCAATAATGCACCACTATGCCGACGATGCCTGCGGCGAGGAGGACGAAGACCGGGTTCCACTTTGGCCGCAGGATGACGATGACGGGGGCGGCGAGGGCGATCAGCCAGTCCGCGATCCCCGTCGCCGCGCCACGCACGATGGAGAACGCCGTCCAGAAGAGGATACCAACAACCGCGAGGCCGATCATCCGCATCGCGCCGATCACGCGCGGGTTGTGCGCAACGCGGCGATGGAGTGCGGAGAGTGGCAGCACGAGAAATGACGGGATGACATTCGCCACCGACGCCGCCCCCGCCCCGCCGATGCCGCCGACGAGATAGCCGAGCGCGATCACGTAGAGCCCGTTCGGCCCCGGGCTGATCCTCCCCACCGCGAGGGCCTGCCCAAACTGCGCCTCCGTCGCCCAGCCGCGATCATGCACGAGGCTCTGGACAAGGATCGGCAGGCTCCCCAATCCGCCGAAGGAGAGCGCGCATGCCTTGAGAAATTGCCAGAAGAGCGACAGGGTGTTCATGGGCGGCCTGCCTCCTCCGGCGCCGACGTGGCTTGTGCCACCACTGATACGGGTGCGGGCGCATGCATACTGAAGATGCGCGGGAAGAGCGCGCCGATGACACCCATCATCACCAGTATGAGCGGGACGGGCAGATGCAGGAGGCCGACGAGCAGACCGCAGACGAGCATGACGACCAGCCCGCGCAGCCGGTCCCACCCCTTACCGAGTTGACCGCCGCTCATCTGCATGACGATGGCGAAGGTCATCCCACCGGTGGCGGGCACGATCCCCGCGAGCACCGCCCCCGCTACCCGGTTTCCCTGCACAACGGTGATAAAGACGGAAAGAAGGGTCGTGATAAGAATAGCAGGCGCGAGCAACCCCGCAAGCGAGGCAAAGACGCCGCCCATCCCGGCCATCATTTTGCCCATCACAATGGCTTGCGCGGTGATGTTCGTCCCCGGTGTCAGTTTGGAGAGCGCGAATGCCTCGTTATACTGATCGCCCGTGATCCAGCGGCGGCGCTGCACGAACTCGCGCCGCATCAGAAAGAGCGTCGCCGCCCCGCCACCGAACGAGAATGCGCCAATCCGCAGCCAGACTAGGAAGAGGTCTTTGAGGCGCGGCGGGTGCGGATGATGGGCGGCCTCATCTTCAGGAAGCGGGAGCGATACATCGTCCGGCGATAGCGGGATGCGCTGCATGATTTCCTCGCTTCCCTCCGCTGCACGAACACCACCCCTATCCTACCCGATTCCGTCGCGTTGCAGGACGAAGGTCTGATCCCAGATTGCCCACGCTTCGATAATCATACCGTTCGCGATGCGAGAGATGGCGACACCTGTTCAGTCGCATCGTGCGCTTGCATCATCTGCTGTGGAGGACTATCGTTCGGGCAGTGAACAGCAGAATCGCACATGCGACACGAGGAGGAGATACGGATGGCGACGCACGTAGAGGCGACACCGGCAGATTTGGACGAACTCTGGCGCCCATTCACGCAGCACGCGCTCCGGCAGCAACCGCTCGTAATGGTTGAGGGGCACGGATGCACCGTCGTGGATGAATCCGGCAAGGAATATCTTGACGCGATGGCCGGCCTCTGGTGCGTCAGTGTCGGCTTCGGGCAAGAGCGGCTGGTCGAGGCGGCGGCGCGGCAGATGCGCCAACTGCCGTACACGCCCCTTTCTCGCCCCGCACGCCCCTCGCTCGAACTGGCGCACCGCCTCGCCGGAGTACTGCCGGGCACGGTGAATCACGTCGTCTTCGTTAACAGCGGCTCGGAGGCGGTCGAGACGGCGCTGAAGATCGCGCGCCAGTATGTGCAGCAGAAGTACCCATACCAGAACCGGACGAAGATCATCGCCCGCTATCGCGGCTACCACGGCTGGACGATGGGCGCCCTCAGTGCGACCGGGCAATACGCGCGTAAGACGCGCTTCGAGCCGCTCCTGCCCGGTTTCATCCATGTCCGCCCACCGGACACTTTCCGCCTCTTCGCCGGTATGACGCCGAGCGCGGCGGCGCACCTGCTGGCCGAAGAATTGGAGCAGGTGATCGAGTTCGAGGGGCCGGAGAGCATCGCCGCCTTCATCGGCGAACCGGTAATCGGTGGCGGCGGCGTGATCGTCCCGCCGGACGAATACTGGCCGCTCATCCGGCAAATCTGCGACAAATACGGCATCCTGCTCATCCAGGACGAAGTAATTACCGGATTTGGCCGCACCGGCACGATGTTCGGCTGCCAGAACTGGGACATCGTGCCGGACATCATGACAATGGCGAAGGGGATTTCGAGTGCCTACATCCCGCTCGCCGCCACCGCCGTCACCGACGAAGTCTTCGAGGCATTTCTCGGTGACCCGAAGGAGAATGTGCAGTTCAACCAGTTGAGCACCTACGGTGGACATCCCGTCGCCTGCGCCGTCGGCCTGGAAAATCTGGCGATCATCGAGGAAGAGGGACTTGTCGCGAATGCGGCGGCGATGGGCGACCGGCTGCGCGCCGGGCTGCGCGTCGTGCAAGGACGACGCGACATCGTTGGCGAAGTGCGCGGCAAGGGACTGCTCGTCGGTGTCGAACTCGCCCAGCCCGGCACGACGGACCCGCTCCCCGCCGAGCAGGTCAACCGGGTGATTGCCGCGGCGCAGCAGCGCGGCGTGCTCGTCGGCAAGAACAGCGCGACGGTACCCCGGCTCGAATGCGTCATCACCCTCTCGCCACCGCTCGTCATCACCGCGCCGGAGATTGACCGCATTATCGAAGTCCTAGACGCCGCTCTCGGCGAGATTGGGTAAGGTTCTTCCGAGAACGTCTACGCCCTGATGACGGAACACCGCGCGGGCAATTTTCGTGTCTTTTGTGAGAGAATGGGCACGCGCATTCGCCGACGAACGCGGATGCGGCAGCGCGCCTGGAACGATACGATGAAAGGAATCAATGCAACGACGACGGTTTTTGCTACAGACCATGCTCCTGCTGAGCATGTTTGTATGGATCGCGACACCGGTGTTGGTGGACGCGCGACCGGGCGGTGGCAGCCACAGCAGTGTCGGGCGGTCGAGCGGTGGCTCCTCACGGAGCAGTAGCAGCACGAGCCGGAGCAGTGGCGGCAGCAGCACGAGTAGCGGCGGCCACGGCGGCTTTTTCTTCTTTGGCGGCGGGGGTGGCGGGAATGGCGGCGGCTCCGGGGGCGGCCTGCTCGGCTTCATCATCATCGTCGTTGTTATCTGCCTGATTATCTGGCTCGTCCTTCGCTACTACCGGAACAAAGCGGAACGCGATTCAGTCGAGGGGGTGCCCGTGGACAACCTACCCCCGCCGACGCGTGACGACGAAGTGCAGCGATGGCAGCAGAACGATGCGCAGGTCGCGGCGGGCTTGGAGGACATCAGGCAGCGCGACCCGGCCTTCGATCAGGCACACTTCGTTGATCGCGTTGAGACAGCCTACAACATCCTCAACCTGGCGTGGGTCAAGGGCGATCTGTCGCCCGCGCTCCCCTTCCTCAGCGAGGGCGAGGCGAATCGCCTGACGATGCAACTGGAAGGTGACCGGGCGCTGAACCGGCGCAATGTCATGGAAGATATGGTCATCAGCGGCGTGCGAATCGTGCAGGTGGAGAAGAATAGCACCGGTGATGTGATTACCGCACGCATTGATGCCTCCGCGTCCGATTACTACATAGATACGCGCACCGGCAAGGATATTGATGGCTGGCATCACCCACGACCCTACACCGAATACTGGACCTTCGCTCGTTCCGGCACGGCGAAGACGACCAAATCGAGTTACCTGGACCGTCACTGCCCGAACTGCGGTGCGCCGCTCGAACTCGGTAACATCTCCGTCTGCCAGTTCTGCGGCACGCCGGTCGCCAGCACCGAATATGACTGGGTGCTGATGACGATTGACCAGAAGTACACGAATGAGTAGGGGAAGTTCGATGTTCGGGGTTCGGAGTTCGATAATCCACTCTGAACATCGAACTCCGCGACGAAGGAGCGACCACATCGAAACGCCGTATTACGAGATCGAGGGCGGCAAGCCGCTCAAGGGGCGGGTACGCATCAGCGGTGCGAAAAATGCCGCCACGAAGGAAATCGTTGCCAGCCTGCTGACGGACGAGCCGGTTATCCTGCACAACGTCCCGCATATTGGCGATATCGCGGTGACGCTGGACGTTTGCACGAGCGTCGGGCTGACGTACGAGTGGGATTCCGTGGCGGGTAACAGTCTGCGGCTGCATACACCAACCGTTGAGACGCCCGAAGTGCCGCTCGGCTTTAGCGGCCTGAATCGCATACCGATTTTGCTCCTCGGACCGCTCCTGCACCGCTACGGCAAGGCGATTATCCCGATGCTCGGCGGGGACGACATCGGCACACGCCCGGTGGACTTCCACGTCCACGCCCTCGAACAACTCGGTGCGCAAATCGTCTTCCAGGATGGACGCTATTATGCCGTCGCTGACCGCTTGCGCGGCGCGGTGATCGAGTTGCCCTACCCAAGCGTCGGCGCGACCGAGAACACGCTCTTTGCGGCGGTGCTGGCAGAGGGGACAACGCTGATCAAGAACGCCGCCGTTGAGCCGGAGATCATGGATCAGGTGATGCTCCTGCAGAAGATGGGCGCGATCATCTTTATGGATACTGATCGCACGATCGTCGTCGAGGGTGTGGAGCGGCTGAATGGCACGGAGCACACGATCATCAACGACCGCATCGAGGCGGCCTCGTTCGCCATTGCCGGCATCATCACCGGCGGGGATGTGCTGGTCGAGGGGGCCGAGCAGGCCCACATGCTGACGTTCCTCAACAAATTGCGACAGGTCGGCGCGGGGTTCGAGGTCAAGCCGGGTGGGATACGCTTCTTCTACCCGGATCATCCGCTGAAACCGATCGCGCTGGAGACGGATGTTCATCCCGGCTTCATGACCGACTGGCAGCAGCCCTTCGTCATGCTGATGACGCAAGTGGACGGCCTCTCGGTCGTCCACGAGACAGTCTACGAGAAGCGATTCGGCTACACCGAGGAACTGGTGCGAATGGGGGCGGAAATTCAACTCTTCCGCCAATGCCTCGGTGAGAAGCGATGCCGCTTTCGGAGCCGCGACCACGCGCACAGTTGCATCATCCGCGGAGCGACGCCGCTGCGCGCCGCCGACATGACGATTCCCGACCTGCGCGCCGGGTTCAGTTACCTGATCGCGGCGGCCGTCGCGGAAGGGACATCACGGATCAGCGGTATCCGGTATGTCGAGCGCGGCTACGCCAATATTCTCCGGAAGTTCCAGGAGTTGGACGCCAACATCCAGGTCTGTCAGTAAAGAATTGCCGCGAAACCGCCCAGACGCCAAGAGGGGATGTAACGCAGAGAACGCAGAGAGCACAGAGGGCACAGAGGAGAAACAATGATCTATCTCTGCGTGCTCTGCGTCCTCTGTGTTCTCTGCGTTAAGAGTCTTCTCTTGGCGGTTTGGCGGTTCATTTCCAACGCATTTTGCAACGGGGAGAGGGCACGGTTATTTGTTTGATGTGCCGAACTGACCGTCACTGACGATTTCGGCGAGCGGCTTGCGTCCGGGTATGTTCGCGTTCGGTCGGTGGTCTTTCAATGTGGTGGGATAGCCGATCACCACTGCGGAATGCGCGGTTCGCGCGGCCGGAATGCCGAGAATTTCCTTCGCGCGCTGCTCTTCCTCAGGCGCGGCGAACCACGCGGTGCCGCCGCCAAGCCCGAGGATGCGCGCCCCGATGAGCAGGCGCTCGGTGACGCGGCCTTCGTCGTACGCTTCGGCCATCGCGCTCGCGCCGTCAAGCACGATGACGATGGCGAGCGGCGCATCGGCCATCCAGTTGATCGGCGTGCGCAACTGGCTGAGTTGCCGCAACTGCTCCTTGTCTGTCACGACGACAAAATGCCACGGTTGGCTATTGCGCGAGCTGCCGGTCCAGCGCGCGACTTCGAGGAGTTCCATCAACACATTTTCGGGCACAGGATCGGGGCGATAGAGCCGCGCCTGCCGCACCTGGCGCATTTCCTCGATCATCTCATGCGCGTTTTCCATCGTTGCCATGATGTGCATTCCCCTTCACGAAATCCGGTGTGGACACGACTACACAATCTATTGCCTACGCACTCAGTGGTACTTCACGATACCCGGCGGTGGCCCAACCGTCGCGGTCGCGGCGCACGCCGCCTGCTGTTGCGGGTCATAGTAGCCCCGGCAGACATCCGCCTTGTTATGTGCAAGCGTCGCAGTGCCAATCATAAAGAGGATCGAAACGACGAGCAGCGCGCCAAAGAGCCAGAGGACGAAACGCTTACCCTGTATCACGGTTGTAACCTTTCCGCATCATCGCCGCGCCATTGCGGCGATACGGATATGGAACCGCCAAACCCGCCCCACGTCAAGGGCACGGGGAAATTAACGAGAACGAGATGACTGCTCCGCATCCCCGTTACTCATTACTCGTTACTCGCTGCTCATTCCTTCAGTGTCGCTTCGATGCGCTGCCGGACTTCGGATGTCGTCACTCACCCAATAGACACGCGAGCACAAAAAGATGGACGACCGGCGGTGGTCATCCATCTTCTCTATCAAGGAATCCTGACGATTCGCTTACGCGCCGACCATCTCACCAACCCGCTTGATAACGGTTTCTTCGTCCGGAAACTGATCGGTCTCTTTTTTGGAGTGGATGACCGATCCATTCACTGCGATCTCGAAGACCCCACCCGAGGAGGGTAGAAACGTCAGCGCGCTGATCTTATTCTTGTAATCGTGGAGCAGTGTGTCCGCCAAACTGACGGCCCGATCGAGGTATCCTCAGGCCGTGCAGTATTCGATGGAAATTGTCGTCTCCGTCGCCATCTATCATCTCTCCTTACAATGCGGAACAGCCACTACGAACCCGTATATATTCTCCGCGCCAGCGGGATGCTAACAGTATACCACGGAGAAGGCCGCCCCCGGTCTATCAGGTGTCATGCCGATTTTGTGGACTGTGGCACGTTGGGTTGGTTCATCGCGCGGAATATTGGATTGAGGATTGCCCACACCAGCACAAGCGAGGCGATAGCATTGACGGCAGTGATCGTGAGGGTGAGGCCGATACCATCGAGCAGGAACCCGACAGCAAAGAGCGCGAGCGGGTCGGCGATAGTGTTCAGGGCGATGATTGCCCCGATTACGCGCCCCCGCAATGCCGCCGGGATGCGCTCCTGATAGATGGTGAGGATCAGCGGGCTTCCCATGCCGCTCCCGATGCCCACGAGCACGAGTGCCGCCAGCGTGAATGGCAGTGGTGGCGCTCCGACGAGTATCCATCGCGGGGTGCTGCTGAGAAGAAATGATCCAATATAGACCGCGCGACGAGAGCATCGCAGGCCAATTACGCCGTAGAGGAGTGTACCGAGCAGCGCCCCACCCCCGACTGCGGAGAGCATTAAGCCGAGGTCTACGGCGGTGCCGAACGATGCCCGCGCATAGACAGGCAGGATCACGGTGAAGAGCGCCGCTGCGAGGAAATTGCCGAATGCCGAGCCAATCGCGAGCGAGACGATCAATCGGTCATACCGCAGGAACCGTATGCCTTCCTGTAGATCGTCTACATACCGGCGGAGGCGGCTGTTCGCCACCTGCCGCGCGGTTTCCTTGGGCGAGGCAGGTACGGCCATCGCGACGATGACCGCCGAAACCCCGAATGTCGCGGCATCCAGCCATAAGACATCACTCGCGTTGGTCGCGGCGATCAAGAGACCAGCAATGGCCGGCCCAACCAGTTGTGCGAAGGTCCGGATAGTCTGAACCGCCGTATTGGCGCGCTCCAATGGCAATACGGCGAGCACCGCCAGATTGGGGGTAAGACTCTGCCGCGCCGTACTCCCCGGTGTGTTGAAGAATGTGCTGAGGAAGACAAGAGCGAGCAATTCCCAGAAGGCAAGCCCAATTGTGTGCGAGAGCAAGGGCACCATCGCTACTGCTACGCCACTGGCGATATCCGCACAAATGCTTGTGCGTCTGAAGCCGAACCGATCTACGAGCGCGCCACCAAAGAAAGCGGCGACCACGTAGGCAAGCGCCCCGGCGGCCCCGGTGATGCCGGTGCGCGCCGCGCTGCCGGTCGTCTGGAGAACGAACCACGGCACCGCCACCAGTGTTAGGCGGCTACCCGTGAGGGAGATCGCGGACGCACTCAGGAGCGCGGTGAGCGGTGTGCGGTTGGGCGTCGCAACAGCGGTGGCACTACACATGCCCTGTTCCGTGAATACGAAGAATCGCGTAGGTATCACAGGCGGAAATGACTTCGAGATGCGTGCCATCGGTCACGCTCTCGATGCGGGTCACGGTCGCAGCATGGCCGTCTATTTCCACCCGGCCTGCTGGCACTATCTGCATCCGGGAATGCAGCCGCCAGAATTGCTGCGTTTCCGGCAATGCGAGGATCGCGCCGGAGAAACTAAGCGTGGAAATCCAAAGGCAGCGCGCGCAGAACACGCGGAACCGCCTGTCCCCATGCAGCCAGGGCGAACCGGGCGGCGGATTGCCGATCTCAAGCGGATTCATCTGTCCGCAATGCGGGCAGGCAATGACACGATGCACGAGGGCATCCCGGTAGTATCGGTGCATCCATGCTTGCGTCCGCGAGAGCGCGGGTTTGAAGCCTTTCACGCCACCGAGGATGCGATCCGCGTCCCCTCGGTTCGCATTGGAAATGACGCATCCGGGTTCGGCATTGGTGTTACATGCCGGGCACCGCAGCAGCATTTCGGCCTGCGGGCCGCTACTTGTAAAGCGTCCGACAAGATGACGTTGCCCACACATCGGACACCAGATGCGTGTCTCCTGCCATTCGTCTACTCGTGTGTCAGCGAGGCCAAAGGCGGCGATCTCGGCGGGAAAATCCGTCGCAAAAATGCGGCGAAGCGCCAGTTTCCCCCGCTGAATACGCACCTTCACCGCCCCCTCGCTCATCCCCAGCCGCGCCGCGATCTCCGCATGCGGCGACTCCGCGATGTATCGCGCAACCAGCACGGCGCGCGTCACGGGTGGCAATAATGCCAGCGCGCGATCCAGGAGCGTCGCTAGTTCGGCCTGATTGAGCGCCATCTCGATGTCGAAATCATCCGCCGGTTCAGTAGGCAAGAACGCCGCATGATCGGCATCACTGGTGAGCGGGCGAACGATAGGATGCAGGAATCGGTCGCGTGCCCATCGATGGCAGACATTACGCGCGATACCCGCGAGCCATTGGGCGCGACGCTCCGGATCGCGCAGCGTATGGCGATTGCGCCACGCCTCACTCAGCGTCTCCTGCGCGAGGTCTTCGGCGTCAGGCTTGCCTACCAGTTGCGCGCAGAGCCGCACCAGCCGTGTTCGCTCGCCAGCCAGGGCGGTCTCGGCGTCAATAGATTCGCGGTGACTCGGTGCGACCATCGCGTTCTTCTCGCTCACTTCCATGCAGCACAGCATCATGCTACCTTCCATGTCGCGCGTGGCCCATGAAAGGTAACACGGTTTTTTGTTTTGCCTTATTTGCGCTGTTACTGCGGTGGCTGGATGGGTGGCGCGCCGGGCGGGTAGCGCCACTGGTAGTAATGCAGGCCCGCGTTGCCCATCTCTACCTGGAAGGAGGGCGTGTTCGCCGCCGTATAGGTCAGCACGCGCCGCTCAAAGACCTGGACGACAACGTCTTTCGGTTGCCCGCTGACGACGAAGCCCGCGCGGAACGGCTCGGAGATCGCGAGGCCAATCGTCGCGAGACCGGCGCGATTGCGGTAATCGGCGAAGACGGAGGCGACATTGTGCCGCGTCTGGGTATCGTAGCCGGAGAGCGTGGCGCCGGGAGTGGGTGTCCCCTGCGAGATGTCGCCCGTTGCGGACATCACCGTCGTGACCGGCGTGCCTGTCTGCACCGGCGCCGGGGCGAGGATGCCACTCGCCCGACCGCCGAGCGTCGCGTACGTCGGCCCGGCGTTGCTTGGGTCACCGGCGATTGCGATGTTCGGGGACGGCTTGCTAACGAATGTGTTGTCACCAAATTGGACACGGCCGCGAATCATCTCGACGGGAAGGAGGCCATTCGTGACGAGGCCGGGCGGGTCTGTCCACTCCATCCGCCCTTTGTCGAAATACTGGACGCGGCGTTGCCCGGCGGGGGCATCTTTGTAATATTCTGTCCGCCCGCCGTCAGAGGTTGTTAGCGGCCCCCAGAAATTCGTTTCGATTGCTTCGCCCGCCACCCACTGCGTCTGGAAGGCAGGCGTCGCGAATCCCGCCGCGCCCGCCGGGAACGCGGTCATCCCGATCACAATGAGCGCAAGGCTCCCGATGATCCATCCTCGTCGCATGCGTGTCTCTCCCCATCTGTAATGAAACCTGATCAACACAGAGAGCGCAGAGACGCAGAGACGCAGAGAACACAGAGAAGAGAGTTAATGTCTACTCCCCCTCTTTTCCCCTTCTTCGCGTTTCTCTGCGGCCTCTGCCGGGCGCCCTTTGGGCAGCATGCGGTTCACATGCTTTCCTCCGTCGTCGCGGTGGACGATCCGAGGAATATCATACGTGATCTGTCGGAGCGCGGTCGTGAGGATGTAAAAAGAGAGCGCGAAGCCGAGGATGAGGACGTGCAGCACGACGCTCCAGATAAGGAGTATCCGCACATCGCGCGCGATCGCAGGGACGCTATTCGGGCCGGGACCATCGGCGAAACGCTGGAGTTGGCTCGCGAGGTCGTCGGTGTTATTGGCAACGAGCGCCACCTGCTGCCCGATCCCGCGCAGGCTATCGCCGTTTTTTCCCAGTGCGTCGTTTGTCTGGTCAATCTGCGTGGCAATCGTCCGCAATTGGTCCGCTTGCTGGCGGAAGGATTGTTCCACACCGGCGAGCGGATGCGCATTCGTGATGGGGATAGCGAAATTGAAAACGCCAGCGGTTGCGTCAATCGTCCCGGCGGTGTCGCGGATCGTGCCAGAAACTTGCCGGAGTGACATGGTCGCGCTGTCTACTGTCGTGCCCCCTTGCGTGCTTGCATCCGTCACGCCACGGAGGGTTTGGGCGGACTGTGCCGTCGTACGGCTTAACCCGCGCAGTTGCTCCTGCGCCCCGCGTTCGGCCTCGCCGATGCGCCAATTGACCGTTACCGATACGCCGATACCGATCAGCGCGACGACCACGGCAAGCACGGTGAAAACGCGCACACCATCGAGCAACCGGCGGATCGCGCGCCCCGGTGTTGCCGGTCGTATTTGCACTTCTTCGAGGATTTCCATTGCACTTCCCTTCCTCACGTTCGTGCTTCTCATCATTTTGGACAGCAGGAAACGGGCCGAGAGGAATGTTCGCGATCCTCCCAACCCATTCGCTCAGGGACGTACGCAGTTGGATGCGTGTCGAAGTCAGTAGGAATATACGACATAATCTTCGGTGGTGGCAACAGCCTGCTTTCACCGAAAAAGACGGAATCATGCGACCGATCGGCTTTTGGGTGCATCCAGCAGGTCAATGGGCAATGTCGCCCGATGCGGTACAATCTCCGGACGCAGGATGCGCTGCATCGCCGGGAGTCGAGCGAAGGATGGGGGATAGGTGACGATCATTGGACGACGCGAGCGGGGGCGTCTCAATCTGCTCTCATCGCTGAAATATCCGGTGAGTCGGACCTTCTGGTTCGGCGCGACGATTGCGAGCATCGCGCAGGCGGCGTTCCTCGTTTCGGCGGGCTGGCTCGCCTTTCAATTGCACGGTAGCGGTGCGGTCGGGCTTGTCACCTTCGCGACGATGCTCCCGCTGCTGCTCGCGACGCCGGTCGGCGGGCTGCTGGCGGATCGGATGGACCGGCGGACGCTCGTGATTGGCGCGCAGATCGTGCAGGGGATCGTCGCGCTCGTCCTTGGCGTGCAGACAGTGTGGGGGAGGATGCCATTCGCGGAACTCGTGCCGCTCGTCTTCCTCTCCGGCATCGCGCGGGCGGTCGAGCTACCGACAGTGCAGACCGTGCTGCCGAATCTCGTCCCGCCCGAAGAACTCTTGAACACCTATTCACTGAATGGCCTCGGCACGCTTGGCTCGCGCTTCGTCGGCCCCGCCCTGATGGCGCCTGTGCTCGCGACGCGCGGCGCGGGCCTCGCTTTTCTCATCATCGCCGTACTCTATCTCCCCGCGCTCTCCTTTATTCTGCGGGTGCCACGCATGCCGAGGGCGAATCTGGTAATCGTCAGTGTCGGCGAGCAGATCCGCGAAGGCGGGCGGTATGTCCGGCAGCGGGGAATCGTCGCCCTCCTGCTCGGCGTCGTCGTCCTCCATTGCTCACTGACGATGGCTTTCGACTCGACGCTGCCGCTCTTCGCGAAGCAGAACCTGCGTGGCGAAGGGGCGATTTATTCCTCGCTCGTCGCGGCGATCGGCTTGGGCGCGATTGCCGCGACGCTCTTTCTCGCGGGCGTCCGGTCGCCGACGATGCGCGGTACGTTGCTCTTCATCAGTGCAGTGGCGAGCGGGGTCGCGACGATGCTGATGTCCATTACAGGGGTGTGGGCGCTGGCAATGCTGACGATGGTTGCGGTCGGCGCGTCGCAGGCGCTCTTCATGACGCTCGCCATCACACTCGTGCAGGAGGCGGTGCCGGACGCGCTGCGGGGCCGCGTGACGGGCATTTTCATCATGAGCGCGGGCGGCATCATGTCCTTCGGCAACCTTGCTAACGGCTACCTCGCTGGCCGCTTCGGCGCGTCGCCCGTGCTGGGGTTGCCCGCCGTGCTCTTCGTCTTTCTCGTGCTGCTGATCAGTGCCCTCCGCCCGACGCTCCGCCGCCTCTATGAGCAAGGGACACTCCCAGCGGATCGCCTGGCGCCGGTGGGCGCAGTCGCCGGGGACGGATAATCCGGTAGCGTAGACGCTTGCGTGCCGAAGGGGTGATTACGTCTTGAAGATCGCGCTCACCATGACACGCCAATTGGGCAATGCAGGTTCCGCGTTCGCTGTGTCGCCGGTGTTGAAGTACATCGGAGCATCCGGTCGGTCTGCACGATATGAGGCGATTGTTTTGTTCATCGGGTCCACATCCCAGACGACGACCGTGCCCGCCGCGAAGTAATCGCGCCGTTTTGCGGCATAGGCGCGGTCAGCAGCCGGGCCGTAGTCGTACTTCCGACCGCACCTCGGCAGCAAAGACGGGCGCGCCCTCAATAAAGCGCATCGCGTTATCGGGCGGATGAAAAGTGTACGACGCATCGGGGCTAAACGATTTCCGACGCGGCAAATCAACAAGAAACGCGACATTATCCGGAACCGCATACCCGGAACCGATCTGTTCCTCATAGTGCATTAAGGCGATGCAGATCTAAAATGAGACGCGGCCCGGCATGAAACCCGTGGGTGAGATATGCACCAACTCTCCATTGACGAGTTCATACGTGCCGTTGTCCCTCGGGGCGTTGTACAGGTCTTCGATTGTCGCTTCCGTCCGTGTTGCCATGAGCGTACTCCTTGATGTGGGTCTTTCATGCCCAATATAATGGGAATGGTTACGCCAGCCCGCCATTCGTGAGGGCGCGGACTTTGAGGACGCCGTAGAGGATCGTGAAGGTTGGGGTCGGGACGCAGAGCGCCGCGCCGCGGCGGACAACGGCGCCTGTCAGTTGCTCCAACTCGACGCGATTGCCACGCTCGTAGTCAATGGACATCGAGGTCTTCTGCTCGTAGAGGAACTTCCAGACGACGCCCATCGCCGTCTCCTCGGCATCGTCCGGCAGCGCGACACCGCCCGCCCGCCCGACAGCGACGCACTCCGCGATCAGCGCCCGGTAGAGCGCATCGCCCTCCGGCGTCTCGCGGATCGGGCCGCAGGGCATCTGGCAGACGCTCGTCATCGTCGCGTGCGGCGCTTGCATGACAAACTTCTGCCAGACGGCGACGCGCGCGTCCGTCGCGATCTCCGTCTCCACGCCCGCCGCGCGCAACGCAGCCGCGACCCTTTCCACGCGCGGCGTCACGCCGCCGGAGAACTCCCCGAAGACAACGCGGCGCAGCGTGCCCATCTGTTCGATCACGCCCGGTTCGGCGAGCGTTGAGCGGATAAAGGTTGTCCCGGCCAGCACATGCTCCGGGCCGAGGATAGCGGCCAATTGCTCCGCGCTGTCTACGCCGTTGAGGACGGTCAGCACCGCTGTTTCTGAGCCGATGACGGGGCGAAGTGCGGTCGCGGCGGTCTCAGCGTCGTATCCCTTGACGGTGAAGAGAATCAGGTCGAAGTCGCCCGTCGTCTCCTCCGGCGCGCCGACCGCATTGACGGAGGAAAATCGGTACGTCTGCTCATCGGTACGCACTGTCAACCCGCGCTCGCGCATCGCCGCCAGATGCGCCCCGCGTGCGACAAAGGTCATATCGTGGCCCGTATGTGCCAACATGCCACCAAAGTACCCGCCCAAACCGCCGGACCCCATCACCAGCACGCGCATGATTTTCTTCTCCTCACTATCGTGGAGCGTAGGCTGCAGCCTACGCTACGGCAAACTTCTTTGCTCCCCCTCTATCCTCTTTCCGATGCAACAGTGTACGGTGTGTGGAGAAGCAGGTCAAAGTAAAAAGGAACAAGAGAATCGCGGCACGCCTCTTGTTCCTTTCGCCTTTTGACTCGTTACGTCCCGCTTCCCCGCTGCACGAGCGCGCGCAGGCGGCGGAGGGTGACATTCCAGTGGCGCGAGACAGTGCGCGGTGTCAGACCGAGGCGGGCGGCGATTTCGCGGGTTTCCAGCCCCTCACGAACTCGGAGCAGAAAAATCTCGCGCTCGTGGTCGGGGAGGCGCGCCACGAAGGCAGGGAAATCCACGCCGTATTCGTGCCAGGCGACGGGCGCGTACACGCGTGGCACGGCGACCAGGCGTTCCGTTTGGATGCCGAAGTCGGTGGTCGTGGCGGGGCGTCGTCTTTCGTACGCGCGGAGGAGCGAGTGCAACCGCCAGCGGAACATGCCGAACAGGTAGGTCGCGAAGCCCGTCCCCACCTCCGCCGGCCCCGACCAGGTCGCGACGAGCGCAGCGAAGATCGGGAACGCCTCCTGCACTGCGTCGTCGCGTTCCAGCATCGGGAAGGCCCACGCCGTCCGGTCGGCCATCCGCGCCAGTCGCGGCCCGACGACCAGCCAGAGGGCGTCGCGTGCATCCCGGTCGCCCGCCCGCGCCGCCCATGCCAGCCGACCCAGCCAGACGTCCTCGTCCGCGCGCGTATGCCAGGGCTGGGCCGCGTGCGGTGCACGCTCCGTCATCCGGCACCCGATTGGGTTGAGTCGCGCCAGCCCCCGGCGAGCAGTGCGAGTGCGGGGCGGATCGCCTGCGGACCATAGCGGGCGCGTACGGCATCGAGTGCGGCATTGATGCGAGAAAGCCGTTCGGGGCGGTCGCTCAAAAGTGTCAGTTGCGCGCCGCCCGCGCCCAATCTGGCGGCGCGTATGCCAATTAGCCGCACGGGGCCGTAGCCGAGCCGCGCGAGGCACGGATCGAACAACCCCCACGCCACGTCCAACAGAACCTGCTGGGCATCCGTCGTGGGGAAGATCGTCGTTTGCATGCCAACCGAGCGGAAATGCTCATCGCGCAGACGCAGCGCGATTACTCGCGCGCCACGTCCATGCGCACGCAGTTCCGTTGCCGTTTCGTCGCAGAGGATGGCGAGCGTCGCCCGCAGCAGCATCCGATCCCGCGTGTTCTCGCGGAGCGTATGCTCGTGGCCGACAGATTTCATCACATGACCGACGACGAGCGGCGTGTCGTCCTCGCCGCGCGCGTGACGAGCGAGCGATGGGCCGAGGTCGCCGAGCAGGGCACGCAACTGCATCTCCGGCGTCCGCGCCAGTTCGCCGAGCGTCCTGACGGCGATCCCATGCAGCGCGCGCTCGGTCGCTGGGCCAATGCCGGGCATGGCGGCGATGGGCAGCGGCGCGAGAAAGGCCGCTTCCCTGCCAGGCGGGATGGCGCGGAAGCCGTCCGGCTTGGCGGATTTCGCGGCGATCTTCGCCGTCGTCCGTCCGGTGGCGAGGCCGATAGAGACGATCAGCGACAATTCTTCCCGCACGCGGCGACGGATGTCGAGCGCGATCAGTTCGGGAAGGCCGCTGACGCGCTCCATCCCCGTCACATCAATCGCCGCCTCGTCCGGCCCGGTCATCTGCACGAGCGGGGTGAACGTCATCAGGATGGCGCGGAAGCGGCGGGCGAGATCGCCGTAGTATGCGCCGTCCACCGGCAGAAAAACGGCGTGCGGGGAGCGCCGCTCCGCCTCGGCGATGGACATGCCGGAGCGGACGCCGTAGACTCGCGCCGGATATGACGCGGCGCAGACGACACCGCGACCGCCCTTCCGCCCGCCGACGATCACCGGCAATCCCGCTAATTCAGGGCGGCGCGCGATCTCGGCGGTGGCGAAGAAGGCATCGAGGTCGGCGTGCAGGACGGCGCGCGGCCAAGCCGATTCCGGTTTCGGCGCGGGCGGTTTCGGCGGCTGACCGTCATGGTCAACAATCTGTGGGAGCGGGCCACGAAAGGAAAGTGCGAGTGTGGTCATCGGGGTTTCCTCCTCATGCGTGCGAACAGCGAGTAGCCGAAGCCGGCGTGCGGCATGCAGCGTCGTGCCAGAGAGACGTGGAATGCCCCGAAGCCTAGAACAAGTGTTCTGAATATAGGGAGTGGAAGGGGCAAAGTCAAGGTGCATATCCCTTCGAGGGAGTAGACGGTAGACAGGAGTCAGCCGTCAGAAAGGGGGACGGAATAGTAGCCGACAGTCATTGACGGCACATACGGCGGCTGGTTTCTCCTACCGACTACCGACCGCCGACTACTGTCTCCTTCTCCCACCCCCTCGACAGGTGTACGTTCACTGTGTATAATCCGCACATCGGTGGCGGGAACCGGGTTGGACATTTAATTAATATGGCGGGGAGTGAACAGGGATGGCAACGATGCAGCCCATGCAAGGGAGCAGAGTGTGGCAGGCGGTGCTCGAAGACTTGCAGGGGCGCACACCGCGCGGCTCCTACGAGACGTTCCTCCGCAGCACGGAGATCGCGGATTTCAACGCTGATGCCGCCCGACTGACCGTCGCGGCGCCGAATACCTTTGTCCGCGAGCATCTGGAAAAGCGGTTCCACGGCCCGATTGTCCGCTCGCTGCGCGGCATCCTCGGCTATGAGGTGGAAGTAGATTTCACCGTCCTCGGTCGCCCGGCGAATGAGGATGCGACACCGGGCCACAGGACGCGCGCGGACGATCGGGGCGGCGATATCCCGGCCCTCGCGCCCTCACCAAAAGTGCCTGCCTTCCATGAATACCAGCAGCCGGAACTCGCGCCAACGCCCGCGCATGGCCTCAATCCGCGTTATACATTCGACCACCTCATCAAGGGAAAATTCAACCAGATGGCGGCGGCGGCAGCGGCAGCGGTCGCTGACACTCCCGGACGCTCCTATAACCCGCTCTTCATCTATGGCGGTGTCGGGCTCGGTAAGACGCACATTCTCCATGCCATCGGCCACTACGCGATGGAGAATACCCCCGGTTGTCGTGTCCTCTATGTCTCCTCTGAAACATTCACGAACGAAATGATTAACGCGATCCGGGAAAATCGCAATGAGGCATTCCGTACCCGCTATCGGACGATTGACATCCTGCTCATCGACGATATTCAGTTCATTGCGGGGAAGGAAAGCACGCAGGAAGAGTTCTTCCACACGTTCAACGCGCTGGTACTCGCAGGCAAGCAGATCGTGATGACGAGCGACCGCCATCCAAAGGTGATCGTCACACTTGATGACCGGCTACGCTCCCGCTTCGAGGGCGGTCTAACGACGGACGTGCAGACTCCTGACCTCGAATCGCGCATGGCAATCCTTCGGCAGCGGGGCGAAGAAGCCGGTGTGCATGTGCCGACTGAGGTCGTGGATTACATCGCGCACAAAGTGCAGTCGAACGTCCGTGAGTTGGAAGGCGCGTTGAACCGGATCGTCATGATGGCGCGGATGAATGGCGTCGCGGTGACGATGGACGTGGCGACGCAGGCGCTCAACGATGTCGCGCTGAATAACCGCCGCCGCCAGATCACGCCCGCGCGGATCGTCGAAGTGGTGGCGAAGTTCTACAATTGCTCGGAGAAGGAGATGCGGGGCCGGGGCCGCTCCAAGGACATCGTCGTGCCGCGGCAGGTGGCGATGTATGTCATCCGACACGAGACGGATCGCTCGCTCGCGGACATCGGGACGGAACTCGGCGGCCGCGACCACACGACCGTCATCCACGGCACCGAGAAGGTCGAAAAAGAGATCGAGCGGGGCAGCGGTCAACTCCGCCAGGAAGTCCTCACCATTCGCGAGATGCTCTACGCGGACTGAGCGCGGGATTTTCGAGCCGCCAGGATTTGTATACAGAGCATTCTGGCAGTTCAATCATTCTCTACGTCAGGTCAGTCGTGCGGAGGGTGCGCGGGGCAAGGCGTTCGATGCGCATGATGAGGCGTTCCTCCGGGTCGGGGCAGGCAACGAGGCTCTCCTGCGTCATCCAGTCGCCCGCCTGCGCGGCGCGCTGGTAACCGGAGAGGAGCGGCAGTACTGCGCTGAGCGCGTAGAGGCAAAAGTGCTTGCCCGCCGGGATGCGGAGGCGATTGCTCTCCGTTACCTCGAAGAAATCGCCGACCTCCAGCCCGCACACCGCCCGCCCCTCAATCGCGACGACCGTGATCCTGAGGTCGAATACGGTAAACTGCGTTTCATCCATGCCCCTGTTATCGCATTGCTGTCAAGAAGCGCGGCGTCTCTTTGTCCGTGCGAACGATGCGTTGCGGTCGGTCGCCATTGCTGGCGCGGCGCGGTACGATACCCCAGTGATCAAGAGCGCCGCGCGCACATCGCATAGAAGGGGGAGACGAATGGCGAAGCAGCAGGAATTGGCTGGGTGGCTCGAAGAACGACAGGAACGATTTATCCAGATGGCGGACACGATCTGGGCGAACCCGGAGGTGGCGCTCACCGAGTCGAAGGCGTGTGTACTCCAGGCGGACGCGCTCGCGCAGGACGGATTCACGATCACGCGCGATGTCGGCGGGCTGCCGACCGCGTTCATGGCCGAATGGGGCAGCGGCACGCCGGTGATCGGGTACCTGGGCGAATACGACGCGCTGCCAGGGTTGTCGCAGAAGTCGCAGCCGGGGCAGGAGCCGGTCGTGGCCGAGGGGCCGGGGCACGGCTGCGGGCATAACCTGCTCGGCACCGCTGCGCTCGCCGCCGCGATGGCGCTCAAGGCATGGCTGGTGGAGACAGGGCAATCCGGCACGGTGCGCTATTACGGCTGCCCGGCGGAGGAGACGATCACTGGCAAGGTATATATGGCCCGCGCGGGCGCCTTCGATGACCTCGACGCCGCGATCACCTGGCACCCCGGCAGCATCAACACGGTGCAGTGCGGCAGCAGCCTCGCGGTGGACAATCTCAAGTTCCGCTTTCGCGGGCAGACCGCGCACGCGGCGGCGGCGCCTGAGATGGGCCGCTCCGCGCTTGATGCCGTCGAGTTGATGAACATCGGCGCGAACTTCCTGCGCGAGCACGTCATCGAGACGGCGCGTATCCACTACGTAATTACGAACGGCGGCGGCGCGCCGAATGTCGTCCCGGACGAGGCGGAGGTCTGGTACTTCGTCCGCGCCCCACGGCGCGATCAAGTGGAGGCGATCACGGCGCGCGTGCGCGATATTGCCCGTGGCGCGACGCTGATGACCGGCACGACGATGGAAGAAGATTACCAGTGCGGCGCGTATAATTGTCTGCCGAATCAGACCCTCGCGGACGCCGCGATGACGGTGCTGGAGGAGATGGGGCCAATGGAGTTCACGGACGCCGAACGCGCCTACGCGCGGGCGATCGCCGACGCCTATCCGGTGGCCGTGCGCGCGGGCGTGATCGAGAGTCACGGGCTGCCCGCGAGCCTTCTCGATCAGTCGCTGACGGGCGATGTCTTTGCCCCGCTGGACAAGGGAAAGGTGATGCCCGGCTCGACCGATGTGGCCGATGTCTCGTGGATTACGCCCACGGTGCAGGTGTGGACAGCCTGCTGGGCGGTCGGCGTGCCGGGGCATAGTTGGGGGATTACCGCGACCGGCGCAATGTCCATCGGGCATAAGGGGATGCTCCACGCGGCGAAGGCAATGGCGCGCACCGGAACGATGCTCGTCAGCGACCCCGCCCTGCGAGAGCGGGCACGCGCGGAACACGCGGAAGCGACGGGTGGCAAGGCATACCGCTCGCCGCTGCCCGAGGGGTTGCAGCCATCGCTTCCGCGTACCCGGTGATACGGTCATGAATGAGGAGAAGCGCTGATGTCATTCTGGGCGGGGATGCGGTATTGCCCGAAGTGCGGGACGCCATTCGGGACGGGCGGATTCGGGCAGACCGCGTATCCGCGCTGCGACGGATGCGGGTTCGTCTTCTTCCGCGGACCGTCCCTTGCGAGCGGTTGCATGGTCGTCGAGGATGGACGATTGCTGCTGGCGATGCGCGGCATCGAGCCATACGATGGCTCGTGGTACGTTCCCTCCGGCTTCGTGGATTACGGTGAGACGCCGGAAGCGGCGGCAGTGCGCGAGATGATGGAGGAGACGGCGCTGACCGTGCGCATTCTCGGCCTCGCTGATATGCTCACCTGGCACGATGATCCGCGCAAGAACGGCGTGATGCTCTTCTACCGAGCAGAGCGGGTCGCGGGAGAGGCGAAGGCGGGCGATGATGCGCGGGAGATCGGCTGGTTCGCGCCGGACGCACTACCGGAGAATATCGCCTTCGCGACGCATCGGGCGGCGATCCATCGCTGGCGGGATGAAATGATCCGATCGCGTGGAGCATAGACCAGGAGGAATTGTTGGCAACCTACACAGTGATTGTTTATGAGACTGCCGATGGCGGGTACTACACCGAGGTTCCCGCCTTCGCCACCGGCGCGGAGGGTGAGACGATCGAGACCGCCCTCGCGGAGACGCGCGATACCCTCTCCGAAACGATCGCCGCGATGATCGAGAACGGTGAGGTCATCCCGCCACCCGATCAGGGGGCGATTGCCGCCGTCGCGCAGATCGAGACGGATATCACCGTCGCGGATGTCGGCTAATGGCTGCCGAATCGCTGGACGCCTTCATCGCGCGGATGCCGAAGGCGGAGTTGCATATCCATCTGGAAGGCTCCGTCTGCCCTGCGACGCTGCTCGCATTGGCGCGGCGCAACGGTATCGCACTGCCCGCTGCGAATGAGGCCGAACTGCGCGACTTCTACCGCTTCCGCGACTTCGATCACTTCCTCACCGTCTACGGCCTGATCTGCGACTGCATCCAGACGCCGGACGATTTGACACTGATAACCTATGAACTCGGCGTGTCGGCGGCGGAGCAGCAAATCCGCTACATGGAGGTGACCTTCACGACCTGCGGGCGGTTGCGCCGGGGCCTGTCGCTCGATGACCAACTCGCGGGCATCCGCGCGGGGGCGCAGCAGGCGGAGCGGGAGTGCGGCGTGCGGATGCAGTTCATTCCCGATGTCATCGCGGAGCATACCGTCGAGGAGGCGTGGACACTGGCGCGCTGGGCGGTTGCGCAGCACGGGAACGGTATCTGCGCCCTCGGCCTCGCCGGCAAGGAAATCGGGCGAGACGCGGCGGCCCTCGCGCCGGTTTTTACGTATGTGCGGGACGCCGGGCTACCCCGAACCCTCCACGCGGGGGAGACAGTCGGGCCGGAGAGTATCTGGGACGCCCTGACGACGCTGCACGCGGACCGCATCGGCCACGGCGTCCGCGTCGTCGAGGACCCGAAACTGCTCGAACTGCTCTACGCGATGCAGGTGCCGCTCGAAGTCTGCCCGACGAGCAATGTCCGCCTCGGTCTCTATCCCGATCTGGCCGCGCATCCCATCCTCACGCTCTGGAAGGCGGGCTTGTTCCTCACCGTGAACACCGACGATCCGCCGATGTTCGACACGACCCTCGCGGACGAGTACCGCGCCCTCGCCGCCCTCCACGGCTTCACGAGAGACGAGATCAAAGAACTTTCGCTGAACGCCGTCCGTGCCGCCTTTCTCCCCGCCGCCGAGAAGCAGGCGATGCTGGCGGCATTCGAGGCGGAGATGGAGGGGTAGATTCCAGGGCTTTTGCATTCTCGGAGTGGGCAGCAGTAATTATGAATGTGCGCTGCTTTGGTAGGATTTCGTTGCTGACACGAAAACCCGATCAAAGGAGC
>JAABUU010001591.1_pt1 | contig 37109 bp, 31 predicted proteins | sample 5559301 | NCBI WGS metagenome assembly JAABUU01 (sample SAMN10711884, study PRJNA513360) | rock metagenome | isolation source: Antarctica rocks | place: Antarctica: Victoria Land, Richard Nunatak white
CCCACCCCCCAACTCCGAACTCATTCCACGGGTATGCATCTTGCGGCATGAAAGAAACGAACAGACCTCGCGATGGGGTGTGGCGGCTGATTGAACGGAAGGAGCGCAGCAATGCGTATTAACCTCGGCTCGAAAGTGATAACGGCAGACGGCACAGACGTTGGAAAGATTGACCGGTTAGTCGTGGACCCACGTTCGGACCGCATGCAGGAATTTGTCGTTCGCAGGGGGTTTTTCGTCGAGCACGATGTCATCATCCCGATTGGCGAAGTCGAGGAGCATGTCGGCAACGGCGACGACACGATCCATCTGCGGATGACGGCGGATCAGGTGAAGCAATTGCCGGAGTTCGTTGAATCTTCGTATATGGCCGCGCCGGACGGTATGTATCCGGGTCTCTTCGGCGATTCCATTGGGATGGCGGGCGCAGGCGGGGGCGGCCTCCTCTGGCCGGGGCCGATCTACGAACCCGCCGCGCAAGGCTCGCTCGGTCGTGCCGGTCTGCCTGCAACCGCACCGCTTGCGGACAGCGGTGGAACGAACAATGTTATGCCGGGCATGATGGGCGATCGCTTGCAGGAATCGCGGCCCGGTAACGTCTTCCTCACCACCGGTACAGACGTGAAGGTGCGCGGCGGTGACAAGATCGGCACCGTGGACGAATTAGTTGTTGATCCCGCGCGGGGCAAAGTGACGGAGATAATCGTCAAAAAGGGATTGTTTGGCGGCAGAGAAATCCGCATTCCCACCCAGTTCATTGACGAAATTGACGACGATGCGGTCTATGTCACCCTCGACAAGGAGCGACTCGAACGGTTCACGGTCGAGCGGTAAGCCGGCTTGGATTGAACCGCCAAGGTGTCAAGAACAGCCAAAAGAGGACTTTGACGCAGAGCGCGCAGAGAGCACAGAGACGGAGCAAGAGAGAGGCGGCGATCTCCAAACTCGTGGAGGCCGCCTTCCGAGTTCGGACTATTCGCGCGGTACGTCTCATGTTGAATGAATTGACATCTGAATAGAACCCAACTCCTGACTGAACGACCGAGGATTGCGGCAATCCGGGGCGGTAATGCCCCATACTTCCAGATGTGCGCTGCCAAGATCGCTTCCGTCGCGAAGCCATCCATCAGGCGGCCGTACTTCTTGCGTTAGCACGATCTCCCCGATGACCGGTTCGCTCATTCCTCGCCCCCAACCACCGTAAGAGTCATACTTCTTCCCATTCCAACACCACCCCTGACTCATACAGATGTTGTCCCACTGAGGGTCTGTCTGGCTGGCAGACACACGTCTTGACATGAGTCTCATCGAATGTGTATCATTGTCATATGTACAGGTGTTACATTGCAACACATGTTCGAGCATGAGGTGATATGTCGGAACACGCATGGCTACTCCTCGTCTACCGGGTGCCAACAGAGCCGACGAGCAAGCGGGTCGCGGTCTGGCGCGATTTGAAACGGATGGGCGCACTGTATTTGCAGCAGTGTGTCTGTATCCTGCCCGACCTGCCCGCCGTCCGGGACGATCTGGCACGAGTGACGGCGAAAATCCCGGAGATGGAGGGCGAATATACACGCTTCGAGGTGCCACGCCTCGCGGCAGACGACACGGCAAAAATCATTGCGGCCTTTCAGACGTTGCGCGACAAGGAATACGCGGAAATCATCGAGGAGTGCGAGACGAAGTTCGTCAAGGAGATCGAATTCGAGCATTTTCGCCAGAACTACACCTTCGAGGAGGCGGAGGAGATTGGGCAGGACCTCGAGAAAATTCGGCGTTGGTATGCACGGATCGTCGAGCGGGATTGGTTCGGGGCGGGGCGACACGATGAAGTCGCGCTCTGGATCGAGAAGTGCCAGGAGTTGCTCAACACGTTCGAGCATGAGGTCTATCGGCGCAGCAGTGACGACGCACCTGATGCGTCGCCACTCAAAATTCGGGGTGTCATGGGACTCCCAGTCATTGGGCCGGTGCCGCCACTCAAGATGAAGCGTCCAGAAAAGGAGAAGGAGATGGGTACATGAATACGAGTGCGATCTTTCTCGTCCTCGCCGCCTTTCTCGCCTCGACGGTGGAGATGGTCGAGGCATTGACAATTGTCCTCGCCGTCGGTGTGACGCGTGGCTGGCGGTCGGCGCTGATTGGTGTCGCGACAGCGACGGCGGCGCTCGCGGTCGTCGTAGCGGCCCTTGGCCCGGCGTTGACGCGTATTCCGATTAACGGCCTGCGCCTCTTCGTCGGCGCGTTGCTCTTGATTTTCGGTCTCCAGTGGCTACGCAAGGCGATCATGCGCGCCAGCGGCTACAAGGCGCTGCACGATGAGGACGCGACGTACCGTGAGGAGATCGAAGCGGCGCGGGAGGCAGGGACGGTTGTCCGGGCGGGGATGGATTGGTATTCGTTCACGCTCTCGTTCAAGGGAGTTTTCCTCGAAGGTCTGGAAGTCGCCTTTATCGTCCTGACCTTTGGCGCCACGCACGGACGCGGTGGCATCCCGCTGGCGGCTGCTGGTGCAGCGGCGGCGATCATCATCGTCGGCGTTGTCGGCCTCCTGATCCACGCGCCGCTCAGCCGCGTACCGGAGAACACGATGAAGTTCGCGGTCGGTATTATGCTGACGACGTTCGGCACCTTCTGGGGCGCGGAGGGCGCGGGTGTCACATGGCCGGGGAGCGACGTTGCAATCCTGGCGATCCTCGCCTTCATCATCCTCGTCTCATTCGGTTTGGTGGCGCTCTTGAAGCAACAACATGCGCGGACCGTGGCGACGACGCCTGCCGTGCACGGCGCGGGGGATTAAACGATGAAGTACATCACGGGCTTCTTCCAGTTCTGGTATGACTTTATCGTTGGCGATGATTGGACCGTTGCAGCGGTCGTCGTTGTCGCCCTGGCGCTCACCGCACTCCTGGCGCACAACGCGATCGCTGCGTGGTGGCTCATGCCCCTCGCTGTGGCCCTCGTCCTCAGCGCCTCACTGTGGCGCGTGGCATCGAAGAAGTAGACTGGGAAATCGGCAGTCGGCAGTCGGCAGGTGATAGAGAGCGGGTCTGCGGAGTTCTCACTTTCCGCACACCCGCTCTCTGTTACATACGCACGTTAACCGGTCGCCCTGCCACACTGCCGACTTACCCGCTACTCCCGCACGATGTCCGCGAGGCGATAGAGGCCGAGGGCGACGATCACGAGCGAGAAAATGAGCCGCACGGAGTCCGCGACACCCGAGTAGATACTCGCCGCGACGACGATCACCGCGATGCACAGGAGGGTGTTAAACCAAATCAGGCGCATATCCGACTCCTCCATTCACGTCCGCGAGCACGCCGGTGTGCCCGGCGTTATTGTAACGCGTCGCCCGACCTGTTGGATACGCCCCTCCGCGAAGGCGCGAATCACTGCCGGATATACGGCGCACTCGGCGGCAAAGACGCGCGCGCCGAGCGTCTCCGGCGTATCGTCGTCCCGCACCGGCACGCACTGTTGCGCGACGATTGGGCCTGCGTCGTAGGCATCGTCGCAGATATGCACGGTGCAACCGGAGACCTTGCACCCGTGCGCGAGCGCCGCCGCATGCACATGCTGGCCATACATCCCCTTGCCACCGAACGCAGGCAGCAACGATGGGTGGATATTGAGCACGCGCCCCTCCCATCCGGTCGGCACGAGTATCTTGTGCAGGAAGCCCGCAAGCACGACCAGCCGGATATCGTAGGCTTCCAGTCTCTCCCACACGGCAACACTGAACGCCTCGGTATCGGCAAAGTCGCGTCGCTGGATGAGATGATGCGGGATACCGGCGTCGGCGGCAATCGTCAGGCCGCGAATGTTGGGCTTGCTACCGATCACGCAGCGCACGGCGACGGGCAGATCGCCGCACGCGATCTGTGTCAGGAGATTCGTAAGTGTCCGGCCCTGCCCGGAAAGCAGAACCGCGATGGGAAAGTCATTAGAAAGCGGCGTGGCGGGCAGGTGTTCATCCATGTGCAGAGGATACCGGCCCGGTGCGCTTCCGACAAGTCCGCCACCGGGAGATTCTCCTACTGCTTGTCTCAAAATCCAGCGTAATGGAAACAAGCGGGGATCAGACTCTTCGCCGCCCCGATACCAGCTGCACGATCAGCACGATGACGGCGATCACGAGTAGCAGGTGGATAAACGCGCCCGCGACATGCGCGACGAAACCAAGGAGCCAGATGATGACAAGGATCGCAACAATCGCCCAGAGCATAACTAACGCTGCCTTTCGCGACGAGATCGGACCACGACGAAAGGGAGGAGGCAAGGCGCGTGCCACGTACCGTGGTGGTGATGACAGGAGTCGACGAGCGATCATCCCGCATGCCACAGTCGCAGCAATCCATTTGGCAACCGTTGTCGGTCATGTACGATACATGACCGGTTGGTATCATGCATAACCAGAGCACGATCGCCGCTGTGTTCGGCGACGGGTAGACGGACATTACGCCGCGACCACGAGGAGGGGCAGTCTGATGCAATTCACGCATACGTATGAGGCGGTGCTGGCGGGCAGGAAGACCTCGACCCGGCGTGTTGCCAAACCGCTGGAAGTGCAGGCAGGCGGGTACACCCGTCCCGTCGGCGACTTCGAGACGACCGCCGTCGAGATCGTCACGAACGCGCGGGGTGACACCCGCGTGAAATGGCGCGTTGGGCAGACACTCGCCGTACAGCCGGGGCGCACCAAGAAAAGCATCGCACGCATCGCGATTGAGCGCATCTGCCATTGCCAGCACGCCGGGGAGATCAGCGATGCGGATGCGCGCGCGGAAGGGTTCGCGGACGCGGCAGAGTTCTGCACAGTCTTTGCGACGATCAACGGGCGTGCGTCGCTGGATGCGCCCTGTTGGGCATTATCATTTCATTTGGTGACACCATAACTGCCTCAAGAACCTTCCTTTAGGAGAAAGATCGCGGATTGAATGCCGCGCATCTCTATCCCGACATCGGCGCATGTGTCGAGATTCTGTATGGCGGCGATGACGCGATCCGCGAGCGCAGCATCGTAGCGCGGTGTAATGAGGCCACGGAACTTCGCCTCCAATGTCGCGAAGGGAACGGGATTCTCGGGGTTGCCGCGCGGATAATCGGCGGCGGCTTCAACCGTCTCACCGTTCGCGAGATGGATCGTCACACGGGCGGGCCATTGCTCCGGATAGCGCGCTGTCAGGGCAGGATCAACCCGCACCGTCGTCCGGTCAAGCAGCGCTGCGATGGTTGGATGGCGCACGCCATCGGCGTCGAAACGGGCTGCGTCGAACTGTTCCAAGCCGACCACACCCTCAACGAGTGCGGCGGCGACGCAGTACGAAACACTGAACTTCGCTTGATACGGCGTGCGCGGGATGAGACGGCGCACGACATCGTATCCCGGCCCATAGAGCGCGATCTCAACTGCCGTGATGTTTCGTACGGCGTCATCGCCGTGCCATCCTTGCCGGGCGCGGAGGTCTTGTGCCGCGTCAATCGCCGTGTGCGTGTGGCCGCAGCAGGAATGGAGTTTGTAGCAGTTCTCGCTGATTTTCCACTGTGTACCGAGGTCGGACGTGATCCGGCTCGCGTCGTAGCCGCTGCTCGTCGCGCGGAAGAAGCCGCGCTCGCCTTCGAGAATCCGCGTGGCGGCGGTAAAGCCGCGCCGCGCCAGGTCGGCAGCGAGGATGCCATTCATGGCGGCTTTTCCCGGATGCAGGTGTTTGCTCATCGCGCCGTCCGCGTTGAACTCCCAGAGTCCTGCCGCCTGCGTACCCGCGCTGCCGAGCGCATCGCGCATTTGTGTCGCATCCAAACCGAGCAGTGTGCCCGCCGCGACGGCCGCACCGAAGGTCGCGGCGGTACCGGTCGGGTGCCAGAATTCGTAGTGGCTCGGATTGACTGCCTCACCAACCCGCAGCCCCACCTCGTAGCCGAGCACGGCCGCGCGGAGAACGGCCCGCCCATCCGCATGTTCACGTTCCGCGACCGCGAAGGCGGCGGGCAGGATGGGTGCTGCCGCGTGCATCGTTGAACCTTTGTGAACGTCATCGAACTCCAGAATGTGCGAGGCGACGCCATTGCCGAAGGCGGCCCCGGCAGCAGAGGAGCGACCATGCGGGAAGAGCGCCGCATCATCGGATACGCCAAGCAATTCCGCGACCGACCGCGCAATGCGCGCCGGTGGTTCGAGTGCGCCAGCCAGCATCGAGCCGAACCAATCGAGGATCGCCCGTTTCGCTTCTTCGATCACTGCTGCAGGCAGATCATCATACGTCGTCGTAGCCGCAAATCCCGCCAATGCCTGCGTCGGCCCCGGTTCAGTCGGTGCGTTTGCGTCTTCCTGAATTGCCAACCATTGTTCCGTCATGGAGATTCCTCCAAATCCTAGCCGCTACGGCGTCAAGAAGGAAAAGGGAGCATAACGCAGAGCGCGCAGAGGACACAGAGATCGCAGAGATGAAACAATGGAAATTTCCCTCCGTGCCCTCCGTGTCCTCTGCGCGCTCTGCGTTAAGATTTCTTGGTGGCGAGAGAATCGTTCATCAGCCGCCTGTTTCAATGACGGCGGTATACCGTTCGGACAGGGGTTCCGGCGTGATCGGGATGTCGAGCAAAAGTGGTTCTCGCCGCGCCGCTGCACCCTCAATGCACTGCCGCAACTGCGTTGCCGAGGCGATTTTCTCGCCACGCATGCCGAGACCGCGTGCGACCTGGGCGTAATCCAGTGTACCGAGGGCGGTGCCGACGAATCGCCGGTCGAAGATCGCCTCCTGCCGCACGCGGAGCGCGTTGTATTGACCGTCGTTGAAGACCGCGATGGTGACGGGCACATTCATCGCCGCGATCGTCGCCAGTTCGCCGAGTGTCATCATCAGGCTGCCGTCACCGACGACCACGAGCACCGCCCGCTCCGGCGCACCGAGCGCCGCACCGAGCGCCGCACCGACCGCATAGCCCATCGTCTGCTGCACCTCCGGCACGAACACCGATCCGGGGCGGGTAACAACGAAACCCGGCTCGTACAGCCACGATTCCGTCGCGGAGCCGTCCGACGTGGTGACAGTGTCGGGCGGAAATGCCTCGCGGAGCAGCCGCGCGACGAAACGCGGGTGGAATGGCGGCGCGGGATCGCGGTTGTCCGCCATGAATGTGTTGAGCGCCGTGCGACGGCGTGCGTGGAGGGCGGCGGCGGCGGCGACCAATGCGGACGGCGCGCAGTCCGCCGGGAGACGTTCCAGTAGCCAATCGAGGACGTGCGCGACATCGCCATTAATCGCGACGGTGGCCGGATAATTCATCGCGAGGGCGGCAGGGTCGCGGTCTACCCGGATGAGGTTCGCCGGGAGCGGCGTCTTCCACGTCAGCGTTGTGTACTCGTTGAAATGCGTGCCGAGCGCGAGGCAGACATCGGCATCGCGGGCAATGGTGGCAACACCCGCCATGCTCGGGACGCCAACCGCGAGTGGATGATCTTCCGGGATAATCCCACGCGCCTTGTTCGAGGTGATCACCGGCGCACCAAGCGCCTCTGCCAACGCCACAAGCGCCTCGCCTGCTCCGGCGCGCACGACGCCGTGCCCCACATAGATCAGCGGCGCTTTCGCGTCCTGCAGGAGGGACAATGCGCGTTCCAATTCGGCGTTTCCCGCAGGCAGCGTTTTCTCCGCTGGCTCTCTATCCGTTGTGCGCGGGTGATTCGTCTTCGGGGCCGCATCCCCGTGTCGGCTCAAGAAGTTATAGGGAATGTGAAGATGGACGGGGCCGGGGCGTTCCGCGAGCGCCAGCGCGAATGCCTCCGCGACAGCCTCTGTAATCTCCGCCGGTGTGCCCGTCGTGACGGCGATCTGCGCCTTGACGACGGGCCGCATGAAGGCGGCGATGTCGAGTTCGTGAATGGCATACCGGCCGTCGAGCGCGTCCGGCACAGCGGCGGTGATCAGGACGAGCGGCACGCTATCGCTCTTGGCGACGAGCGCGGCGGTGGCGAGGTTCGTCGTGCCGGGGCCGGGAACAACGAGACAGACGCCGGGTGTGCCCGTCGCGCGGGCATACCCATCCGCCGCGAAGCCTGCCGCCCCTTCGTGCCGCGTGACGACCGGGCGGATCGTTGGGTGATCGTGCAGCAGATCGTACGGCAGGAGCGTATGCACGCCGGGAATGCCGAAGAGATACGTGACACCCTGCGCTGCCAGTGCATCAATTAGCGCTGATGCGCCGGTCGGGGTGCTCGTCGTCACGGTCGCTCCTTCTGTTCATACATCGTCCCGGCCCGTCTGCTCGAAATGATAGCACGCACGCTGGCGGAACGCGGCAGGCGCGCGTGCTACAATGCCACGCGGCAGGGGGATGGTCGAGACGCGCAACAGGATGGGGAATGAGCACGACCACGGTTGAACGGCAGCGCGGCGCGGGACAATTCGCCACGCTCCGCTGCTGGTCGCCGTCCACGATGCGGGCGAAGGTTGGTCTGTTTTTGCTGCTTTGCCTGCTCGCATTGGCGACGGTCGCCCTCCTCTTTCAAGTTCCCTATCGCCACACCGTCCATGTCGGCGCGCCGGGCGATGCCGGCCATGTGCGCGGCTTCTACAACCCCGAAGGCAAGGGCGGGTTCACCTACCGATGGACGACCGGTCAGGCATTCGTTCGGCTGCCGCAAGGTGTCTTCCCCGGCGAGGCGGATGTCGTCCTCTCCGGCAACCGACCAGGCAGCGCCCCTCCACGCGTCGGTCTCGGATTAGCGAGTCAGGTGAACACATCGGTTCATATGCAGAGCGGAAGCGACTTCGCGCCCTATCCGGTCCGGCTGCCAGCCGACGGCGGCTCGCTCAATCCGGCGATCACGCCCGACCTCACAATTACACCCTCCGATATCGTCGTGCCGCCGAAAGAGAACCGCGCGCTCGGCGTAGCCGTCGAAGAGGTCGTCATTTTCACGAACCCGCTGCGCTTCGGCCCGGTCGTGCCACCAGTGCTCGCGCTTCTTCTCATTCTCGGTATGGCGGTTGCGCTGACACTCGTGCTGCTCTCTGCCGCGCCGCCGATTCTGTCCCTCGTTGCGGCGGCGTACGGCCCGGTGCTCGTCGCGTCAATCTTTCTCGCGCTCCGCCGCGCGGATGATCCGGGTCAACAGGTGGAAGCGGTCGTCGGCTTCACGGTCGCGGCGCTCGTCGCGGCGCTCGTCATCTGGCGGCGGTCGCTGAGCGTGCGGCCGTGGGTACGGGCACTGGCACGGTTCGATGGTCGGGTACTTCTCGGCATTGCCGTGCTGATTGCCCTCGGCTACGCGCTCTACGCATCGCATCGGATGTTCGGGCGGCTCTACGACGATACGCATATCACGCTACGGTACGCGCAAAACCTCGCGGATGGCGCCGGTCTCCGCTTCAATCCCGGCGAGCAACCCGTCGAGGGATACACGAACTTCCTGCTCACCGTCCTCCTCGCCGGATGCGCGAAAATCGGCCTGCCGCTCGTGACGATGGCGAAAGTGTTCTCCATCGGCGCAGCGCTTGGCGTCGTTGTCGCGACGTACTGGCTGACGGCGCTCGTCCTGCCCGATGCGCCCGGCCTGCTCCGCGCGACGCCAAGCCTCCTGCTGGCAATCTGCGGCTGGTTCGCCTTTTTCGCGGCGATCGGGTTGGAAACGCACCTCTTCGCGCTGCTGGTCATCCTCGCGGTCTGCCTCGTGCTGCGCGGGCGATGGACAGGGGCGAGCGCGCTTTTCGCGTGCGCGTATTTGACCCGACCCGAAGGCGCGGGTCTCTGGGCAGTCACGCTGGCGTGGCTCGTGTGGCAGGCGTGGATCAGTACCCGCGCGCTTCGCTGCGCGGAAGGTGGAAGCGCGCCGCGCGATACGGTGCGCCTCAGTGACATCGCACGCTTCGCAGTTCCCTTCATTGCCGTCGCGGGTGTACACGAGATATGGCGGCTTGCCTATTACGGCGAGCCGCTCCCGAATACGTTCTACGACAAAGTCGGCTCGACGACGCAGCAAGTACGGCGCGGCTTCGATTACGTCCTCAACGACTTCCCACACCTCCCGGCACGGGCGATGATCGTCGTGATCCTCGCGCTTGTCCTGCTTCCATCCTCCGCTGTCGTCAATCGTGCGGCGCGCTATGTCGCGCTGCTCGTCGCGGCGTTCACCGGCTACATCGTCCTCGTTGGCGGCGACTTTATCGGGCCGCGTTTCCTCTTTCATATCTTTCCGCTCGTCGTCGTGCTGCTCGTCGCCGGTCTTCGGTCGCTGGCGCGCGTGCCGTGGTATGGCATGCGTTTCCGCTCCCGCGATATGGAGGCGCTGTCTGCATGGAACAGGGCGGGGTCGCCGCTCGCCGCCCTTGCGGTGGCGCTGATCGCAGTCTGGCTCTTTCTGCCGCTGACGCCGCCGAACACCTTTCTGCAACAGCGCGTCGGCAGCACGCACATGCGCGAAGTCACCGGTCTGACCGCGCTCGGCGATTACCTGAAGCAGACCGCGCCACCGAACGCGACGCTGGCGATTGACGCGGCGGGTGTCGTCCCCTTTATCAGCCGTCTCTCGACGCTCGATATGCTCGGTCTCAACGACGCGCATATCGCGCACACGGCGACCGCGACCGGAGAGGGCGTCGCGGGCCATGAGAAAACCGACCCGGCCTATATTCTGGCGCAACACCCGACCTACATCGCCGTCGGCATGAGCAAGTTGACGACGGGTGGTCGCCCCGGTCGCGGCCTCGATCTGCCGGGATTCGACGCGCAATATACCCGCGTCGCACTCGTCCAGATGGATGCGTCCGTTGTCTCACCGAACCTCGTCCTCGTCCTCACACCGCAAACCAACATCCAGGCGGCGATTGACCACGGCTTCACATACGGTCTGTACCGGCATAAATAGGGCAAAACTGGGGACAAACCGATTGAACCGTAGAGACGCAGAGGACGCAGAGAGGGAAGAGAGGAGAGAATGGTTTGAAAGGATGGGAGGGAATTCTTTCCTCTTTTCATATTTCTCTCTTCTCTGTGTCCCTCTGCGTCCTCTGCGTCTCTGCGATTTATCCCCGGTTTCGATTACGATTACGAACGGAGGATGAGATTGGAAGTGACGTTGCCGTTGGCGGGTGTGCGGGTGGTGGATTTGACGCGGGTGATGACGGGGCCGTACTGCACGATGATGCTCGCGGATATGGGCGCGGAAGTGATCAAAGTCGAGCAGCCGGGCAAGGGGGATGATACCCGCGCCTGGGGGCCACCCTTCTCCGAGGGCGAGGCGAACTACTATTTGAGCATCAACCGGAACAAGCGCTCCATCGCCCTCGATCTGAAGCACGCGGAGGGTAAGGCGGCGCTCTGGAAGATGATCGAGACGGCAGATGTCCTGATTGAGAACTTCAGTCCTGGCACGATTGGTCGCCTTGGTTTCGACTACGATGCGGTGGCGGCGCGGCGACCGGAGATCGTCTATTGCTCGATCTCCGGGTTCGGGCAGACGGGACCAGGGCGGAACTGGACGGCGTACGACCTCATTCTGCAAGGGATGAGTGGCATCATGAGCCTGACTGGGCAGGAGGACGGCCCACCGACGCGCGTTGGCATCCCGATCGCGGACATGACTGCCGGGATGTTCGCGGCCTACGCAATTGTCGCCGCGCTCTACCGCAAGGCGAACGGCGGTGGCGGCGAGTTTATTGATGCCTCGCTCTTAGGCGCGCAGACTTCGATGCTTGTCTACTACACCGTCAATTATTTTATGGACAACATCGTCGCCCGACGCGTCGGCAACCGGCATCAAACGATCTGCCCGTACGACACCTACCCAACGGCGGACGGCTTCATCTGCCTCGCCATCGGCAATGACGCGCTCTGGGGCCGCCTCTGCGGCGTGCTCGGCTGGCCGGAACGAGCGAACGATCCGCGCTATGCCCGCAATCAGGATCGCCTCGCGCGGTACGAGGACGTGACGGCGATGATTACCGAGAAATTCGGCACGATGACGACCGGGGCGCTTCTCGAACTACTCGGCTCCGTCAATGTGCCATGCGGCCCGATCTCCACCATTGACGAGGTCTTCGCGAATCCGCAGGTCCAGCACGAGCGGCTGGCCCGCACCGTCACGCACCCGACGATTGGCGAACTGACCGTGCCCGGCATGCCGTATCACCTGCGGCGCACCGATCTCGAAGTGACGCTGCCCCCACCCCTCCTGGGCGAGCACACGGACGCGATCCTGCGCGAACTCGGCTACACCGATGGCGCGATTGCCGCCCTCCATGCGGAGGGTGCGGTCGCGTAGGGAAGTGGTAGCGTAGGCTGCAGATTACGTTACCAAGACGTGTCAGAGCACAGTCTCAGAACTTCCCTCGTCGGCCTCATCGTCCGGCTCTTCTTCGAGTCGCAAGAGCCGCCGGTCAATGTCGGCGTTGAGCGCGCGGTGCACTGATCCGGTGAGTGTGCCCCGTTTTCGGAGCGAGAGCAGCGCGTCTTTCTCTGCCTGCAACGCCTTCCGGCGTGCGACGATCACCTGTTCAGCACGGATTTCGCTCGCCGAGACATTCAACCCTTCCAATGCCTCGCGGAGCCGGACACCACGCTCCTCGTATGCATGCGAGACTTGCGCGAAAACGTTTGGCGCGATCTCACCTGCATCCGCGAGGTCTTTCAGCGCGCGGCGGGCTGCCTGCGTCGCCACGAGTTGCCCTTGCAACCCCTCGAAGGCGAGGAGGTGCGCGGAATGGTCCGTGCCGCTCAGGCCGAGCCGCGCGACAAGCGGCCGGATCGTCAACCCTTGCACCAGCAGGGTAAAGACGACGATACCGAAGGTCATCACGATGATCGTCGGGCGTTCCGGTACGGCATCGCCGGGGATACTGAGCGCCGCTGCGAGCGAGATCGCCCCGCGCAACCCGCCCCAGAGGATGACATGCTGAAAACGGAGCGGAACACGGAAGACGGGCGCGTTCCGCCAATTGGTGTACACGCCGACGCCGTAGACGACAATCGCGCGGCTGACCAGAATGCCGACAATTGCCCAGAGGATCAACGGAATCTCCGCGCGCGTAACGGACGCGGTATGAATCTGAAGGCCGATCAGCAGGAAAATGAGCGAGTTGGCGAAGTAGCCGATCAATTCCCATGTGTCATACATCGAAAGGCGCGTGCGCGCGGACATGCTCGAACGTGCCGCATAGTTGCCGGTAACGAGCCCCAGCACGACGACCGCGATGACCGCCGACGCGCCAACCTCGTTTCCGCGCACCGTGAGATGCGCGTGCTCGCAGGCGATGAAGGTGCCGTATGCCATCAGGAGCGTGACAGTGACCTCGACCAGATAATCGTCAATCTGCCGCAGTAGCAACGCCCCAAGATAGCCGACGGCAAGCCCGACCGCGATGCCGCCCGCGATTGACGCGATGAAGGCGAGGATGGTCGTCGAAGCGGTCACGCCACCGGCGATGACAACCGTGAGGACGAGTTTGAAGACGACGAGTGCGGTGCCATCATTGAAGAGGCTCTCGCCCTCGACAATGATCGCGAGGCGGCGATTTGCACCGATGCGCCGAAAGGTCGCGAGGACCGACACGGGGTCAGTCGCGGAGATCAGCGCGCCAAAAAGGAGCGCGACCGGCCAGCGAAGGCCCGCGAGATGGACAATCGCACCGACAATAAAGGTTCCCGCGATCACGCCGGGAATCGCGAGGGCAGTGATCGGGCGGATTTCCGCGCGCAGCCGCAGCCACGAGAGGTTGTAGGCCGCCTCGAACAAGAGCGCGGGGATAAAGACATCGAGGATCAAAGATTCCGTGAGTGGCACCCTGAATGGGCCACCGATCACGCCGAGCACCAGCCCGGCAACGACGAGCGCGATGGTATACGGGACACGGACGAAGTGCGTCAGGACGGCAACGAGTGCGACTGCGATGAGCAGCCAGACGATCGTCGTCACGGCGGCGCCGGTCGCGCTTGCGAGGATCGGTACAGACGCGAAGCCCATCGTCCAGTTTCTCCATCGCAATCATTCCGTCCAGTAATGGCTCAGTTTGAAATGGGCGGGGCGGGACTTAACCTGCTAGGCACAACGAGGTTAGCTTGAGGAACCATCTGCTGGCGGTAAATGCCTTCGGAGAGTACGTATCATTGCAAGGATGTAGAGGGCAAGGGCGCAAACCAGCAATATGATAGTCAATTCACCAGTAAAATGAGCCCGCCGCGCGAAGCCATAAATGAGTGCCAGACCGACAACCACCACAATGAGATAAGTAATCAAGAACTGACGTAGGAAGGTTCTCCGCGAAACCGCTGGTCGGTTTCGCGCTTGAGGTGGGAGCCTATCAGTTGGATTCGTCACTATTCTTCCGCCACTTATATTCTCCCAACGCGCCACCGCCATCTTCCGCGTCATCTCCCTGCACTCTTCCGACGTTATCTTCTGAGAAAGTGCTTTGCTCCCTCACTTTACTGTACGGCACAGAAGGATTCAAACTGAGCCACTGCTTTCCGTACCCATAGCCCGGAACACAGCCAGTATACAGGTGCGTGAGGGACCACAACCTTGGTAGCGTACCCTTCAGCCTACGGTCTTCGTCGCAGGGGCGCAGGCTGAAGCCTACGCTACCGAAATTGACCCGTGGTGGAATGGCTGGTATGCTCGTCCGTGCTGTGCCGAAGTGGCGGAATGGCAGACGCGACGGTCTCAAAAACCGTTGTCCGTAAGGGCATGAGGGTTCGAGTCCCTCCTTCGGCACCATCTTTACCAGTGCTGAGTACGAAGTGCTGAGCGCTGAGTGCGAATTGCAGTACTGGGGGATGCAACATGGCGCGAGATACCGAGTCAGCGGAGAACCTGCGTTCGGAGAGTTATACTTACCCGTCGCGGCGCATGCCGATTATCGCGTCGCGCGGGATCGTCGCGACGAGCGAACCACTCGCGGCGCAGGCCGGTCTGGAGATGCTTCAGCGGGGCGGCAACGCCGTTGACGCCGCCATCGCGACTGCCATTACCCTGACCGTCGTGGAGCCGACCTCCAATGGCATCGGCGCGGATGCCTTTGCGCTCGTTTGGGATGGCAAGAAATTGCACGGCCTCAACGCGTCGGGCCGCGCCCCTGCGACGCACACGCCGGAACTGTTTGAGAAACTCGGCCACACCGAGTATCCGAACAGTGGCTGGCTGCCCGTCACGGTGCCGGGCGCGCCCGCCGCATGGCGCGATCTGCACGACAAGTTCGGCAAACTGCCCTTCGCGCAGCTCTTCGAGCCTGCTATCCGCTACGCCTCCGGTGGTTACCCGCTCGCGCCCGTCGTCGCGGAAGGCTGGGGCACGTCGGCGCGGCGGTACGCGGAGAAGAACACCGGCCCGGAGTTCCAGCCGTGGTTCACGACCTTCACGAAAGACGGTACGCCGCCGCGCGCAGGCGACATTTGGGAATTGCCGGATCATGCCCGCACGCTCCAGAGAATCGCGGAAAGTGGTGCGGAAGACTTCTACAAGGGTGAGTTAGCCGGGCAAATCGCCGACTTCGCCGCCGAAACGAACGGCTACATCACACGAGAAGACCTCGCGGCGCATACGAGCACCTGGGTAGACCCGATCAGCGTCTCCTATCGCGGCCACGAGGTTTGGGAGATTCCGCCGAACGGGCAGGGGATCGCGGCGCTCTCCGCCTTGAATATTCTGGAAGGGTTCGATCTTGGCACGATCCCGCGCGAGAGCACGGAAAGTTACCATTTGCAAATCGAAGCAATGAAACTCGGCTTCGCCGATGCGCACCGCTATGTCGCCGATATGGAGCGGAGCGCGGTGCCGATGGCGGGCCTCTTAGACAAGGAATACGCCTCGCAACGTCGCCGCCTCATCACCGACCGCGCGATGCAGCCGGAGGCGGGCGAGCCGCAGCAGGGTGGCACGGTCTATCTCTGCGCGGTGGACGGCGACGGCATGATGATTTCGATGATTCAATCAAACTATCAGGGCTTCGGTAGCGGCATCGTCGTGCGGGGCACGGGCATCGCCTTGCAGAATCGGGGCGCAGGCTTCCGGCTCGACCGCAATCACCTGAACTGCGTCGCACCCGGCAAGCGCCCGTATCACACGATCATCCCCGCCTTCCTGACCCATGGGGGCGAGGCGCTCGGGCCGTTCGGCGTGATGGGTGGCTACATGCAGCCACAAGGCCACCTCCAGATGGTCGTCAATCAGGTGGACTACGGCATGAATCCGCAGACGAGCCTCGACGCACCGCGCTGGCAGTGGATGAAGGACAAGACCGTCTCCGTGGAGATGTCCGCCCCGCAGCATGTCCTCAGCGGCCTCGCGTTGCGCGGACACAAACTCGAAGTCCAGTATGCCGGTGGCAGTTTCGGCAAGGGCCAGATCATCCGCCGTCTCAAGAACGGCGTCTACGTCGCCGGCAGCGAGCCACGTGCGGATGGCTGCGCCGTCGGGTTTTAGGCGACGTACACCTTTATAGTCACATGGGGGGCGGGTTTTAGTCTGCCACTCCTTGCTTTGACAGGCTAAAGCCCGCCACCACCGGACATTGGTTCGCTAAAGATTTCGTTCGTCCGTCGCACCTTCAATCCACTGGCCGACATTGCGGTATTTCGTGTACCGATCGCGCAAGAGGCGGGCAACATCGAGGTCCGCGCCAATGCCGTAGGTGGCATCCAGCGACGAGAGGTGCCGGTCAATGGCATTGCCGACGGCATCTATCGCGTCGAGTGGGTCTTCATGTGCGGGGGTCGGTTCCGGCACGACTTCGTCTATGACGCCGAAGATGTGCGACTCCGGGCCGGTGATGCGCATCGCCGCCGCGACATCCTGCTTGGTGGATGGGTCGAGCTTGAGGATCAGCGCCGCCGCTTCCGGGGGCGCGACCGAGTAGACGGCGTTTTCCATCATCAGGATGCGATCGGTGACGCCAATCGCCAGTGCGCCGCCGCTGCCGCCCTGGCCGATGACGACGGAGATCGTCGGCACGCGCAGGCCAAGCATCGTCAGGATAGATTCGGCAATCGCGATGGCTTGCCCGCGTTCTTCCGAGGGAAGCGTGGGGTCCGCCGCCATCGTGTCAATAAAGGCGATCACCGGGAAGCCGAACTTCTCCGCGTGGAGCATCAGCCGCTTCGCCTTGTGATATCCCTCCGGTTTGGACATGCCGAAGTTGCGCCGGAGGTTTTCTTTCGTGTCCGCGCCGCTCTGATGACCGATCAGCATGACGCTCCGGCCATTGAAGCGTCCGACGCCGCCGACGAGTGCCTGGTCGTCACCGAAGAGGCGATCGCCATGAAGCGGAACGAACTCAGTGCAGAGGCCGCTGATATACCCGAGCGTACGCGGTCGGTTCGCATGACGCGCAAGCGTGACGCGTTCCCATGTCTGATCCGAACGTTGTCTACTAGGCATGGGCAGCGGTCAGCACGGGTTCGGCGGCGTCAGCCGTCTCCTCCGTTTCACCCATCCCGGGCACCGGAACGAGCATCTTCCGTGGCATGCCGTAGAGTGCGAGCAAGGTGCTCAGTATCTGGCGGAGGTCGCGCCGGTGGACGACCTCGTCAATCATCCCATGCTTCAGTTGGAACTCGGCGGTCTGCACATCGTCAGGGAGTTTCTGGCGCATGTTCTGCTCGATCAGCGTCTTGCCCGCGAAGCCGATGCGTGCGCCCGGCTCGGCGAGGAGCACATCGGCGACGGTGGCGTAGGAGGCCGTGACGCCACCGTAGCACGGATCGGTCAGGATGGCGATATGCGGCAAGCCCGCGTCACCGAGGCGCGCGACAGCGGCGGTAGTCTTCGCCATTTGCATGAGCGAGAACAACCCTTCCTGCATCCGCGCACCGCCGGAGGCATTGACGGTGACGAGCGGCAGTCGCTCCCGCGTGGCACGCTCGGCGGCGCGGGTGAGTTTTTCGCCATAGACGCTACCCATTGTCGCACCCATAAAGGTGAAATCGGCGACGGCGATGACGAGCGGCTCGCCATTGATCGTTCCCCGGCCGGTGATCATCGCTTCGGCTTCATCAGTCTTCTTCTGGGATGCGCCGAGTTTGACGTCATACCGATCGCTGCCGATGCCGAAGCCGAGCGGATCGGTCGGGCGGACGGTCGTGTCCCATTCCACAAACGAGCCTTCATCCAGGGTGTAGGTGAGCCGCTGGCGGGCATTCAACCGTAGATGTGCGCCGCACTTCAGGCAAACGTGGAGGTTATTTTCGAGTTCCTTGACGTAGAGCGGTTCTTTGCAGAAGGGGCACGGAACGATGATTGCGGACGGGTTCGCATCGTCACCGACCGAGCGCGGCTCGGGTTTGAACTTCGATTGCGGTACGTCCTGGTCGTTTACCGCCGGTTCATGGCCACCATGGGCGCCACGGCGGAAGATCCGCTCCTTCATCATGCCCCGTCCCCGCGCGTTGCGCTTTTGTATCATGTCTATGCCAGTGTGCCCGATCTTCGTCGCGCGAACCGGATGCACTGCCTCCCGCATGACCGTTATCGCCCGCCGTCTCACGACGGGTTCCGCGCAGCATAACATACCCCTCATCGCTGCGCACCTTGACGCGGCGGCGCGGTTTTGACCGCGAACCAACCAATACTGAACCGCCAAGACGCCAAGAACGCCAAGAGAGAATTAACGCAGAGGGCGCGGAGATCGCAGAGAGCGCAGAGAGCGCAGAGGAGAGAAAGAGCGATAAGAGTCACGCAGTTCAGATGGGAAATGCCCGGTAGCGTAGGCTTCAGCCTGCGAGGGGGACGCAGGCTAAAGCCTACGCTACCAAGAAAAAACGCTCCACCTGCGTACGTCCTAAGAGAATCATCCTCTGCGTTCGTTTTCCTTCTTTTACCCTCTTGCGGGCACCCTCTGGGCAGTATTGGCGGTTCGATCCCCTTCTAGACGATGGTGACGCGCCCAGCATTGGCGGAGATCGTCAGGGTAAGGCGGTTCTTCGCACCCGCGTATTCGGGTGTTTCGTAGCCGCCGTTTTTCTGAATGAACCGACTCGGCACGTCGCGGCTACCGGCCTTCGTTTCGATACGAATGCGCACCGCCGCGCCAGGTGGGACCGTCACTTGCACATTGCCCGCCGCCGCCTTGATGCGGCCTTTGGCGTCGCCAGTATACGACGCGGGCAGTACCAGCCGGAAGGTGCTGGCATTCGCTTCAGCATTGAGCACGGTCAGGTTGAGCGCTTTCAGGTCCACGTCGCTACTTGTGGCGTCGAGCGTCATCGAGAGATCGAGCGCAATGTCCGGCGCAATTCCGACATCCCATGCGGCGGAATCAGGGCTGTCGCTCGATCCATTCTCCTCCTGCAAGATCCACGTATCGCCTTTGTGTTGGAGAAGGGCATCCCCGCGATCCCTGCCTGGCGTGAATGATCCCTGCAGGAGATTCGGGTTGCCCGCGTCGAGCGGGTGGATACCGACGGTCGCGGCATTCGCGGTCAACGCGATCTTGCCATTGTTCCCAGCGCGCGGTGCGGCGAACGTCTGCGCGACACCAGCAGTCACGTGCGTGTCGCCACGCGAATTGAGCCATACAGCAACGACACTGACAATAAGCAACAGCAGGATCGCTCCTCCACCAACGAGCAGCAAACGCCGTCGCCGTGGCATGATGACGCGCGCGACGGTGTTGATTCGTTTCGTCGGATGAGTCGGATCGGTCGGACGGTCATTGATTGTCGGCAAGTCGGACACGGTGGCTCCTTTCCGCGTGCTGTCGCTGCTTGCGTGAGCATACCGTCAGATGGCGCAGACTGCGACTGTACGTTCGGCGTTAAAACGGGGTTGACGCGCCGCGCCGCGTGCGTAATACTGTGCAATCGGGACGGGCTGGTGGCCCGTCTCTGGGATGCGGCGAAGGCGCGAGCGTATTATGACTACAGCAGACTGGCTCACCGATGAAGCACAACGCCGCCGTCCGCCGAGCAAACCCGGAGGAGATTCGCTGCGTGCAGCGCTCGCGCCTTCCGGTTTCTCCGGGAGGCTTTTTTTCTGTCCAAAGGCAGGCGACCGATGAGTGCGAGCGGGTACAGCGTCGTCATCCGGGGTGGCCGGGTGATTGATCCAGGGTCCGGGTTCGACGGTATTGCCGATCTCATCATCACGAACGGCCGGATTGCGGCGCTCGGCGCGGTCGCGAACCGCTTCGACGGCCTACGGACGCCGATGCCGAACGAACTCGACGCGACGGGCTGTATCGTCTGCCCCGGCCTGATTGACATTCATGTCCACCTGCGTGATCCCGGCCAGACAGAGAAAGAAACGCTCGCCACCGGGGCACGGGCAGCGGCGCACGGCGGCTTCACGCATGTCTGTTGCATGCCGAACACCGTACCCGCCCTTGACAGCGCGGCGATCATCCGCGATCTGCGCGAGCGGGCGATCCTCGACGGTATCGTGCGTGTCTCGCCGATTGGCGCGATCAGCATCGGGCGACTCGGTGCGGAAGCCGCGCCGTGGGCGGCGATGGCGGCGGCGGGCGCAGTCGCCTTCTCAGACGATGGCGACAGTTGCATGAGCGACGACATCATGCGCGCCGCGCTCGAAGCGACGCGGGAGCACGGCAAGCCGCTCGCCGTCCACTGCGAGGATAAAGCGCTGATCCCCGATGGCGCGGCGCTGAACGCGGGGATCGTCTCGCGGCGGATGCGCGTCCCCGGTATCCCGCGCGAGGCGGAGGAAACGATCATCGCGCGGGATCTGCGGCTGGCGGAAGAGACGGGTGGTTTGCTGCATCTTTGCCATGTCAGCACGGCGGGCGGCGTGCGACTCTTGCGGGAGGCGAAGGCGCGCGGCGTCCGGGCAACGGGCGAGGCAATGCCCCACCACATGGCGCTGACAGACGAGTGGGTCGCCGGGGGCCGCGCGTGGGCGTGGGAGAAGCCATATCACCCCGGTTGGCCGACGCTCGATCCGCTCGCCAAGGTCAACCCGCCCCTCCGCACGTCCGAAGACGCTGTCGCTGTGCTTGCCGGTTTGAAAGATGGCACGCTGGATTGCATCGCGACCGATCACGCACCGCACACGATGGCCGAGAAGGCGCAAGATCTCGCCACCGCGCCGTCCGGGTTCACCGCGTCGGAGACCGCGCTGCCGCTCCTGATGGAGATGGTCAGGGCGGGCCTGCTGACGATTCCTGAAGTCGTGACACATCTCACTCTCAACGCGGCGCGCGTCTTCAATCTCCCCGGTGGCGTACTGCAACCCGGCGCACCGGCGGACGTGACAATCTTCGACCCGAACGCAACCTTCCTCGTTTCGGAGGCGACGCTCGTCTCGAAATCGCCCAACACGCCGCTACTCGGCATGCGTTTGACCGGTGCAGTGCGGGCAACGCTCGTCGGTGGCCGGATTGTCTACGACGCCCGGCGAGAACCGGCATTCATCGGAGGGAGCGCATAAATGGTCTATCAGAGTGCCGGACGGACCGCCGCGCTCGCGCTCGAAGATGGACGCATCTTCGCGGGTCGTTCGATCGGCGCGCCGATCGAGACTGATGGCGAGGTCGTCTTCACAACTTGCATGACGGGCTATCAGGAGATCGCGACCGATCCGTCGTTCCGTGGCCAACTGGTCTGCCTGACCTACCCGATCATCGGCAACTACGGCGTCACGCCCGGCGACGACGAATCGCGCCAGCCGTGGGTCTCCGCGCTGATCGTCCGCGAATACGTGGATACGCCGAGCCACTGGCAGATGACGGGCACACTCGACGAGTATCTGAAGGAACACGCGATCCCCGGCATCGCGGACGTGGATACGCGCGCTTTGACGCGGCATATTCGCGCGCAGGGTCTCGTGCGCGGTGTGCTGGTACCGGACCGAACGGGAATGACGGACGTGGAACTGGTCGAGAAAGCGCGCGGCGCGTCGCTGACCTCTGACATTGACGCGGTTGGCGACGTGAGCGTACACAAATCGCGGGAGTACGACGTGCCGCTCGACGGCCCGCATGTCGTCGTCCTCGATTGCGGGCTAAAGGAGAACATCGTCCGCTCGCTCGCCGCGCGCGGGGTGCGCGTCACCGTTGTGCCGCATAATATGCCGTACGCGGCGGTGCGCGCCCTCGATCCCGATGGCGTGCTCTGCTCGCCCGGACCCGGCGACCCGGAGAACGCGCAAGAGGCGATCGAAACCGTCCGTCAGGTCCTGGAAAGCGGGACGCCATACGCGGGCGTCTGCCTCGGTCATCAGTTGCTCGCATTGGCGATTGGCGCGAAGACGAGCCGTCTGCCGTTCGGGCATCGTGGCGGCAACCATCCGGTGCTCGATCTCGTCACGGGGCAGGTGCGGGTGACGAGCCAGAACCACGGCTTCAAAGTTGAGTCGGATTCGATCCCGACAGCGGATGGCTGGCGGGTTGCACACCTGAACCTCAACGACGGCTCGGTCGAGGGGCTGATGCATGATGCGATGCCCGCGTTCAGTATCCAGTACCACCCGGAAGGCGCGCCCGGTCCGCAGGACAGTCAGGACCTCTTCGACCGTTTCCTGGCGATGGTTGAAGAGTATCGGTCGGCGCGGCAACCATCGGAGAAGGTACGAACATCATGAGCAGTAGAGCAAACCGGATGGCGATGATTCACACGACGTTGGTGGTATCCTGCCAGGAAGAGGGTTCATCCGCCGACGCCGAAGGAGCGACCGCACGATGACAGCCACACGCCAATACGTCACGACTTTCGATGAAGCCTGGCAACAATTCCGCGCCCGCCCGACGACCGACGATGAGACGGCGCACGACATCGGCAAGCGTGATCGCGAGGAGCGCTCGTCCTATGTCGCCTTCCTCGTGCCCGTGACCGGTCACGGCATCGTCCAAGCGACGCGGCCGGTCCGCGAAGCGCTGACGGCGGCGGGAATTGCGGAGGCGCTGCCCTCCCATTTCCTGCACATCACTGTCCTTGGGATCGGTTTTGAATCGGCAATCCGCGCGACAAACGGCAACATCGCGCGGATCATGGACCGCGCGAGCCGGGCGCTGCGCGATGTCCAACCACTGACGCTGACGCTGAAGGGCGTTAACTCATTCGGCAACGCTGCGTTCGTCGAAGTCCATGACGAGAAGAATGGCCTCGCCGCGCTCCGCGATCGGCTCGTTGATGTCCTGCATCATGTGGGATTGGCAGGCTTCGGTGCGTCCGCACTCTCCGGCGAAGGAGCGATCCAGGACGGCGAGGCGGAGCGCGATCGGGCGGACCCCGTCAATGCGCCACCATTCCTGCCGCATCTCTCTCTCTGTTACTACCGCGAGCAGTACCCAACTGAGAAAGTTTCCGAAATCCTCGAACCATACCGTGACCTCGCAGTTGGGACGTTGCGGATGAACTATGTGACGCTCGCCGCTGTGCCGCACTCGGATTTCGACCGCTTCCCGCCGCTCACCCGGATCGCTGACCTGCTCATCGGCTAAGGGAGAAACCGCTTGAACCGCAAAGACGCAGAGGACACAAAGGGCGCAAAGAGGGAAGAGAAATGTGTCTCTTCCACAGCTTCTTTTTCCTTTTCGCTCTTTGCGTCTTTGCGGTTCGTACCCTGTTTGATCAACTGATTCAAGGAGAGTAAGGCTTGTGACGACGCCCGACCAGACTCCGCCTGCGCCGCTCCGGACGGTCTTTGTGATCGGCTCCGGCCCGATTGTGATTGGTCAGGCGGCGGAATTCGATTATGCGGGAACGCAGGCGTGTCGCGCACTGCGCGAAGAAGGCGTCCGCGTTGTCCTCGTCAACTCGAATCCGGCAACGATTATGACGGATGAAGACGTCGCGGATGTCGTCTACATCGAACCACTGACCGTGGATGTGCTCAAGCGGATTATCCAGCGCGAGCGGCCCGAAGGCCTCCTGCCGACGCTTGGCGGGCAGACGGGCCTCAACCTCGCCGTTCAGTTGGCGGACGCAGGCATTCTCGAAAAATACAACGTTCGTCTGCTCGGGACGCCGCTCGAAGCGATCAAAAAAGCGGAAGATCGCGCGCTCTTCAAGGAGACGCTGGAAAGCCTCGGCGAACCGGCGATTGCGAGCGCAATTTGCCATACGCTCGAAGAGGCACGCGATTTCGCCCGTCGTGTGCCGCCGCCGCTGATTGTGCGACCCGCATACACACTGGGCGGCACGGGCGGCGGTATCGCGGATACGTGGGACGATTTGGATGCGAAAGTGCTTGCCGGCCTCCATGCCAGCCCGATCCATCAAATCCTTTTGGAGCGGTCGCTCCTGGGCTGGAAGGAAATCGAGTACGAGGTGATGCGGGACAGCGCAGACACCTGCATCACGATCTGCAACATGGAGAACTTCGACCCGGTCGGCGTTCACACGGGAGACAGCATCGTCGTCGCGCCGTCGCAGACGCTGTCGGATCGCGATTATCAGATGCTGCGCTCCGCGTCGCTGCGGATCATCCGCGCACTCGGTATCGAGGGCGGCTGCAATATCCAGTTCGCGCTCGACCCGCGTTCGTCGCACTACTACGTGATCGAAGTCAATCCGCGCGTCAGCCGCTCTTCTGCGCTCGCCTCGAAGGCGACGGGATACCCGATTGCTCGCGTCGCGGCGAAGATCGCGATTGGGAAATTGCTGCGGGACATCCCAAACGCCGTGACCGCGAAGACGACCGCCGCCTTTGAACCGGCGCTCGACTACTGCGTCCTGAAAATCCCGCGCTGGCCGTTCGACAAATTCTACCGCGCCGAGCGGACGATTGGCACGCAGATGAAGGCGACGGGCGAGGTGATGGCGATTGACCGCTCGTTCGAGGCGGCAATCCAGAAGGCCGTCCGCTCGCTCGAATGGGACGACCGCGACCTCGGATGGGAGGAGAAGACGTGGGACGGACCGGAAGGCGCGGACATTCTCGATGACCTCGTGCGCCGCCCGAACGATCAGCGACTCTGGGCACTGATGGCCTCCTTGCGGCGCGGTATGCCGACGAACACGATTGTCGCTCAGACGGGCATTGACCCCTGGTTCCTGCGCCGCCTCGAGACGATAATCCAGATGGAAGGGCGCATTCAGCGTGAACCGCTGACGGACGAATTGCTCTGGGAAGCGAAGCGGATCGGCTTTGGCGATGCCTGGCTCGGGCGACTGACGAAAACGCCGGAAGCGGTGATCGCGGCGCGCCGCCGGGCGGTCGGGATCGTGCCAGTCTGCAAGATGGTGGACACCTGCGCGGCGGAGTTCGACGCAGCAACGCCGTACTTCTACACAACCTACGAGGATGAGAACGAGGCCGAACCACTTCCCGGCCCGAAAGCGGTCGTAATCGGCAGTGGCCCGATCCGCATCGGGCAGGGGATCGAATTCGACTACTCCTGCGTGCAAGCCGCACATGCCCTCCACGCAGCAAATGTTCGCTCTATCATGCTCAACAACAACCCCGAAACCGTCAGCACCGATTTCGACACCTCGGATCGCCTCTATATTACGCCGCTCGATGAAGAGGGCGTGATGGACATTCTCTATCACGAGGGGACGGGATACCCTACCCCCCCAACCCCCTTCCCGATACGGGAAGGGGGAGCAATCGAAGATGATGTACTGGTGCGATACCCACCCCCTACTCCCCTCCCGACGCGGGAGGGGGGACAAGCAGCGACTGTTGCGGCGATCTCCCCTCCCGCGCCGGGAGGGGTTGGGGGTGGGTATCCGGCCACTACCCCTCCCGTCATCTTGCAGTTTGGCGGACAGACGGCGATCAATCTCGCTGGGCCGCTGGCGGCGCTCGGCGTGCCGATTCTCGGCTCCGGGCAAGAGGCAATTGATCTCGCCGAAGACCGGAAACGATTCGAGAAGTTCCTGCGGCAGGTTGGCATCCCGCAACCACCGGGTACTGCTGTGCGCACACTGCTGGACGCGGAGATTGCAGCGGAGACGATTGGCTACCCGGTGCTCGTGCGGCCATCGTACGTGCTCGGCGGGCGGGCGATGGAGGTTGTGCATACCGAGGAAGATTTGCGCGCCTACCTCAGCCGCGCCGTGCTGCTCTCCGATAAGCCGGTCTTGATTGACAAATACCTCGCGGGCAAAGAGGTCGAGGTTGACGCGATCTGTGACGGCACGGAGGTGCTGATCCCCGGCGTGATGGAGCACATCGAGCGCGCAGGCGTCCATTCCGGCGACTCGTTCGCCGTCTATCCCGGCGTCAATCTCTATCCGACCGAGGTTGAGCAGGTCGTCGAGTACACGACGCGAATCGCGCTGGCGATGGGCGTGCGTGGCCTGATGAATATTCAGTACGTCATTTATCGGGCGCGGCTCTATGTCATCGAAGTGAACCCGCGCGCCAGCCGCACGGTGCCCTTTTTGTCGAAGGTGACGGGCGTGCCGATGGTCAAACTGGCGACGAACATCATGCTCGGCAAGAGTCTGAAGGAGCAAGGGTACAACGGCGGTCTCTGGCCGCGCCGCCCACTCGTCGCCGTCAAGGCGCCGGTCTTCTCGATGGCGAAACTGCGCGGTGTCGAGGTCGGCCTGGGGCCGGAGATGAAATCCACTGGAGAAGCGATGGGGATTGACCGGGCATTCGCACCCGCCTTTATCAAGGCAATTGCCGCCGCCGGGATGTCCCTGCCGGAGCGCGGCAGCGTCGTCGTCTCCTTGCAGGACAGCGACAAGACGGACGAGTATGCCGAGATCATGGAACTGCTCGTCCGCATGGGCTTCCACACCTACGCGACGGAGGGGACAGCAGCGTGGCTGGAAGCGCACGGTATCCCCGTACCGGCGATCGCGCACCGCATCGGTAAGGGTTCGCCCGACATGCTCGACCTCATCTCAAACGGCACCGTCCACGCCGTCATCAACACGCCGGGCCCGGTGGACCGGGAACTCGCGGATGCCTTCCTGATGCGACGCGCAGCAGTCGAACGCGGCGTTCCCTGCATTACCAGTATGGACACTGCCCGCGCGATGATCGAAGCGATGCGGGTCGGCAACGAAGCGTATACTGTGCAGCCGCTACCGGACTACCGCAGTTTCGTCGGCCGGGGCTATTGACCACATCTTGCCCTCTCATCAGGTCCGGTTTCAGGTCTCTATTCCCAGCCAGTCGCGTTCTTCACCCTCGGGCTGGTCTTCGGTAAAGACGAGATGACGGGTCGCGCCGAGTTCGACATCCTCGACATCGAGCCAGTTCATCGCGGCATCTTCCGCCGCTTCGACGAGATTGACCGCCGGGTCTGCGGCAATCCACTCCTGCGTGAACGCGCAAAGGAGCTGCGCCCACGGCGCGATGAAGACCATGCTCTCTTCTTCCATCGGGTCGCCCATGTTGAAGACATGGACGAGATAGCGCGCCGCGTTGTCCGCCTTCTCGCGCTCATGGACAGAGAGAAAGAAGATTCCGTCTTCATTCTCATAGGTCGAGCGCGAGACCGATGGATCGCCCGGCACTTCCGTAAAGACAAATGCCGGCCGCGCTGTTTCTTCCTGCATACTCATACCCTCCCTCATAACTCAACTAACAGCGAAGGCACGAAGAACGCGAAGAAGGGAAGAGAAAACAATAATTCTCTTCTCTCCTCTGTGTTCCTTCGCGTTCGTCGCGCCTTCGCGGTTCAATCGTTCCGTATTCATCGCATCGGCACGCGCTCGAAGTCCGGCTGCTCGAAGTAGGGCGGCGGTTGGATAAAAACGGGCAGCCGGAACGGACGCAGCGGGAAAGCGAGCAGGAGCCATCCGACGGCCATTAGCGCGAGGCCGCTCCACGCCACAACCGGCGAGAGCGCGACGGCGCGGCTGAGGAGTGTCGCATAGATCACCAATGATCGGGGCGCCACCGCGCTCCAGTGCGACAGCATCAGCGGTACAACGAGCATCGGATAGGCAAGCCAGGTGAGCAGCAGGGTACCGAGCAAGCGCGGCATCGCGAAGGCAACCGTGTTTGCGCGATGGGCAAGAAGGCCGAGGAGCGCGGGCAGGCCACACAGCCAGATGTTCGCCCAGAAAATGAAGAATCGCCGTAGCGGCCACGCGCCGAAATCCCAATCTGTCTCCGCATGCATATCCGGTGTAGACCAGACAACGAGCGGAAAGCCGATCACCGTCCGTACGGGCAAGGGTTGGACAACCGGATCGCCGCCAATCACGCCCGGATCATGCGCTCGTTCGGTGCGGGGCACGCAGACGCCGATCACGGCGATCATCAGCCCAACGAGGAATGCCGCACGGAGCGCATTCCCCTGTGCCCAACGATAGATGGCGCTGATACCTGGGACCACTCGGCAGTCCATCCGCTCCCCTTATCTCGACCGCGTGACCAACTGTGCCTCGGTAGTGTACCGGACGGCCCGTTGATGCACAAACCTTGCCGCTGGCAGGAGCCAGTCGTCGGTAGTTGGTAGTCAGAAACAATACTCCGTCGTCGCGGATTTCCCTTCTGTCTATTGTTTCGTCCCTTTGAGCATCGCTGCCCACAGATGAAAGGAGCGCGGCGGCGTTGTGACGATCGAGAAGGCATCGCGCGCTGCCGGAGAAGCCGTGTCGAAGAGCGTTTCGAGACGCGCGATAGACGCAGGCGATGTCTGTTGCCGCGTCGTCCAGTCCGCGAAATCGAGCGCCAAATCCCACCGCGTCACGACATCAAACGGGACGCCAATCTCCTTGCCCGCCGCCTGCCACTCCGCGATTGTCCAGTCCCGGCTATGCGACGGATCACGGAGCGCTTCGACCTTGTTAATGAACGCCACGAGCGCGTCATCTTCAGGGGAGATAATGTCCACGATGAGCAATTGGCCGCCGGACTTGAGCACGCGCGCCATCTCAGTCAGCGGCGGGAGGAGCGAGGGGAAGTGATGCGCGACCATGCGGCAGGCAACGATGTCAAATGTCGCATCGGCATAGGGGAGCGCCGCGGCGTTCGCCTCTTCCCAGCGGACATTGGTAATACCACGCGTTGCCGCCTGTCGGGATGCCTCAGCCAGCATGTCGCGACTCAAGTCCACGCCGACAACAGTATGCACATACGGCGCGAAGGCGAGCGCGGTATGTCCTGCCGCGCACCCAACATCAAGCGCCGTCATCACCGTCGTCGGCACGGTCGTCTCGACCATCAACGCGAGGTCATGCCCCTGCGCGAAGATCGGCGACGTGCCATACGCCGCCGCCGCCCGATCAAACTGCCGCCGAATCACCTCATCCCGCTCCATACACCACCTCCGGGCGAAAACAAATGAACCGCACAGGCGCAAAGACTTTGCGTCTTGTATGTTGTCGGGCGCACGCAGCAATCGGTGGTAGCAGGCTTTCCAACCTGCCGTTCGGGCCGGGGAGGCAGGCTGGAAAGCCTGCTACCACCGGAAAGCTACTCCCCCCTTTCCTCGCAGGGAAGGAGGCTGGGGGTAAGAAGAACAGAGCATCTTTGCGGTTCATTTCGCTTGTCGATTAGACCATCAGGGTTGCGAGGGAGCGCAGGCGGACGACAAGACGGGGGAGAAGATCGGCGACGGATTCTACTTCGTCGGCAGTGTTTTCCGCTCCGAACGAGAAACGGAGCGTGCCAAGCGCGTACGTTTCGGGGACGCCCATCGCAGTCAGGACATGGCTCGGTTCAATACTGCCACTCGCGCAGGCGGAACCCGCGGATGCCGCGATTCCCTCCGCATCGAGCAGAATGAGGAGCGATTCCGCCTCCACACCGGCGAAGCCAAGGTTCGCATTGTTGGCGAGCCGTCGTGTTGGATGACCATTCAGGCGGACATCGGGGATTTCCGCCCGTACGCGCTCGATCAGCCGGTTGCGGAGAACACTGCAATGTGCGACCGCTCGCGGTCGTTCCACCTCGGCACGCGCCAGTGCGACGGCCATACCGACCGCATATGCGACATTTTCCGTACCCGCGCGGCGATTCATTTCCTGCCCACCGCCCGTGATCTGCGGCGTCCATCGCGTACCCCGGCGCGTGTAAAGGAGGCCAATCCCCTTCGGTCCACTGAACTTATGCGCCGAGAGCGAGAGCAGATCAACGCCGAGTGCATCCACATCGAGCGGAAGCGCGCCTGCCGCTTGCACAGCGTCCGTGTGAAACGGGATATGACGCGAACGCGCAACGGCGGCGAGTTCGGCAATCGGGTTGATCGTCCCGACTTCGTTGTTGGCGTCCATGATTGAGATGAGACACGTTTCGGGCCGAATCGCGGCGGCGAGATCGTTTGGGGACACCATGCCGTATGCATCAACTGGCATGTAGGTGACGTCTATACCCTCCTTTTCCAGGGCCATCGCCGTATGGAGGACGGCGTGATGCTCGACGGCGCTGGTAATGAGATGGGGGCGCGGCGTCGCGCGGCGCGCCTCCGCGACGACACCGCGCAGGGCGAGATTATCACTCTCCGAGCCGCCCGAGGTAAGGGTGATTTCGCGTGGGTGGCAATGGAGTATCTCCGCGAGGGTGGCCCGCGCACGGTCGAGCGCCGCCCGCGCCTGTCGCCCCGCCGCGTACAGACTGGACGGATTGCCCCATGTCTCATGCCAAAACGGGAACATCGCCTCGATCACCGCCGGATCGGTCGGCGTCGTCGCCGCATGATCGAGATAAATGGTTGTTCCGAGCGACATCTCCGGCGAATCGTCGAATCGCGAGGTCACTATGTTCACACTTTCCGTGTTTTCTCGGCAACATCCGCCGCACACATCCCGATCGGCCTGTCGCCATTGTACGGTGCATGCCCGAAACCGACAACGCACGCGCGAATGCGCCATGATGATCCCACCGGACTGAGGGTACGTACGAAATATACGTATAGGTGGCACAGATGTTGCGAAGTGGGCGTACATATCTGATTCGGGGTATGCACGATCATCGGCATCGGGAGGCTTTCAATGGTACAGATTCTTACCGTCACCAATGGCACCACGCTCCTTCGGCCGGGGATCGGCGCGCTGCACGCCGCTGGGTATCGCGTGACGATGTACAACGTCGCCAGCATGCGGGATCTCCGCTACGCTGTGCCGGACCTCCTGATCCTTGCCGCTGACTCAGCCACGCAGGTGCAGATGCTGCTCGCCGCGATCCGGGCGGATGCGTTACTTCACGGCCTTCCCGTTATCGTCATCGGCGGGTCGTGGGACGTTTTCGTGCCGCTTCCCGTTGCATTGCTCACCGACACCGTTCTCCTGCCCGCACCCTTCGATGCAGACACGTTGCAAGACGCGACGCGGATGTTCGTGCCGACGCTCGTGCGCGCCCACCGCTCCGCGCAGCGGGGTCACGAGGTCGCGTAGGTACGCCGGACACCGTTTCTTTGTCGCGACGTGCGTACTTACATCGGCTATACTGCGGGCGATGTCTGCCGCTCCGGCGCGCAGAGTCGGGTCAGCGACCGCACCCGGTGGAGAAGCCCGCATGGATGATGCGCACATAATTCGCGTCTTGATCGTGGACGACCACCGGATGGTCCGTAGCGGCCTGCGCGGCTTCCTGGAGGGCGAACCGGGCATCACCGTAGTTGGCGAGGCGGCGAGTGGTGAGGACGCGATCGCGCATCTCCCGGAACTCATGCCCGATGTCGTCCTCATGGACCTGATGATGCCCGGCATCGGTGGCATTGCGGCGATTGGCACGCTCCGACAGTCCTATCCGTCCCTCAAAATCATGGCCCTGACCAGTTTCGCGGACGACGAGCAGGTTTTCCCCGCCCTTGAAGCGGGAGCGAACGGCTATCTCCTCAAAGACATTGACCCAGACGCGTTAGTCGCCGCCATCCGCGCCATGCATGCAGGCGAATCGCCGCTCGATCCCGAGGTCGCGAAACGCCTCGTCTCCCGATTCCAGCGCCCCGTCGCGATCCCAGCCGACACACGGACATCGCACGAGGCGCTGACCGAACGCGAGCGCGATGTGCTCCGACTCCTGATCCAGGGGAAGAGCAATAAAGAAATCGCGAACGCGTTATTCATCGGCGACCGGACGGTCAAGAGCCATCTGAGCGCCGTCTTCCAGAAACTCGCCGTCACCGATCGCACGCAAGCCGCGCTCTACGCAGTCCGGCACGGGCTTGTGAGCAATGAGCAATGAACAACGAGCAATGAGGGACTGCCTCTTGGCGGTCTGCACGCTCCTCGTACTTTTGGACGATCTCCTGGCTTCCCATCCGACCGATGTATCGGTTCTGTCTTCTCCGTACAGTGAGCGGAGAAGGACGAGCCGCGATTCGGCGATGAGGAAATTGGGTGGCATGCATCCGTACAACAACCGCGACGACTGTCCGCATCCTCCTCGTAGATGACGCGGAATCGGTGCGCCGTGCCCTTCGCCATATCCTCACGAGCGAACCGGATTTTGCCGTGATCGGTGAGGCGGCCGACGGCATGCAGGCGGTTGCGCTCGCGGCGGCGCTGCGACCAGATATTATCGTGATAGACCTCAACCTGCCCGGCATCAGCGGGGTCGAAGCAGCCCGGCGCATCCGCGCGGCAGGCGATGCGGCGGCCATCATCATGCTCAGCGCCTTCGGTGGTAGGGCGGCGCGCACTGCCGCGTCGGACGCGGGCATTGCCTTGTTTCTTGAGAAGGGCGACGATCTCGATGATCTGGTCGAGCGCATCAGAACCCTGCACGAACGCAACAATACACCCTGACGCAGTGGAAAAGTGGCGGAAGGGGCGGGATTCGAACCCGCGAGGGTTGTGACACCCTACGCGATTTCCAGTCGCGCGCACTAGGCCAAACTATGCGACCCTTCCGTGCTTCGATTGTCCAGCAAGCTCAACGGAGATAGGCAATGTGGCGGAGAGGGTGGGATTCGAACCCACGAAGGCTATTACCCCTTACTCGTTTTCGAGACGAGCTCATTCGTCCGCTCTGACACCTCTCCCTCCGGTGACGTTGCCACCGTGATAATAGCAAAGCGCGTCCATCTCCGCAATTCGCGGTGATGACGTATGTTGGTACACTGGCGGTATGCGATATGCTACGGGCATTCAGCAGAAACGCGATGAGGGGTTCATTGCCCACCCCAGCGCCGGAGGAACCGCGATCATGACCGAACACACACCGTACCCACCAATTGGGGATTATGCACTGATCGGCGATTGCCATTCCGCTGCCCTGGTCTCCCGCACGGGTTCGATAGATTGGTGCTGCATGCCCCGGTTCGATTCTGGCAGTTGCTTTGGCAGGCTACTCGATTGGGAACGCGGCGGCTATTGCTCGATCACCCCGGCGGATGGCGGGCACACGTCGTTCCGCGAGTATCTCGGCGATACGCTCGTGCTGGCGACGACGCTGCGTGCCAGTAGTGGCGAGGCAATTCTGTACGACTGCTTTGTAATGCAGACAGGCGGAAAGTTGGAACCACGTCTCCAACTGCTACGCATCGTTGAAGGCGTCCGCGGGCATGTCGCCTTCAATCTCCGCATCGCGCCGCGCTTTGACTACGGCGCATTGGAGCCGTGGATCCGCCACGACGGTATCCGGCTGTATAGCGCCATTGGCGGTAATGACGCACTCGTCATCCAGTCGGATGCCGAACTCTCGGTAGAAGGCCGCCACGATCTGCATGCATCGTTCACCGTCCGCACGGGCGACCGGGTGCGAACCTCGCTTACCTATAGCGATCCGGCAAATCTCGACCGCGATCCGCCGCAAGCGCTTGCGGCGGCCGAGATTGATGATCGCCTGAAGACGACGCTTGAATGGTGGCGGCACTGGTCCGCGCAGGGAACGCTCGCTGGTCCCGACGGTTCGAGCATCCTGCGCTCCGCGATCACCTTGAAGGCAATGACGAATGCCCCGACTGGCGCGATTATCGCGGCGCCGACGACCTCGTTGCCCGAATCGCCGGGCGGGGAGCGCAACTGGGATTACCGCTACAGTTGGATCCGCGATTCCAGTTTCAGCGTGCGGTCACTCACGGAAATCGGTTACCAAAGCGAGGCGGACGGCTTTCGTCGCTTCATCCAGCGCGCGGCGGCGGGGAGCGCGGAGAGCCTCCAGATCATGTACGGTGTCGGCGGCGAGCGGCGATTGACCGAAATCACCCTCGACTATCTCAATGGCTATCGGGGCGCGAAGCCCGTCCGTGTCGGCAACGCTGCATCGAATCAGGTGCAACTCGATGCCTACGGCGAACTGCTCGATCTCACCTGGCGCTGGCACCAACGGGGCAGTTCGCCGGACGACGATTCCTGGCGCTTCATCCTCGACCTCGTGGACGCCGCCGCCGTGCACTGGCACGACAAAGATCATGGGATGTGGGAATCGCGCGGCGCGCCGCAGCACTTCGTCCAATCCAAGGTGATGTGCTGGGCGGCGCTCGACCGGGGCATCCGCTTGGCGGAGGAGTGCCTGCGCCAGGCGCCGCTGCGTCGCTGGAAGAAGGTGCGGAGCGAGATTCGCGCGGCAATTGAAAACGAGGGGTATGACAAAGAGCGGGGCGTCTTTGTCCAGGCATTCGGATCGAAGGCGCTTGACAGCGCCCTGCTGCTCATCCCGACCGTGGATTTCGTCGCCTGGGACGACCCGCGCATGATCCGCACCACCGACGCGATCCGCGAGAACCTCGACGATCACGGCATGCTGCTGCGCTACAAGGTTGACGAAGCCGATGACGGATTGCACGGTCGGGAAGGGACCTTTCTCGCCTGCACCTTCTGGCTGGCGGAATGCCTGGCGCACCAGGGCCGCTCCGGCGACGCCCGCGAGGTGTTCGACCGCGTCGCCTCGACCTGCAACGATCTCGGCCTGTTCGCGGAGGAATACGACACGCGCGCGAACGAAATGCTCGGCAATTTCCCGCAAGGTCTGACGCACCTCTCGCACATCGCCGCCGCTGTCGCCATCGCCAACGCCCGTCGCGATGACCCCTCAGGGGATGAGCGAATAACCGCGTCGCATTCGCATGGATAGCCGCATTCCCTGTGATCGGTAGGCAGGCAAAGTCGTCCAGTCAGATTGGCGTTGACGGGCGTGCCGAAACGTCCTCCCAAATCGCCGCGAGCGAACGATTGTGCAGATTGACGGCACCGACTTCGTATTCGCGACGGGCGACGGCAAGCCCGTACAGCCCTGCGTCCTCTCCCGCACCTTCGACGTATTGCAGAAGAAGGTGAAGATACCGCCGTGCATCCGGCTTCACGACCTACGCCATACGCACGCGACGTTACTCTTCAACGACGACCAAAACAGTAAGTTGATTTGCCACCTGCTGGGACATCGCGATGTTGGAATCACGCTCAGTGTTTACGCGCACCTCGCGCGCGACGCGCAAGACAAGGCAAGCAGCATCGACGGCTTAATCTTTGGCAACCCGACCGATTGCCGACTCGATGCCGAAGATGGCTCTAATCAGTCGTCTGGAACCAGACTGTAATCGAGACGAGCGCTTGGGGGATCTTTCATTGGAGGTGGATACATCGCCTGCAGACCATGCTTACGGTCCGTAGGGCCAGCCAGGCAGAATCCCGATGGTGATCCGAAATCTACTTTAGTCCGACTAACAATTATACCTAAAAAGATCGGTTGATTAGGCAGTCGAACTAATCTCAGGTCGAGGACTGCGAAGTGGGCATCGAACTCCGGAAATGCCCGAGTAAGGGTGAACTTACCATCACGATTCCTCACCCCTGCCCAGTCGTTGTCAGTAAAGACGAACGCTTCGATCAAATAAGCGTTCCAGTCGTCTGGCGTACATAGTCGATAGTAGAAGTCGTCTTCAGAAAATAATAGAGCATTCCCGGCTTCGGACGCTCGAAGTGATTCAAAATCATGAAGACCCCATGCAACGACGCCGAACGTGGGACCTGCCCTTACGGGCGTGTACAAAGGATTAACCATCAAGCCCATGCCCTTCGGCGCACCCGTCTCAACATCTCGCCCAGACAAGACTTTTCCAGGATTCTCGCCTGAGAACTGGACAAATCCATCAGGATGAACGGACAGTTTGACACGATCCGCTACAGAATATTCAACCATCTCAGCGCGGGACACCTTCATTAGCCGTTTACTGTAGTCCACTGGAAACTTCATCACGTATCCGATACGCGCCTTATGATACGGTGCGAGAACGGCGAACCCGCCATTCGTGTAAGGAATTATCTTCGTTATCTTTTTTGGGCGATTAGTAGCGTTATCAGTAATTGCGATTGTAGTCCCGCTCATCTCTACCACCTGTGACCAAATCGTGACCAAATCGCCGGAAACATAAAACCGCTCCGAATGTACGGGCGGCTTTTCGTCGCTATACAAGGAATCGGTGGTACGCCCGACAGGACTCGAACCTGTGGCCTCTTGGTCCGCAACCAAACGCTCTATCCACTGAGCTACGGGCGCGCGTGCCGAGGGAGAGTATGACAGAGGCCGCGTGCAGTGTCAAATGCGAATCTGGCGGGTAGGCAGGGATTCGAACCCTGGGTACCTTGCGGTACACTCGCTTAGCAGGCGGCCTTCGTCAAGCACCATTTCCCTTGCTATAACACGCTAAACGCCAACTGTAACGGCGCTTCCCATCGGATTTGTACCAATCATCCGAAGGGAGCGGCCCATGCGTGGCTACGGAAATGGGTCTATCTACCAACGTGGGGACGGCAAATGGGTAGCTGCCATCATGGTAGATGGTAAGAAGCGTGTCAGATACGCAAAGACAGAGAAAGAAGCGAAGAAGAGGCTTCGGGAACTGTGGCAGGACACCGCAGTAGAGGCAACAAAGCGAGAAGATGCGATAGCCCTACCTGAAGTTGGGTTGGCGGTGCCTACCGTGGAAGCCTTTGCAGAGCAATGGTTAGCCTCAGCTACCATCAAACTCGCTACACAGCAGTCCTACCGAAGCACCCTTCGCTATTACATCCTGCCAGTCATCGGCGCGAAGCGCCTAGACGAAGTGAAGACACAAGACGTAGCTGCCGTGATTACAGCCGTCCTCAAAGGCGGGAAGTCTTCACGCACTGCCGAATACTCCTACATGATTACCCGCCGTCTCTTACAGGTGGCTACGGATTGGGACATCATCACGGTAAACCCCGCCCTGAAGGTGAAGAGGCCGAAGGCGGAACATGCAGAGCGGTCCATGTGGTCTGGAGTTGACCCGGTTTGGTGGACACCCGAAGATTGGGGAGAACCCAAGGAGGTGTCCCGATGGCACGCACGATTCCCTTCTATCCGCCGGAGTTCAAAGTCGAAGCGGTTCGCCTCGTGCAGC
>JAABUU010001594.1_pt1 | contig 37058 bp, 33 predicted proteins | sample 5559301 | NCBI WGS metagenome assembly JAABUU01 (sample SAMN10711884, study PRJNA513360) | rock metagenome | isolation source: Antarctica rocks | place: Antarctica: Victoria Land, Richard Nunatak white
GCCGCAGCGAGCCCGTCACCTCCTACGCCGCGTGGTCCGACAGCCCCGCGCGGCTGCCCATCGCCGAGGAGCATCCGGTGTGGCGCGCGGTCCTCGACGAGTTGGCCCAGGTGCTCACGCCCGAGAATTTCAACACCTGGTTGGCCTCGACGCGCGCCGTGGGCCAGGAGGGGGAGGTGCTGCGTGTGGCCGTCCCGACGCCGTTCAACAAGACCTGGCTAGAGCAGAAGCTGCACGGCAAGGTGACCGGTGCCATGCACAAGATCGACGACACCCTGGCTAGCGGGCGTGTCGGGCGCGTCGAGTACGTCGTCGATCCGGCCGCGTGTGCCCCGATCGAGGCCGCCGCGCAGGCATCGTGAGCGACGCGACGCGAGGCGAGAGGAGCACCGTATGGTCCTGTGGGAGAGACCGGCAGGGAAGGCAGGGGGCAACGGCGGCTGTGCCGGGCGAGTGATGGCCGAGCCACGACTCCGTTAGACTGGAGGCATGAACATACGACCTCCTGGGCAGGTATTTCTGTGGGGGGAAGAGCCATGAGCGCGGCGTCCGTCGCGTTGTGGCGCCGGCGCGACTTCCTCAAGCTGTGGGCGGGGCAGGCCGTGTCCCTCCTCGGCTCACAGGTCACGCTTCTTGCGCTGCCGCTCACGGCGGTCCTCCTCCTGCACGCCTCCGCAGCGCAGATGGGGCTTCTGCGTGCCGTGACCAGCGTCCCGGCGCTCCTCTTTGGGCTCCTGGCCGGCGTGGTCGCGGACCGTGTGCGCCGGCGGCCCCTCCTCATCAGAACGAACATTGGGCGCGCCCTGCTCCTGGGCTCCATCCCCGTGGCCGCCGTCTTGGGTCTGCTGCGTCTGGGGCATCTGTTCTTCATCGCCTTCGCGACGGGCACGCTCACGGTCTTCTTCGAGGTGGCCTACACGGCGTATCTGCCTACGCTCGTGACGCCGCCCCAATTGGTCGAGGGCAACAGCAGGCTCGAGACGACGCGCGCGGTGGCGCAGTTCGCGGGACCAGGGGTGGCCGGGGTGCTGATCCAATGGCTCACCGCCCCCCTGGCGATCGGCGTGGACGCGCTCGGCTTCCTCGTATCCACGGTGTTCCTGGGCACGATCCACACCGTCGAACCAGCGCTACGCGCGCGGGGCGCGCGGGCGAGCGTGTGGCGCGAGATCGCTGAGGGGCTGCGCGCGGTCCAGGCAGAGCCGACGCTGCGCGCGCTCGCCGGGAGTTCCGCCATCTTCAACCTGTTCGACAACATGCTCCTGGCCGTCTACGTGGTGTATGTGACGCGCACGCTCGGGTTGCCGCCGGCTGCCATTGGTGGCATCCTCGCCGTCGGTGGCCTGGGCAGCCTCGTGGGCGCCCTGCTCGCGAGCCGGGTCGCGGGCGCGATCGGGCTCGGGCGAACCTTACTGGGGGGCGTGGTGATGGCGTCCCTGGCCGAAGGTGGAATCGCCCTCGCGCACGGCCCGCAGGTCGCGCTCATCCTAGCGCTCGCTGAAGCGGCCGTGCAATGCGGGGCGCTCCTCTACACGGTCAACAACGTGAGCCTACGGCAAGCACTCGTGCCAGGGCCGCTCCGCGGACGGGTGACGGGGACGGTGCGCTTCCTGACGTGGGGCGTGGCGCCGATAGGCGCCATCCTCGGCGGCATGGTCGGAGAACGCTACGGATTGCGCAGCGCCGTGCTCGTCGCGGCCCTTGGCACGACGGGGGCGTGTCTCTGGCTCGCGCTCTCGCCCGTGCGTGCGATGCGTGCATATCCGGCCAGCCTGACATGATCAAGGCTGGTGAGAGCTTTCGGGGCAGGGATCGTGCCGCGCGAGCCCAAGGATTACCTGCGCCGTCCAACGGCTAGTCGAATCCCTATCGCAGATAGGAGGCATTCGAGGGAACATATTTGACAGGATCTCGCGCAATAGTCATCCTGGGACATGTAGAATGGAATATCTGAATCTACAATTGTCGTTAACGCTGTCTCAGGCGGTAACGGTCAGAGGAGTGACTGACCATACCGCCCCTTCCAGCGAAGCAGGCGGGACATGACGATGAGGTGGTGGATGGACGATTGTGCGGGGCGAGTGTCGTGACAATCGTGACGCTTGCGGCAGCGGTTGGCAGCTATGCCGAAGCCGTGCCTCCTGTGCCCGTGCGTCGGCACGTCCGCCGCACATGGGTCTATCGCCTGCCGGACCGTCACGCCGGCCCTATCGCCATCGTGCCCGACGGGTGCATCGACCTCCGCTGGATCGCGGGGCGCCTGAGCGTCGACGGGCCACATCGATTGGCCGAGGCCGAGACGCTCTCCCCAGGTGCGCTCGTGGTGGGGCTGCGTTTCCAGCCGGGCGCGGCCCCCCGGTGGCTGGGCCTGCCGGCATCGGAGCTCACGGACCGCTGCATCGCGCTCGAGGATATCTGGGGCGGCGACGCACGCCATCTCGCCGAGTGGGCAGGCGAGGCGCGGACCCCCTCGGGCATCGCCCGACGGTTGGAAACGGCCATGAGCCGCCGGGCGACGATCAATCCGACGGACGGGGAGATGCGGCGCGTCTTCGCCTTGTTGGAGGGGGCGACGCATGCGCCCGTCCCGGATGTGGCGACCGTGGCCGCGCGCCTCGGCCTCGGCGAGCGCACGCTGCGTCGCCGCTGCCACGAGGCGTTCGGCTACGGGCCGAAGACGCTCGGGCGCATCTTGCGCTTCCAGCGTTTCCTGCACCTAGCCTACCACTGTCAGGGCGAGGTGGCGCTGGCGCGTTGCGCCGGCGAGGCGGGATATGCGGACCAAGCCCACCTCAGCCGCGACGCCCGGCACCTGAGCGGGCTCTCGCCGCGCACGATCGCCGCCCAACTCGTCCGGTGAGTGGCCGTTTCGTTCAAGACACTCCCGCCGCGCGGGCGTATGCTGGCGGTGTGGGGAGCGCCCCCGCGTGCCGGGAGCCATCAGGCTAGCGCCGACGCGGCGGGGATGGCGTCGCCCCCCGACGCGCGCCCGCGCATCGCGCGCCGCGTCGGTCGAGTGGCAGGCAGCCTGGAGGGGACATCACGTATGACAACGGCAGCAGGACCGGCGATACCCATTCTTGATGGGCATAACGACACCGTGCTCAGCCTCTATCTGGCCGAGCGCGGGGCGGGGGATCGGCGCACCTTCTTCGCGCGCGGCGCGGCCGGCCATATCGACCTCCCGCGCGCCCGCGCGGGTGGGCTCGGCGGCGGCTTCTGCGCCGTCTTCGTGCCGCCGGGGTCGGTCTCCGACGGTGCCGTGACCATCGCGGAGGTGGACTATGACGTGACCATCGTCGACGGCGGCTACGCGGTGCGCCCGGCCCCGCCGCTCGACCCGGAGTATGCCCAGCGCGCGACGCTCGCGCTGGTCGCACGCCTCTACCGCTTAGAGGAGCAGTCCGTCGGGCAAGTCCGGGTCGTGCGCACGGTGGACGAATTGACCACAGCCTTACGCGACGGCGCGTTCGCGGCCATCCTCCATTTTGAGGGTGCCGAGGCCATCGCCCCCGACCTCGACGCCCTGGAGGTGTTCTACCGGGCGGGCCTGCGCTCCCTCGGCCCGGTCTGGAGCCGGCCCAACGCCTTCGGGCACGGCGTGCCCTTCCGCTTCCCCGCCTCGCCGGACACGGGGCATGTGATCGCTAGGCGAAATCCCGCCATTCGATACGATAACTGACGGCCACGCTGGGGCACCATTTCCGATGCCCATGTCGTAGTCCTTGCTGCTTGAAAAAATAATTCGCTGTCTCCGTTGTAAAGCCGATAGACAGTAGGACGACCATGGCGGCGGTTATCGTATCAAGTGGCCGTAAATTGAGTAGCGTTCACAGCCAGGATTGACCGCGGCCGGGCGTGTCCTCGTGCGCGCCTGCAACCGCCTCGGCGTCCTGATCGACCTCTCGCACCTGAACGAACAGGGGTTCTGGGACGTGGCTGCGCTCTCGGACGCGCCCCTCGTGGCCACGCACTCCGCCGTGCATGCCATCTGCCCCTCGACGCGGAACCTCACCGATGCGCAACTCGACGCCATCAGGGAGTCGGACGGGCTGGTGGGGCTGAACTTCGAGGTGAGCGCGCTGCGCCCCGACGGGTACGACGAGCCCGACACGCCGCTCGACGTGCTGGTGCGGCACGTCGACTACCTGGTCGGACGCCTGGGCATCGAGCGGGTCGGCTTCGGCTCGGATTTCGACGGGGCCACGATGCCGCGCGCGATCGGTGACGCGGCGGGGTTGCCGCGCCTGATGGCGGCGCTCCGCGCGTGCGGCTACGACGACGACGCCCTGCGCAAGCTGGCGCACGAGAACTGGCTGCGCGTCCTGCGCGCCACATGGAAAGGGTGAGGCGCCATGGCGCGGAAAGATCGACGCACGGGCCACGACGTTGCACCACCACGGCCGCCCGCGCACACCGCGCCCATCGACGAGCTACCGGGCGGGACGCTCGCCGACGACGGCCGCTACGCCGACCTGACACTCGCCCACGCCACTTTCATGGGGCAGGCCGCGCGCGGCGTCACCGTCGACCAGGTGTGGTTCGAGCGCGTGCGCCTGACCGGGACATGCCTGCCGGATGTCCATGTTCTCGACGCGCGCTTCGATACCTGCGACCTGGCCAAGGCCGCGTGGAAGAAGGCGCACCTGACACGCGTCGAGGTGCGCGCGAGTCGCCTGCTGGGCCTCAAGGTGGTCGAGGCACGCCTCCAGGATGTGGCCGTCATCGACTGCGACGCCAGCTTCGCGCTCTTCTTCGGCGCGACGTGTGTGGCGACGCGCTTCGCCCGCTGCACATTCACGGAGGCATCCTTCCAGGGACGCACCTGGCCGGTGTCGTCTTCGACCGCTGCGACCTCGGCGCGGCAGACTTTCGGAGTGCGACGCTTGCGGAGGCCGACCTGTGCGGATCGCGCATGGAGGGGCTGCAGGCTGGGACGACGGACGTGCGGGGGCCATCGTCGATCCGGCACAGGCCCGCGATCCTCGCGGGTGTGCGTGGGCTCGTCGTCCGATGGGACGCGTGAGCGTCACCTGGGACACGAACGACACCTGTAGGGGTGTAAGTGCCAGCTTTGAACTGTTACGCTTTGCCGGGTTAAGGTGTATCACCCGCGCACCGTCTTTTTTCCAAGGAGTGGGCGTCCCATGAGCGTAAAATGGGGTTCTAACCGCCTTGACCGGCACGACCTATCTGTAACACCGTAAACCGGCTTTTTGTAACAGATCGAAACTGGCGCTTACACTTGCAGAGGCCGTTCGGGCACTGGGGGTGACCGCTGGAGACGCGCGGGCGGTGCCGCTAGACGTGCGGGACGGCGTTTCCATCGCCCGCGCGGTCGTCGAGGTTGTCGACGCCTGGGGCGGCCTGGACGTGCTGGTGAACAACGCGGGCATCGGCATGCGCACCGTCAACCCGGCGTTCCTCGCTACCCCCCAGCCGTTCTGGCAGGTCTCCGAGGAGGGCTTCATGGCCGTGATCGACACGAACCTGACGGGCTACTTCCGCGTCGCCACGGCGTGTGTCCCGCTCCTCGTGCAGGCCGCTCGCGGCAAGATCGTCAACATCAGCGTGAGCGACGCGACGATGCGTCGGCGCGGCTTCGTGCCCTACGGCCCCTCGCGGGCGGGCGCGGAGTCGCTCGCGCTAATCATGGCCGAGGACCTGCGGCCACACGGGGTGGACGTGAATATGCTGCTCCCTGGCGGGGCGACGGCGACGGGGATGGTCCCCGACGATGTGCCACAGGAGGTGCGCGACCGGCTGCTTTCTCCTGACGTTATGGCCGCGCCCATCCTGTACCTGTGCTCGCCCGCGTCCGACGGGGTAACCGGCGAGCGAATCGTGGCGACGGAGTTCGACCGCTGGCTGCAGGAGAGGCAGGCGGGATAGACGACACGAGCCCAAGCATTACGCCCCGCCCGCCCATGTAGACCCCCTTTGTTGAAAGGATGCGAACCGGCTTCGCTTTGCCGGCTATTCGTCGGACAAGGAGGGAGTACGACTATGGCACACCGTTGGGCCGCGGGGAAAGTGGTCTTCATCACTGGCAGCGAGGACCTCGGCGGCATAGATGCGTGCGCGAATAACCTGCTTCGTTGAACATGGGTGTCGGGTAGCGATGGAATCTTTGGGTTAAGCGCGCTATGAGGTGTGACAACGGTTGGGAGCGGAATGTATGTACGCTAAACAGTGTTGTGGTCAATCCGGGAGAGTAAGGGAGTATGTCCCTGTCCAAGACATTCGAGGCCGGTCGGTGACGCGCTGGCGCCAGCGTGGCGAAAGACGGCCGGACGCCGGCGTTTCCTGCGCGACGAGCTGTCGATTTGGGCGTGTGCCGACCGTCGTCTAGATGAACGGGTCAATCATGGGGCGCCGTGCCCCGCTGCTGGGAGGAAGCTATGAAGTATGCGTTGCTGATCTACGGTGCGTCCGGGGCGCGTCCCGACGTGGGACCTGCGGCCGACGGCGTGTTCGACGATTGGGTGGCGTACACCCAGGCGCTGAAGAGCGCTGGAGCGCTGGTGGCCGTGGAGGCGCTGCAGGAGGTCGACACCGCGACCACCGTGCGACTGCGCGGCGGCGAACGGCTCTTGACCGACGGTCCCTTCGTCGAGACCAAGGAGTATCTGCTTGGCTTCTACCTCGTGGAGGCGCCCGACCTGGACGCGGCCATCGACTGGGCGGCGCGGATGCCGCACATTCGCCATGGCACCGTGGAGGTCCGGCCGGTGCAGCCACTCCCGGCCACGGACCTGGACACATTGGAATGAGCACGGCGTCCCTCGAGCGCGCCTTCCGCGCGGAGTGGACGGCGGTGGTGGCAACGCTGGCCCGCCGGCTCGGCGACCTGCAATTGGCCGAAGACGCCACGCAAGAGGCGTTCGCCACGGCGGCGGCGACCTGGCCGCGCGATGGCGTGCCGGCGAAGCCGGGCGCCTGGCTGACCGTCACCGCCTGGCGCAAGGCGCTCGACCAGTTGCAGCGTGATCGGCGACGCGACCAGCTGTTTGCCGCGCATGCGCTGGACCTACAGGTGATGAACGCGACTGGCGCGGACGTCGCGGAGCAGGAGGAGACCCTGGGGATGGACATGGACGATGACCGCCTGCCGCTGATCTTTGCCTGTTGCCACCCCGCGCTGGCGCTGGAGGTGCGCGTGGCCCTGACCCTGCGCTACGTGGCCGGGCTGACCACGCGGGAAATCGCCAGCGCCTTCCTGCTGCCCGAGCCGACGCTGGCCCAGCGGTTGGTGCGCGCCAAGCGCAAGATCCGCCAGGCCGGCATCAGCTTTGACGTGCCCGCCCCCGATGCCCTCGCCGCCCGGCTGGCCGGGGTCCAGAGCGTGATCTACCTGGTGTTCAACGAGGGCTACGCGGCTACCGGGGGCGCGCAGCTCGTCCGGGCCGCGCTCTGCGCCGAGGCGATCCGGCTGGGATGGCTGCTGCACCGGCTGCTGCCGCAGGACGCCGAGAGCGCCGGTCTGCTTGCCCTCATGCTGCTGCATGACGCACGCGCGGTGGCCCGGCAGGATGTCGAGGGCCGGCCGATACCGTTGGCGGAGCAGGACCGCGGGCACTGGTGCCACGAGATGATCGCGGAGGGTGTCGCCCTGCTCGATCTCGCCCTGACGCGCCGCACGCCGGGCCCCTATCAAGTGGAGGCGGCGATCGCGGCGCTCCATACCCAGGCGCCCAGCGTCGAGGAGACCGACTGGGTCCAGATCGCGCTGCTGTACCGTGAGTTGGTCCGCTGGGCTCCCTCGCCCGTGGTCGAGGTCAACCGCGCCGTCGCGGTCGGCATGGCGGACGGTCCGCGCGTCGGGCTGGCCATCCTGGAGCCGGTCCTGGCCGCGGGAACGCTCGCGGACTACGGCCCGCTGCATGCCGCACACGCCGATCTGCTCGACCGCGCGGGCGACCCGGTGGCGGCGGACGCCGCCTGGGCGCGCGCCATCGCGGCCACCGAGAACGCGGCCCTCCGCGCCGAGTTGCAGCGCCGGGTGGACGAGCGATCTCACGATAAAAAGTCCGAATAGGGGGGGTTCTGCATATCCCCTCGAAAAGGTGCATTAAGAGGATCGGCCGCGTATTTGGCATCTCAGAACATCTAAAATGCTATGAGACGGGCATTTTGAGACGACTTTTGCGACACGAAACCCGCGATGTTTCAAAAAGTATACTCTGTGAGACACCGGTATTCGGTCTACTCTCTGATCGTCTAGGTGACGAACGAACGATGGAGGATAACGGATGACCCAGGACCGCACAGGCGCGCTCTGCCGTGTCACGACAGCGCGCGTAACCGATTATCCCGACCCCATAATCCTTCATGAGGGTGATGTGGTTGAGGTCGGACAGACCGATACGACGTGGCCAAGCTTCGTCTGGTGCACGACTAGCACGGGCACCAGCGGATGGACGCCCGACGCCTACCTCCAGCGCGAGGGGAGTCGAGCGCGCGCCCGGCGAGACTATGAGGCCACGGAACTCACTATTTGTGTGGGCGAGGAACTCGCCATCGAGGACGAGATCGGCGGCTGGCTATGGTGTCGTAATCGCCGGGGAGAGTATGGCTGGGTACCCGCTGGGAATGTCCAACCAACCAGCCCCCAGACCTAACGCCCTCCGACTCAATCCCCTTTGCGGTGGCCTATTCCCTTGGTTGTACCCGACACGTTCATCACCAGCTCTATGGGTAAAGAGCGTACTGCACCTTTTTGAGGGGTTATGCAAAAACCTGTAAGGGGCAACAGCATGTTGCACAAGTACCGGACGAGTCCTACGCAGATCACCCGACTGCTCCCGACGCGGATGCCACTATCTCTCCGTGCATCGACGCGTAGGTGTCGCCGCCAGTTGTGTGCAACATGCTGTTGCCCCTTACAGGTTATGCAAAAACCCCCAATAGCTGTCGATTTCGGGGGCTCCCAACCGTCGGATACGTGAATGGGGTAGTGACGAGGCGCCGCGCGGCGCCGCTGCCCTGTTCCCGACAAGCACCTCAGGTGTGCTAGCCTGGATTATTCATGAAAACATTCATCGAATTGGATTGGCTGCTAATCGGGGGCTTTGGAGGGCCTACAGCCCTCTTTAGGCGCCAGAATCGGCTGTACGGGCCATTCAAGCCCCCCATATTGGTCAGTGCACAGCCAAATGTGACTAATCTGATCCAGCAGAAATGCTCATGAATAATCCAGGCTAGGGAAAGGAGTCGTTCGATGGCTACCTCCACGATTGCAACCACCGTACCCGGCGTCGTGCCGGCACATGCCTCCGTCCACATGCGGGCGATCATCGCACCCCTGGTCGCGATCATCATCGGCGTGTTCATGGTCATGCTCGACAGCACCGCCATGAACGTCGCCGTGCCCAGCCTCGTCACGGGCTTGCACAGCACGCTCGCCACCGTGCAATGGGTCATCACCGGCTACGCGCTGGCCCAGGCCGCCGTCATCCCGCTGGCCGGCTGGCTCTCCGACCGCTACGGCGCCAAGCGCGTCTTCCTGTGCTCGGTGGCGCTCTTCACGCTCGGCTCGGTGCTCTGTGCCACGGCGCAGAGCGACAGCACGCTCGTCGCCTTCCGCGTGCTCCAGGGGCTCGGCGGCGGCATGGTGCTGCCCATTGCCCTGGCCTACACCTATCGCCTCAGCCCGCCCGAGAAGGTCGGCGTGGTGATGGGCCTGATGGGCATCCCGATTCTGTTCGCGCCGGCCCTCGGCCCCGTGCTGGCCGGCTGGCTGGTGCAGTACGCTACCTGGCGCTGGATCTTCCTGCTCAACCTGCCGGTTGGCCTCGTGGGCCTGCTGGCCAGCCTGCGCAGCCTGCCGCGGATCGAGCGCCAGAGCGTGCCGGGCCTGGACCTGCCGGGCATGATCCTGGGTCCGCTGGCCTTCGCCGCCCTCTCCTACGGCGTGAGCCAGGGCAGCGCGAGGTGGACCTCCGCCAGCACGCTGGGTGGCCTGAGCGTCGGCGGGGTCGCACTGGTGGTCTTCGTCGCCGTCGAGCTGCGCGCGCGCACGCCGCTGCTGGAGTTGCGCGTCTTCCGCTCGCACGCCTTCAGCCTGGCCATCGTGGTGCAGTGGCTGGCGCAATTCGCCCTCTTCGGCGGGTTCTTCCTCGTCCCGCTGTTCCTGCAGCAAGGGCGCGGCTATGGCGCCTTCGCCACGGGGCTGATCCTGCTGCCGCAGGCCATCGCGGCCGCCGTCTTCATGCCGCTGGGCGGCCGGCTGTTCGACCGCATCGGGGCGCGTCCGCTGGTGGTCGTCGGCCTGGGCCTGGTGGCTGCAGCCACCGTCCTGCTCGCGGGGGTGAGCGCGACGACCCAAGGCACGGACCTGATCGCCCCGCTGGCTATGCGTGGAGCAGGCATGGGCCTGATGTTTATGACGCTCAATACGCACCTGATCAACGCGGCGCCGCGGCGGCTGGTCGGCCGGGTCACCGCGCTGACCAATGCCTTGCAGCAGGTCGTCACCTCGCTGGCGATCGCCAGCCTCGCGACCATCGTGACGGCACAGGCCAGGGCACATCTCCACGCGGCGCGGGCTGTCTTCGCGGCGCGACACGCACGCCCGACCGCCATTGCCGGCGCGCTGCCGCGCGACGTGGCGGCCCGCCTGGCGCATGAACTGGGGGCAGTCATGAACGGGGCCGTGGCGACGGCGTTCGACGAGACCTTCCGCGTGCTGATCGTGGTCGCCGTGGTCGGCGCCGTGCTGGGGTTGGCGCTGCGCCGCTCCCCGACCGTGCCCGCAGCGGTCGTGGATGAAGGCGCGGTACACATGGATAGCCCTCAGGGAGCGCACGCTGTCGCCTGAGAGGGATCAAGCGTCTCTAGAGTCTGTTATGCACTTTTCTGCCATAGAAGCGACGGGTTACTGAAATAGGACGCACTGGAGCGACGGGCGGGACTCCCGGCACCCATCATGGCTATCCAGAAAGCCGATGCGCTACGTCCTGGCCGGCGAATGCGCCTCTTCGACCCGTTTATTGCGTTGTCGCATTGTTAAAGGAAGTTTTATTGCATAAATGATAGCGAAAGTTCATAACAGGCTCTAGCCACGCAGCCGTCGTGTCATCGGGTTGAGAGGCTAATGGCATCGGCGAGAGGAGCATGACCGGGATCATGGCAGCAATCGCCAGCTCCGCGAACCGCGTGACCAGGGCGCCTTGTCCGGATATGAGACATAGCAAGGAGGAGGAAGCATGTCTAATTCATCAGCCGTTGCCATCGCCCGCGCCCACCAGGAGGCGTGGACGACGCACGATCTCGCCACGGCGCGCGGCAACCTCGCCGCGGAGGTGCAGTTCTACAGCCCGGCGGCGACCCTAGTCGGCATCGATGAGTACATGGACGCGCCTCGTGGGCTGGCTCAATTCGCGCGCCAGGTCGTGCCGGTGTACACGGCGACGTAGAATTGACCCATTTGCGCCAACTTGGCTTGACCCATCTTTTTCAAGTAGCTCGTTCCTGGCGGGCACCCTCATCTCTGGTAGATGCTGATCGAGGCCTTTGCCATGTGGCCTAATGAGGGTCAAGCGAAATTGGCGATTGCTGGGTCAAATCTCACCGGCGTTGACACCGGGCAGCCTGCGCGTCATCGCGGCCATGGGCGATGAGCGGAACGCGCTGATCATGTATGAGGTCAGCACCGCAGGCGGTCCACTGGGATCGCAGATGTTTCCCTCCGCGCAGACGTGGCTGCTGGATGAGCACGGCAAGATTACGGTCGAGCGGATCATCTCCTACACGGTGTCACGCGCTGAATAGCGCCACGACGTTGGGAGCAGAGCAGGCTGTCGCCGCTGGACGGCGACAGTCAGGGGACTGGCCGCGGAGGGGCGGTACACGCAGGCAGCCCGCAGGGGGCGCGCTGTCACCTCGTATGACAAGGATCATGTGTCTTTTGCCACGCATCTCATAGCACGCAGCGTAGAGGAGGTAACACCATGGAGAGTGCAGCACGTTCAACAGAGGTCGTGAACGCATACACAGAGGTCGTGAACGCGTACCTGGAGGCCTTCTGGTCGGGCGACTTCGAGCAGGCGCGCCGCCTCGTGGTCGATGATTTCTCGTTCCAGGGGCCACTGGCCCAGGCGGACGACAAGGAGACGTTCTTCGCCAGCGCCGCGCCCCTCGTGCCGATCGTGCGCGGCTATCGCCCGCTGCGCCAGTGGGCGGAGGGCGACGAGGTCTGCACGGTGTACGAGTGCCAGCTCGAAACCCCCGTTGGCGCGGGATGCGTGCTGATGAGCGAGTGGAACACCGTGCGCGACGGCCGGGTGGTGGCAGCGCGGCTCATGTTCGACACCGCAGCGTTCCGGGCCCTGCTGCCCTCCTCCTGAGCGGTGCCCGCGCCGAGGACGCGGCACTATGATCGGGGCCGCCGTTCACGGCTCGTCGCGGCTCGTCGCGCTGACCGCTCTCGCCGTCGCAAGCCGGTGGCGCCTACCGGCGGTTGCCCGGTCCGGGGCATCGGCGGCGACCCTCGACAGCAGTGTACTCCCGCATATCCAAGGCGCCGCCGAATGATACGCTCTTATAGATAGACCCGGGTCCTGTGACAGGCCCGACCGGGACCGCCGGCATCGCACCGGTTCCCATACTAACGACGGGGACCGGCTGGAAGCCGGCGGCCCCCGGGCAACGCCGTGATGCCCCGGTGCTACATCGTCACGGACCATACGGGCAGGCCCTTCGATTGTTTCGTCAACGCGCCGCGGAGGTGGCTCTACCATGAATCACGCGACAATAACGCCGGAAGCTCGCTACGACACGCTCATCGAGACGCTCCTGGGCCATCCGGGCGTCACACTTGGCGCGCCTGGGAAGAAAGGGTTCGGCTCCTCGGCCTTGCAGATCGGCGGCAAAATCTTTGCCATGCTCAGCAACGGCAAGCTCGTGGTCAAACTGCCCCGGCTGCGGGTGGATGCGCTCGTCGTCGCTGGCGTGGGGGAACGCTTCGATCCGCGTCATGATGGTCGGCTCATGAGGGAGTGGGTGACCGTGGACCCCACGTCCGCTGAGGGATGGCTGTCTCTGGCGGGAGAAGCGATGGAGTTTGTGGGTTCAACACGTTGAGGGGACATGACCAACCAGAGGAAGCTACCATCGCACGCCCGTGCCAGAGAAGGCGCGGAGTCTCCCGAGTTGCGGACCTTTTCCTTGCCAATTCCACCCATGATTCTCTGGCAATCGGCGCTTACCCCAACAAACCCGTTCCGATGATTGTGGAACTCTATGTCCGACAACCCCCCCGAGTCTACCGCCCTCGTCCCCTTCCTCGGCGACGGCGACGAGGGTGCCGACGCCTGGGTCAAGATGCACAAATCCGACCGCCGTAGGATCGCCATGGAGGCGGCCCGCAACAAGGACATGACCGTGTTGCTCTCGCTCACCGAGGCGTGGCTGCGCACCTACAGCAAGGCAGGCGCGACTATCGCCACGGGGACGATCGAGAACCACAAGCACGGCGTCAGGAAGCTGCTCGCCGCCTGGACAGAGGAGGACCTGCTCAAGCCCGACACCGAGGCGGCGACCCGCTATATCCGCACGATGGAGCGGCAGGGCCTCAAGCCGGGTACGATCTACGGGCGCGTCGCGGCGGCGCGCGCCCTGTTCAGCGCCCTGCGCTGGGCGCGGGCCTCCCTGTATGACCCCTTCACCGACGTGCATGTGCCCCATGATCTCACCCCGCCGTGGGAGAAGCGCATGCCCTACGACAACGACGAGATCGCGGCGCTGCTCGCCGCCGCTGCCGACCCGTTCGACCACGTACTCGTGCTCCTGGGCGCGCACGGCGGCCTCCGCGCCGGCGAGTGCGTGCGCCTACAGTGGCGCGACGTGCACATGGCGCGCCGCGACCTGACAATCCGGCTCTCGAAAGGCGGCAAGACGCGCACGGTGGGCATGAGCGCCTCCGTGAAGCAAGCGCTCCAGGGCTTGCCGCGTCGCCCCGACGGGTACGTGCTGCCCTACCGCACGCCCAAAACGGCCTGGCAGCATGTCACCGCGCTGTGCGAGGTGGCCGGCGTCGCGCCGAAGGGGATGCATTCGTTGCGCCACAGCGCGGGCACACGTCTGTACGCCGAGACCGGCGACCTGGAGGAAACGGCCCGTCACCTCGGCCACACGAAGCTCGACACGACGCGCATCTACGCCAAGTGGAACGACCGCAAGCTCCGGGAGACCCTGGGCCGCTGGTAGGGTGCTTTCGCAACGGTGCGAAAATTGCCAGTCAGGGGCGTTTCGTGGACGACGTAACGAAACAGGGCGATGATAGCGCCGAGCCCGATGATTACATTTTAGAGTGGTAGTCTCACCGGGTGCAAAGCACACGTAGTGCCGCTCATCGCGGCGTTGCACTCCTGCATCGTGGTGATAGGGGAAGGAGTCCCCCGCGCGTCCATGGCTACGGGCAATGTCCCCCCAGCCAGGGGTGGGGCGCTTTACTCCCGCCCACGCCACATCCCCCTCATCACGCGTCTTGCGCCGCCGCCTTCTGCCGCCCCCGCCACCGGCGGACCTTGGCGATGCTCCCGCAGGCGCGGCCGGTCGGAGTGAGCGCGTTCATGGCGCACCACACTTTCGTGGCGCTCTTCGTATGGTCGTAGAAGACCCAGCGGCAATCGGGGCACGCTTTCAGGCGCGGCCACGTCCGCAGCGCGACCGCCTCGACGACGATCGCCAAGAGCGCCCCGCAGAGCGCACAGGGACTCGGCCCCGGCTCGTAGTGAACTGCGGCCCTACCTTCCGTATCCACGGTCAGGGTGGCCACCACTGGGTACGCTGCCAAGCGGCGACCCACGGCCGCCACATCGCCATTGCCCAGCGCACGACGGAGGTCGTCACGCAGTTCTCGCGCGGCCGCGAGGTCGAGCGGGCCGCGGAGATCGGGGAGATGCGCCGACTGCTGGAAGCGCCGGAGATCGTCCGCCGAGGTCAGGGCATCGGTCGGCTCCCGCGTGTCGTGGGGGATGCGCCATGTGTTGAGGAAGGCGCGCACCACCTCCAGTTGGCCCGGCGCGGCCTGCGCGCTCGGCCGCCCGTCGTTAACCGTCAAAGTGTTTTGCCCTTGCATAGCGTCGCCCCTTTCTGTTACAGTCATAACATGTTTGACGGTTAACGAATAGGGGAGGGGCGCGACATGGCAACCACGGCGACGGCGATGGCGGCGACCGCGCGGCACGAGGGACAGTCGGCGCGGATACCCCGCCCTCTGTACCTCCTGGTGGCCTCGGCCTTCTTGATGAACGCGGGCCAGTTCATGGTCTTACCCTTCCTGGCCTTGTACCTGACCGGGACCGTGCGCGAGACGCCCTGGCAGGTGGGGACGGTCCTGAGCGCCAACCTTCTGTGTGCGCGCGTCCTGCCTCTGGCGATGGGCCTTCTCGGGGACCGCACGAGCCACAGCGCGACGATCGTCGCCGGCGCCGTCGCGCGCGGGCTTGGCTTCCTCGCCTTCGCCCTGGCCCACCAGTTCGCCGCCACGGTCGGCGCATCCGCCTTGGTCGGGCTCGGGACGGCCCTGTACACGCCGTCGGTCAAAGCCATCTTTGCCACCCAGCCGGAGGCGTGGCGCGTGCGCGTCTTCACCCTGTTCAACCAAGCCTTGAACCTCGGCGCGGTGGTTGGGCCACTGCTCGGCAGCCTCGCCCTCCTCGCGGGGGCGACACGGCCCTTCGTCTGGGGCGGCGTCCTGTTCCTCACGCTCGCCGCAGCGCTCTTCATCGCGCGCCGCGCGTACCGGGCCACGCCCGCGCGCACGCCCCTGCGGACGAGCCTCGGGCGCGTGCTGGCGCACCGCCCCTTCATGGCCTTCACCGGCGCGAGCGTCCTGTTCTGGATGCTCTACGCCCAACTCACCCTCTCGCTGCCCCTGATCGCCTACCGGCTGGGGCATACGCAGACGGCGGTCAGCGCGCTCTTCGTCGTCAACGGGCTCTCCGGGGCCGTCCTCATGATCTGGCTGCGCCGTGCGTTCGCGACGCAGCGGCCCCTGGCCCTCGTGCGCGCGGGCCTGCTCCTCGTCGGGGTGGGGCTGGCCCTCGTGCCGGTGGTCCCTGCGCTGGCCTGGTTGCTCGCCTGCGTCGTCGTCTACACCCTGGGGGAGACCTTGGTCTTCCCGGCGTCGGACATGGCGGTGGCCGCCTACAGCGAGAGCGCGCCGGCGTCCGCCGGCGCCTTCTTTGGCCTGTTCTCGCTCTCTTGGGCGCTCGGCGGGACAGTGGGGAACTACCTGGGCACCTGGTTGATGGCGCGCGGTGGCCCGGTGTGGCCCTGGCTGATCTACGGGGGGATTGCCGTCCTCGGCATCCTCGCGCTCAGCGTCGTGGATCGTCGGGGTGCGGCCTCAATCGCATGAGGGCCACATGCCCCCCATGCCCCCGCCGGGATAGATTGAGAGGGTGGAGACAACGCGTATCACCGCGACACGGGCGGCCGGATGCTCCGCGAAACGCCGGGCCGGTGGTGACATCCTTCGGCTATTATATGACCCCGCCGCGCCGTGCCTGTTCGGCCCCGTACTGTTTCATACCGTTTCATGGCGCATGCGCTGATGACCATCGGAGGTCCCGCCGGTGTCCGACATCGACTCCGCGTTCACCACACCAACCGCCCTCGTCCCCTTCCTCGGCTACGGCGACGAGGGCGCTGACGCCTGGGTCAGGATGCATACGTCCGACCGCCGCCGCCTCGCTATGGAGGCGGCGCGCGACAAGGACGTGGCCGTGCTGCTCTCGCTCACCGAGGCGTGGCTGCGTACCTACAGCAAGGCGGGCGCGACCATCGCCACGGCGACCGTCGAGAACCACACGCACGGCGTCAGAAAGCTCCTGGCGGCTTGGACGGAAGAGGACCTGCTCAAGCCCGACGCTGAAGCGGCGAACCGCTACGTGAGGGAAATGGAGCGGCAGGGCCTCAAGCCGGGCACAATCTACGGGCGCGTCGCGGCAGCGCGCAGCCTGTTCCGCGCGCTGCGCTGGGCGCGCGCCTCCACGTATGATCCCTTCGCCGACGTGCATGTGCCCCACGACCCGACGCCGCCGTGGGAAAAACGCAGGCCCTACGACAACGACGAGATCGCGGCGCTGCTCGACGCCGCCGCTACCCCGTTCGACCGGGTGCTGGTGCTCCTGGGCGCGCACGGCGGCCTCCGCGCCGGCGAGTGCGTACGCCTGCGGTGGCGCGACGTGCACATGGCGCGCCGTGATCTGACGATCCGGCTCTCTAAGGGCGGCAAGACGCGCACGGTGAGCATGGGCGCCTCCCTGAAGCAGGCGCTCCAGGGCTTGCCCCGCCGCCCCGACGGCTACGTGCTACCCTACCGCACGCCCAAGACGGCCTGGGCGCACATCACCGCGCTCTGCGAGGCGGCCGGCGTCGCGCCCAAGGGGATGCACTCCCTGCGCCACAGCGCGGGAACGCGCCTGTATGCGGAGACCGGCGACCTGGAGGAGACGGCCCGCCACCTGGGCCATACCAAGCTCGACACCACCCGCATCTACGCCAAGTGGAACGATCGCAAGCTCCGGGAGACCCTGAGCCGCTGGTAGGGCGTTTCTCGTATGGGTGCGACAATGATCGGTGAGGGGTGCTTTCTGGCCGACGTAATCCTACAGGGCGAGGGTAACGCTGCGGGGCAGGCTTTTCGGGATACGGCGACGTCCTCGCGCCGCCCCACGCGCGAGGGCAGCGCGGAGCGCCGGTCGCTATACTAAGGGTCCGCGACAAAACAACCGTTTCAAGTATTCGGCCAATCCAGGGGTGGACCGGCTCAAAACCCGGACCACTTATTCTGTCGCAGGCACTAGGGGTGAGGCATAGGTAACGGAGGCCACGCGCACGGCGCTGGCTGGGGGAGGCCACAATGGCAGGGCCGACGACGCAACCGCTGTACTATGTGATCTTCCTGACGACGACCTACACGTCGCTTGCCGCAGCGCAGGAGCATGCGCCCGAGGATATCGCGGCCCATCTGGCGCGCTCCAAGCGGCTACAGGAGCAAGGGGTGGTCGTCATGGCGGGGGTGTTCCTCGATCGGCCGGACGAACCGCTGAGCACGATGGTTGTATGCACCTCGCGTGCAGCCGCCGACGACTATATCCAGGGCGATCCGTTTGTGCGCAAAGGGCAGGTCAGCGCCTGGCACATCCGCGAATGGGCGAATATGTTCGCCTGAGGCTCCCGCGCGCTAGCCAACGCGCGGGAGCCACGGTAGGCGCTGGTGTCGCGCGCGGCGAAACACTAATGGAATTAATGGAATCCTTCGGGGCGATGATCGTGTTGGGCTGCTGGTAAGATCCGTGGGCGCAACGCTCTCACGCTTCGGTCCGTTGTTATGTGGCACGTTTACATTGTGGCGCATATAGGGCTATAGATGTCCAGGCCGCCTCATCGGTCGTGTCTTATGGTCCGGTCACCACCCGTGACCCCAGTATGCACTTCTGCCATACATTACCCTGCCCGCCGAGCAGATGAGGTCGGCGGGCGAGGCGCGTCGCTGACGCCACAGGAGGTCATGCGGCTGGCGCGTGCGGCCTAGCCCTGCTGTGCCGTGCGGGGCGACCCTTGTCACGACTGGCCTCCCCGCGAGGTTGCGCCGGCGCGGCCCTGTTGCTCCCTCCCTCATGCGGCTGGACGGCCTCCCTTCCTCAAGCCCGTGACCCGCCTGCATCGAGGGATACAGCGACAAGGAGCCGGCCTAACGCCGCCACGTTGCACGCCGCCCGTTCTCCCCTTGACACGCCAGCCACAACAATATATTATAATCGTATAAATTAACAGGATAATGCAGCTACATTGAGAGGAGGGGACGCTGGTGTACGTGGACATCCTGATCCTGATCTGCCTGCGCGCGGAGCCGGCCCACGGCTACGAGATCAAGAAACGTGTCGAGCGCATTGTCGGGGGCGACGCCCCCCTCAACAACAACCTGCTCTATCCGGCGCTCAAGCGGTTCGAGGCCGCGGGCGCGGTCGCCCGTGCCGAGGGGGCGGGGCGAGCCGACCGGCGCGTCTACCGGCTGACCGACCACGGCGAGGCCACGCTGCACGCGCTGCTGCGCGCGTTCACCCCCGCGCTCGCGCGCGACGAGGCCGAGTTCCTCACGCGCGTCGCCTCCTTCCACCTGCTCGACACGCCGACCCGCCTGCGCATCCTGCGCACGCGCGAGGTGGTGCTCCAGGGTCACCTGGCCCATGACGAGGACCTGCTCCGCGAGACCGCGCGCGTCGCGCATCCGGGGGGCGCTGTCCTCGAGTTCAAGATGCAGCAGATCGCGCACGAGTTGGCGTGGATCGCCACCCTGATCGATGCGACGACGGAGGACCGGTCATGAGCGCCGCACCCACACAGCCGCGCGCCCCGTCCCGCGCGTCGGCGCCGCTCGTGGCGCAGGTGGGCCTGCTGGCCGGCCCCTTCCTGAATATGGTGGACGCGAGCATCGTCAACGTGGCGCTGCCGGCCATTGCGCGCCAGCTCCACACGGCGCTGGACACGGCGCAGTGGGTCCTCTCCGGCTATCTGCTGGCCCTGGCCGCCGGCTTGGCGGCGAGCGCCTACCTCGCCAAGCGTTTCGGCACGCGCCGCGTCTACCTGGCCAGCCTGCTCGGCTTCACGCTGGCCTCCGTGCTCTGCGCCCTGGCGCCCTCCATCGGCCTGCTGATCGCGGCGCGCACCCTGCAAGGGCTGCTGGGCGCGCCGCTGGTGCCGCTGGCCATGACCATGCTCCTGGGCGGGGAGGGCGCGCGGATGCCGCCCGCAGCCGGCGTCGTGCTCTTCCTGGCCCCGGCGCTCGGCCCGACCCTCGGCGGCCTGCTCCTCCAGGTGGCGGGCTGGCCGCTGATCTTCCTGGTCAACCTTCCCATCGGGCTGGTCGGTGCTGTGGCTGTGGCGCGCATGCCCGCGCCGCCCGGGGAGCGCGGCGACCCGGCCGCGCGCTTCGATCCGCTGGGCCTGGCGCTGCTCGCCGGGGGGCTCGTGGCGGCGATCTACGGGGCGACGCAGGGGCCGCAACACGGGTGGGGCTCGCCCGCGGCGTGGCCCTATCTGGCCGGCGGCGTCCTCCTGCTCGGCGCGTACGTGCTGTGGGCGCTGCGCCGCCCGCACCCGGTCGTCGATCTCAAGCTGTTGCGCCAGCCGCAAACGGCGCTGGCCGTGGGCCTGTCCACGCTGGTGGCGATCGTGCTGTTCGGGATCGTGTTCCTGCTGCCCCTGTTCCTGGAGAACCTGCAAGGACTTTCGGCGCTGCAAGCCGGGCTGACGCTGCTGCCGCAGGGCCTCGTGACGGGAGTGGGCATCGGGCTGGGCACGCCCCTGGCCGCGCGGCGGGGCGTCCGCGCCACCGCCCTGCTGGGCCTGATCATCCTCGTGCTCGGGACGGCCGCCTTGCTGCGCGTGACGGCGACGACGCCGGCGTGGGTGACGGCGCTCCTCCTGTGCGGCCGGGGGCTGGCCAGCGGGTTGACCATCCAGCCGGTGCTCACCGTGATGATCGGCGGCCTCGCGCCCGCGGAGATCCCCGACGGCAACACGCTCTTCAATGTGGCGCAACGCCTGGGCGGGTCCCTGGGCATCCCGCTCCTGGGCACGTTCTTCGCGCTACGTGAGCGGGTGCGCGTGGACGCCGCGCGACGCGCGCTGGGCCTCCCGGCTGCCAGCGGTGGGCACGCCGGGCTCGGGACAGGCGGCGCCCCCCTGCCCGCGCCGATACGCGCGCGGCTGACCCAGGCGGCGGTGATGGGCTTCCACGACACCATCTGGCTGCTGGTCGCGGTGGCAGCCCTCGGCGTCGGCGCGGCCCTGCTCCTGCACGATCGCGCGCCAACGACAGCGGCGTCACCGCTGGCGGCAGAATAAAACGTGGAGCAGCCGGGAGGATGTCATTATGTCCGATGCGTCGCCGCCGACAGCGATTGTCCCGTTCCTCGGGGGTGGCAACGAGGGCGCGGATGCTTGGCTGCGCATGCACACAGGGGAGCGCCGTCGCGTCGCCATGCGGGCCGCCCGCGAGAAAGACCAGGCCACGCTCTGGAGCCTGACGGAGGCGTGGCTGCGCACGTTCAGCGTCGCCGGGGCGACCATCGCCAAGAAGACGCTCGCCAATCACCACCTGGGCGTGCGGCGCGTGCTGGAGGCATGGGCGCAGGAGGATCTGCTCAAGCCCGATCCCGACGCCCGTTTCTACATCAGTCGGATGGAGCGTGACGGGCTGAAGCCAGGGACCATCCAGACCCGCGTCGCCGCGGCGCGTCACCTGTATGCCGCACTGCGCTGGACGCGCGCGACGATGATTGACCCGTTCGCGGACTGCCCTGTGCCGCACGATCCCACGCCGCCCTGGGACAAGCGCATGCCCTACAAAGACGACGAGCTCGCGGCCATGCTCCAGGCGACCGCCGACGCTCCCTCCGATCACGTCCTCATCCTGCTCGGCGCCCACGCGGGCCTGCGCGCGGGCGAGTGCGTCGCGTTGCGGTGGGCCGATGTCAATCTGGCCGGCCGCGACCTGACCATCCGCCAGGGCAAGGGCGGCAAGGCGCGCACCGTGGCGATGAGCACGTCCCTCAAGCAGACGCTCCAGACGCTGCCCCGGAACTCCGATGGTTGGGTGCTCCCCTACCGCGCACCGCAGAGCGCCTGGCGGCACATCACGGCCGTCTGTGACCAGGCGGGTGTCGCCCCCAAGGGGATGCACAGCCTGCGCCACTCGGCGGGCACGCGCCTGTTCGCGGAGACGCACGACCTTGAGGAGACGGCTCGCCACCTCGGGCACGTTAAACTGGAAACGACACGCATTTATGCGACATGGAGCGACCGACGGCTCCGCGAGACGTTGAGCCGGTGGTGAGTGCTTTCGGGGCAAAGGTAACGACACAGGGCGAGGGTAACGCTGCGGGGCAGGCCTCAGACACCGATGTATGTGTTTTGTCAAGCGGGCGCGCATCGTGCGCATGCGGTCGCGAGCCTGCTCCCGTTTGCGGTCCTCACGGCAGAGATCGCAGTATGCCGAGGTGCGCTCCCGCTCGAAGCGCAGGACGGTGAAGCGTTCGCCACACTGCTTGCAGCGGACACGCCGTTCTTTCATGATCTTCTCCTCTTCGTCCTAGCACGCGGGGGCGTACCCTGCCTCTGCCCCTCTTCTCGACTCGTTACGCGTCTGTGACTGACAGCGGCGTAACAACTGTTGCGACCGTGGATGACCTGCGCGCAGGCAGGGAGGCTCCCAGGGGGTGGCATGCCGGAGGCAGCACCGGACGCCCGTCTCGTCTGACCGACGCACGTCGGATGGACGGACGACTATCCCCCCTCTTTTTCAAGGAGTCGTTACCCGGCGTGTGGGGCCACGCCCGGTGGGGGCAGGGAACACCGTCCGTAGCCGGTCACGGTCAACTCCGCGCCGATGCCGAGCCGATCCAACTCGCGGCGCACCAACGCCCCGAGCGGCCGCTGGCGGCCGGGCGTCGTCCCGCAGCGGGAGATCCAGGTGTAGAGCTTGCGCGCGATCGCCTCTGGGTTGCCGGCGCGATCGGCCTCCCGCTTGGTCAGCAGGTGCCACACCACCACCAGGAGCTTGCGCGCGATGGCGACGATGGCTTTCTGCGCCCCCAGGCGCGCGGAGAGCCGGGCGAACTGCTCCTTCCAATGGGGATGATGCTCGACGGCCACCCAGGCCGCCTCGACCATGGCCCCACGCAGCTCGCGCCGGCCCTGCTTGGTGATGCGGCCGCCCTGGTGCGTCTGCCCCGAGTCATGCACGCCAGCGCCCAAGCCGGCGTAGCCGACCAAGTGCTTGGGCGTGGGGAAGCGGGCAATGTCGCCGATCGCGGCCAGCACGGTCATAGCCGCGAGGACGCCGAGGCCGGAGAGTTGCACCAGGTAGGGGACCTGGTCGGCCCACGGCGCGGTCGTGCTCAGCCGCCCCAGTTCGGCCTCGACCTCGACGACCAGAGCGTCGAGCGTCTCCACCAGCGCCAGGTCCTGCCGGACGCGCAGGCGCTCGGCCGTGGACACCGGCAGGTCCGCCCACCACGCCCGGTTCTGGCGGCTGAAGAGCTTGCCCGCGGGCGGCACGATCCGGTGGCGGTGCAACACCGCCTGCAGACGATTGCCGGCCTGGACGCGCTGGGCGACCAGCCGGCGCCGGTGGGTGATGAGGCCGCGCAGCTCCCGCACCTCAACCGGGGGCACCCACACCGCCGGGATCATGCGCGCCGCCAACAAGCGCGCCAGGTGCAGCGTGTCGCGCCGGTCAGTCTTGACCCGGGCGTGGGCGATCAGCTTGATCACGCCGGCGTGGGCCACCGTGACCGTCGCGACCAGCGGCGTCAGACAATCGTACAAGGACCACGCATTTGCGGTGGCTTCCAGCACCACGGCATCCGCCGGCGTCAGGTGGTCCCGCGCCCACTCCGGGAACTCCACCAGCGCGACCCGCCGCGGCGGCACGACCACTTCTTGGCGCGCATCGACCGCGCCGACCATCACATACTGCTTGTGCACATCCAGGGCGACGAAGCGCGTTGGCTCCGGCCCCGGCCCTGCGACCGCTCCCTCCATGGGCTGCTCCTTTCTCGCTTTCTCCCCGTAGGGGCGTGTGTGGATAGACAGCCGGGGCGCGCATTTCAGGACACGGACGATCAGACACCGATACGAGCTTGGCGGCGAGCCGCCATCTCAGTTGAGGGGATCCGGGCGGGCGACCAAACAACGAAACGGGCTCACAGGTCCCATGTCTGACCCACGGCCGGCCCTACGCCACGCACCCCGCCTGGCGCTCCCGCCGCCCCAACGGTGAGAGCGTACCAGGTCCGCCACCCCGGCTGTCCAGAACATCCTAACAACGATTGCTGTAACCAACAGCCATATGACATAACGTGATGAAAGAGGCGTCCCACACCGTGTTGGGTAGCAAGTAGCAGGCGAACGGAAAATGAGTCCAAGCTCTGGAAAGGCCCTTGGCGAGGTGGTAATGCAGTGATAAGAGCCGTTACTACAGCAATAGTGACACAATGGGTGCTCTTTTACGCCGTGATTAGCGGTCCGACTGGGCGGCAATCTTATCGTTATCACAGCAATGGGCCCACGTTTACCACTCGGATGCGCCTTTTTGGCCTTAGACGCATTTTCTGTTCGCCTGCTACTCGTTACCCGTCCTGTGGTCGATGTGAGAGGTCCGCCCCTTTCTTTTCCAAGGAGGCCCGACCCCGCTGCTTGCGACCGCTGCCGGCGACCGTGTACGCTGACGGCAGGGGGTCGTGTGGCGATCCTGTAGCTCACTACCGGAACTTTTGGCCCCCCGCCGAGTCGTGCTCCCTTCCGGGGCCGCTCGGGGGCCAAAAGTTCCGTCCGTTCGCCCCCGGTGGGTCTGATGGCCCGCGCGGGGGACAGGCGTGGACGAGGCACATAGGCAAGGTGACGATGCCGCCGGCGACGTGGGGGACGTGATCGTGGGGCATGGGCGCGGGGCCTACCCTACTTGGAAAAGAAGGCGATGGGTGCGGCGATGGCGAGGGCGGGAGCGGCGGCGACGGGGACCAAGACCTTCGGGGATTTCCACTACGACAAGATCGCCGTGAAGGAAACCGGCAAGATTACCAAGCGCGGCGAGCACAACGAGCGCACGGGCAACACCCCGAACGCGGACCCCGAGCGGCGGCACGAGAACGTACGCTTAGTCGGCTCGGGCGACTGGCTGGCCGACGTGCAGGCGCGCGTCGCGGAGGCGATTTACAAGCGGTCGGACTCGGCCATCTACGATGTCGCCTTCTACGTGAGCAACGGGTTCTTCGACGACAAGCCGCGTGCGCTGCTCGACGAGTGGGCGCGCTGCACGCTCGACTGGCTGGCCCAGTCCTTCGGCGGCGAGCGCAACGTGGTCGCGGCGGTGCTGCACAAGGACGAGACCACCCCGCACATCCAGGCCATGGTGGTGCCGATCGACGAGCGCGGGCACATGAACGCCCACGGGTTCACCGGGACCAAAGGGCAGGTGATCGCCCTGCACGACAACTACAACGCGGCCGTCGCGCACTTGGGCCTGGACCGGGGCATCCGGGGCAGCGTGGCGACGCACCAGACCGTGCGGGAGTGGTACGGCAAAATCCAGCAACCGACGCCGGCCAAGGAGGAGGTCCTGCGCGCGGTGGAGGTGGAGCGGCCGGGCCGCCTGGTGGGCAACCCCGAGCGGTACGCGAGCGAGCAGCGGGAGCGCATCGTCGAGCGCGTGACGCCGGCGCTGGACGCGGCGCTCACGAAGGCGCAGCACTTCGAGGGGCAGGCGGCGCGCGCGGAGGCCAACGTCGTGGTGCTCCAACAGCGGACCCGTGAGCTGGAACGAGAGAACGCCACGCTCAGGCAGGATTACAAGGCGATTGTCGCGCAGGTGCGGCAGATCGACGTGCGCGACACGATGCGCCAGCTCGGCGGCGAGCAGGACCGCCACGACAAGGCGAAGTGGCGCATCGACGGCGAGCACATCTCGATCAACGGCGAGAAGTTCTACAACCACGACCGGCAGCGGGGCAGCGGCGGCCCCATCGACTTGGTGATGCACGTCACTGGCTACGACTTCAAGGGGGCAGTGACGTACCTGAGCCGCGAGGTCGGCGCCGAGTTGGCCGTCGCGGCGGCCGCCCAACACGGCGCGCGGGAGCGGGCGGCGCAGGCCCAGGAGATCGTCGCGCGCAACGAGCCCATCCCCTTCAAGGCACCCGAGGCCGACGAGCGGCGCTGGCCGCAGGTGCGGGCCTACCTGACGGAGCAGCGCGCCCTCCCCGGTGGGATCGTCGACGACCTGCACCGCGAGGGCAAAGTCTACGCCGCGACCCACACCGACCGCAGCGGGCGTGAGCACGTCAACGCGGTGTTCCTAACGCACGACGCGGAGGGCCGGGCTGTCGGTGCGAGCCTGCGCGGCGTCGGGGCCGGCTCGGCCTTCAAGGGCCTGAGCCGCGACAGCGACAAGGAGGCGGGCTACTTCTCGCACACCCTGGGGGAGGGGCAACTGGGCCAGAACCGGGTGCTCGTGGTGGCCGAGTCGCCCATCGACGGCCTGAGCGCCGCGGCGCTGCTCTACCCCGACTATCGGACGACGGTGGTGGCGACGGACGGCGCGGGGCCGCTGCCCACGCGCGCCATCGACGAGGCGCTGGCCCAGGGCTGGGTGGTCTCGTGCGCCTTCGACAACGACCAGGCCGGCAACCGGCGCTGGCAGCAGGTCCGCGAACTGTACCCCACGGCGGGGACCATTGTCCGCGACCTGCCGCCGGTGCCCGGCAAGGACTGGAACGACGCCTTGCGCGCCAGCGCGGGGCAGGACGTGAGCCGGCAGCACGAGCGCGGCTGCGGCCCCGAGTGGGAGCGCGACCGGGATAACAGGGCCGACCACCGCCGGTAATAACCTCTGGTGCTAGTTGAAACCGCCATTTTGTTCGCGTCCTTGTTGCTTTTATCTAATATTTGATGCACATCTTCCTAACGAGAGGGCAGGGCACGCTATCGAATGGGCTCCGACGACCGTGACTCGGCCGTATACGCACCATTTGACGCAATAAAGAGGCATTACGGCTATTTACATAGCATCAAAGACATTGGAGAGGCTCTCCAACTAGCACCAAAGGTTAATACTCTGTGACTATCAGTGGAATGATAGGGCTTCTTAAGGCTAAGTGATGGAGGTGGCAGTGTCTAACGAGTTCTGGATTAACATGGCTATTGCCATCACACTCGCGGCTATAGGGCTCGCCGGTACTTGGTATTGGGGAAGAAGATCAACACAGCGCAGGCAGCCTACCTGGGCAAGTGTGACGCTAAATGAAGTGACAAGGCATGCTTCCCATGTCGAGGGGCTGGAGGTGCTGTACCGTTACAACGGCGAAGACGTGCCCCAACTCAGCCGCAGCAATGTCGCCTTGTGGAATGCTGGGGGCGTTGCAATCCGATCGGTGGACGCCATCCCACGAGATCCACTCTTGCTGACCGGCATGCATGGTCATCGCTTGCTCGATGTCACTGTGGTGCAGAACTCAGACGAAACCAATGGCTTTACCCTACGCCGTGTGAACGACGCATGCTGGGCCATCACATTCGACTATCTTGCGGCCAAACGCGGCGTTGTTCTGCGGGTCATTCACACAGGTCTAGCTGACCCGGATATCAACATAACCGGAGGCTTCATTGATGCCGGTAGTCTGAGGCGTTTGTACCTAAACGAGCGCGGCGTCTACCTAGACAGAGAGTATCCTCTTCTTGAGGGTAGGAGGTCAATGCAAGCTGGCGCGGTTGGGATTGGTTTCATCGGATGTTTAGGTTTTGTATGGGGAATATCACTGATACCACGATTTATCCGGTCGGTAGAGCACATACACAACCCCAGCTCAGCGGCTAATGCAACAGTGGATGTACTCCCTTGCCTTCTGTTATGTGGCGGAGGCATATGGTTTCTTTTTACTGCATGGACACTGTTGCACAAAGTACGCAGGATGCCGCCCAACCTCGATATATTTCAGGGCATTATCACCGAACTTCGCACCGCTGCGCTATTGCGTGGTCATGATTGGGTAGAGGCATTGAGCGATCGGGCGGCAGGGCTGCAAGCCCGGGAGACGGCGCTGCAAGCCCGGGAGACGGCGCTGCAAGCGCGGGAAAGAAATCGCTAACCTGTGCATGTCCTGTAATTGTGGTGCAGAATATGCGCAACCCCATGTACCGCACGGAAATTACCAAGCGAGCGCCTGAGAGGGCGCGAGAGGCCCAATAGGAAAGGGCGTAGGGCCCAAAGCTGTTATAGCTTGCCCTACGCCCCTGTAGCGTCGTTTGTGCGGCCCTGGTGAGCGTTAGTGCTCGATGGGCGAATTGTTCCCCGATTGCGGCTGATCGTCGTCCGCGCCGTGGCCTGCCTCGCTGGCCGGGGGCGCGGCCTGCGTGTCTTCGCCAGCGCCGCTACTATCGGATAGCTCGTGCTCGGGCTCGCCCTCCTGGCTCTGCGCTGTCCGCGCCGGCGCCGGATGCTTGGGGAGCACGGGCGGCCGCAGCTCGCCGCCCTCGCGCGCGGGGCCGAGCGGCGGGACCGGCCCCTCGATCCCCTGCACGTCGGGGTCGTCGAAGTAGCGCCGCTGCGCGAGCCGGGCGGGCGGCAGTTCCCCGATCAGCGCCAGCGCCTAGGCGCGGCCCAGGCGCTGCACCTCATCGGGGTTGATGAGGTTGGCCTTGGTCTCGCTCTGCGACGCGCCACCGCGGTCGGTCGTGACGTGGAAGCGGCCGCGCTGGACGTTGCTGCTCTGCGTCACCTCCGTCTTCTGTCCGGCCATGGCGCTGAACCACTCGCAGTCCTCCTTGACCATGTTGGACAGGCCGACCTTGGTGTGGCACGACGCCGCGATGGTCTCGAAGCCCTCGGGGCCGTAGAGGGCCTTGACCTGCGCGGTGCTCTGCGCGGCGAGCAGGTGATAGACGCCGGCGCTGCGCAGGGTGCTGATCCAGGTGGTCATCTCGGGGATCGCGCCGAGGTTGCCGAACTCGTCGGCGTAGATCATCACGTCGCGCGGCAAGGCGTCCGTGGCGCTCTCGTCAGCGATGCCCGAGAAGGTGCGGTACATGTCCAGGAAGAAGGCGGCGACGAGCGGTTTGAGTTGCTTCTGCAGCGTGCGGTCCAGGCCCACGAACAAGGCGATAGGCTTCTGCTGGTCGTCCACCATACGCCGGAAGTCGATCTCATTCCTGGACGTGACGGCCTGCACGCGCGGATCGCTCATAATCATGAAGCGCGGGGTGATCTCGGCGTAGACGCTGCCCAGGAGCTTGTCGTTGGCTTTGAGCGAGGCCATGAAGCTCATAGCCTTCTTCTTCGCCAGCGGGGCGGGGCTAACCTCCAGGGCGGCGATGACCTGCTGGGGCGGCTGGCCGGTCAGGAAGTGGTCGAGATGCGCCAGCGTCACCTCCGGCGCCTGGCCGCTCGCCGTGCGCGCCTCGTCTTGGTCGGCCAGGGCCTTGAGGTGGAAGATCCCGGCCATGAGCACTTCCCTGGCCGCGTTGTTCCAGAAGGGGTCCTTCTCCGACGCGCCGGTGTTGGCGATCCAGGCGTCGCAGAAGAGGGCCGTGCCCAGCGGGTCGGTGCAGTAAGCCAGCGGGTTGTAGCCGAGCGAGGTCTTGGGGCTCAGGAAGTTGAGCACCCACACTTCATGTGTGCGCGTCAGGGCCGCGTAGCACTTCTTGAGCAGCTCGTTCTTGAGGTCGGTGGCGACGACGGCGCGATCTCCACGCTCACGGCGCAGGTTGGCGATGAAGAAGGCGGCCGACTTGCCGGTGCCGGGCGGGCCGATGAGCAGCGTGTTGAGCACCTGCAAGCCGCGGTCGAGCGCCACGGTGAGGCCGTCGCACACGCCCAGGACGAGGGGGGCGCCGGTGTAACGCAGCGCGTGCAGTTCGGCGCGCAGCATCCAGCGGGCCGAGCCGTGCGCCACGGTCGGCTTGAGCGGCCTGGGGCGCGTGTAGAGGAACCAGCCAACGCGCCAGGCGATCGCGCCCACCGGTACGCATGGTAGCAGGACCTCGACGAGGATAGCCCAGCCGAGACCGCCGTGCGCCGACGTGTGCAGCCAGGCGTAGCGGCCGTCGATGTCGCGCGTCCACGCGCCCCAATCGTAGACGTGCTGATGGGGATTGGTCAGCGTTTGGGTGCTGTCCACCACCAGTTCGATGGGGTAGGCGAGCCACACGTACAGGTGGCGGTAGGCGGCCTGGGGTAGGCCCAGGAGCCAGAGCACGGCGAGCGCGCCCAGGGCGTAGAGGGCCAGGCGCCCGCGCCGGGGCAAGCGAGCGAAGCGCCCGCGAAGACCGGCTACTTGGAAAAGAATGGCCGGACGCTGCACCTTATACATCGCCGTGCCCCCCGTCGCCTATATCCGGGCGGTCGGCCGCGGCCTCGATCAGCCCACGCGCCGCTTCCAGATCACCTGTACGTCGGTCGTGTTGCCGTCCGGCGACCGGATCACGCCAGCTAGCGACAGGGGATACGCGGCGATGAGTTCCCACCCGTCGGCGCCCATGCTGTTCATCATCCGCTCGTACTCTTTCATCTCCCGTGGCGGTATGACATCGGTATGGTACTGCCACATCCCCGCCGCCGGCGTACCCGGTCTGTACTGCTGCTGCGTGTTGGACATTGTGCGTCCCTCCGTCGCGTGGGGCCGGCAACGCGAGGAGGCGTGGCCCGGCCCGATCCACTAGCGTCCCTTCCAGCGTAGAGGGAAGGTAGCCGACGTGTCCAGTCGCGTCGAGGTCGGCCAGGCGCATCTTGTGCGCGAGCAGCGCGTCCATCATCTCCTCGTGCGCGAAGCCCACCGCCGCGGCGATCGTGGCCGCGTCGCGGTCGGCTGACGGCAAGCTCTCCCGCACCCGGCGCCACAGGTGGTAGCGGCCGATGGTCTCCTCCCGCGTCCAGCCCTCCTCCGCAGGGCTGGCGAGCAGGCCGGCCGGCTGCGACTGTCCGTGCCACAGGGCCGTCAGGTCGTCGGTAGCCATATCCGCGCTCAAAGCCAGGAATGTGCGCGGGGATGGCAGCCCCACCACCTTGACGCCCCGGACGATGCGGCGACCGTCGCCGGTGCCGCAGGTGAGCGCCCACACGATAGAGCCGCCGCCAACCAGGGTGATGAGGAGCGAGAGCTGGGGGACCAGCACCGCCGCCACCACCGTCACCAGCGCGAGTCCGAGCGCGGACGGGAGCATGCCGCCCGCGCGCTCGTCGTGCTCCTGGAACTCGCCGGCGATGCGCGAGAACTCGTACCAGGGCATCCAGGTGTGCCACTGGACGCGCGCCTGAAACTTGGGCCGCCTCATAGGCTTTCTCATGGTGTACCTCTCTAAACGCGCATTCCCGCGATCACTTAATGCCCTTCGTTGCCCATTTCTTGGCGGCCCCTATGGCCGTACCCACGCCGGCGTCGGTGACGGACGAGGCGACGGCGCCGACGACCGCGCCGGCCGAGCCGACGAAGCCGCCGACGATGGCGGGCATCTTGTAGAGCATGAATGTGAGGCCGAGGGCGCCGAGCGCGGCCGAGAAGCCGCCGAACTCGCTCATGGGGCCGCCGGCGGCGAACATCAGGGCGATCAGCTTGAGCGCCACGGCGTAGCCCACCGGCCAGAGCGCGATGCTGATGAAGATTTTGGCCCAGGATTTGGCGATGGTGTCGAAGTACGGGCTGACGAACAGGGCCAGGCAGAGCGGGCCGACGATGTAGAGCCCGCCCAGGATGCCCTCCCCGAACATGCGGACCACGACGGCGAGGACCACGATGATCCAGCCCACGATCAGCACGATCACGTCGAGGATGCCGGTGAACGAGAAGGCCGTGTGGACGGCGAGGATGGCCCCCCGGATCGCCGTCCAGGCGCTCTCACCTTTAGACAGGGGAAAGTTATTGATCGTGTCCGTGGCGGTGTTGAGCGCGACGAAGCCAAAGCTCATGAGCTTGGGGTAGCCCAGGATGAGGCCCGTCACCACCACGGCGCGGCGTACCGGGCTCGTGAGCTGCGTGAAGTCGCCCACGCCCAATTGCTCCAGGTAGCGCGCGAACACGCCGACGATGATGAAGCCGAAGAACAGGACGCCGGCCAATTCCTGCAAGGAGGTCTGGAAGCGGCGCAGGCCGTCCCATTGGAGCACGGTGGGGTCCGCGATGTTGGGGTGGTAGGTCAGGTCGTGCGCGAAGGGTGCGACCATGGCCGTCCACTCGTCGCTGACGTTGTGCTCGATGGGCGAGAATAGGCCCACCACCAGGCCGTTGAGCGCGCCGCCGATGGCCCCAAAGATAGCCCCCGCGAGGCCGCCGAGGTCGGGGCACCACTGAATGAGCCCGCCCAGGCAGTAGTGCGGGGCGCTCCCGCCACCGTCCTGGTAGCCCTGGCCTGCGATGACTGTAAAGAGGGCGACGGCGCTGGTATGGTTCGCGCCCACGGCCCTGATCTCGTGGCCGCCCGTCGTCGCGTCGGTTGGGATCGTCACGTCGAGGCGGACGGTGCCGTTGTCGTCGGTCTCACTTGTGGCGAGGGCGTGCGCGTCGTTGTCCCAATACAGGGTGACGGCCGTGGTGGGCGGGAAGTCAGAGCCGGCCACGACGATGCCGGTGGTGGTCAGGCCCGAGGTCGCGGAGAGCGTGAGCGCCGGGCGGTGCGTCGCCGTGGGCGACGGGTAGGGGGTGTACGTCGCGGCCGGGGTGTTGGTCGGATAGGGCGTCTGCGAGGGGATCGCCGTGGCCGTAGCGGTCGGCGTGGGGCTGGCGGCCGCGACGGGCAGGGCAGGGCCGCTCGTGGTCAGCGCGAGCAGCACGCCGAGTGCGAGGGCCAGGCCCAGGGCACGTAAGCGTGAGCGTGAGCGGGAAGGGGTCATCGCTACGCCTCCTTGCCGGCGAGGTGCCGGATCGCGGCCGCCACGCTGCCGAGGCGGGCGACGGCGGCGTTGCGCGTGGGCACGTCGGTCCAGGTCTCGGTGGTGAAAGCCCAGTATTCGAGCGGCGGGGCCATGACGCCGACCAGGCCGCGGCGGCGCGAGCCGTCCTTGGCCTGGCGGAACAGCATCATCTGACCTTCGTGCAGGCCGGTCAGGGTGTGCGCCTCCTCGACGGAGCATTGCAGCGTGCGCGCGGCCCACTGCGCCGTGTCCTCGGTCTCGCGCACGTCGGCCAGGCGGAACACGCACTTGAGCGAGGCGGCGTCGAAGATCGGCTTGGTGCCGGGCTTGATGGCCTCACTGAGTTGCTGGCTGGCGAAGGCGAGGATCAGCCCGATGTGGCGCGAGCGCTTGGCCCAGTTGGTCAGCTCGGCGCCGGCCTTCATGAACTCGGAGAGGAACCAGCCCTCGTCGATGGCCAGGAACTCGGCGCTGGCGCCGCGCGTGGCGTCGAAGGTGCTCTTGGCGCGGTGCGCCATGGCGTCGGTGACGGTGAACAGGGTCAGCGCGTAGAGGCGCGGGGCCAGGCCGTCGAGGTTCCAGCACAACACGTCGTCCTCGACGTCCACCCGCGTCGGGCGGTCCACCAGATGGGCGTAGCGGCCCGCGCCATACACCGGGTCGCTGACGTACTGCAAGAGCGTGGCGTGCAGCTTCTCAAGTAGCTCTTGCTTGCGCGCGTTCAGGCCCGCGTCCCTGGACAGCCCCTCGACGTGGGTGACAAGCTCACGTTCCAGCGGCGCGTCTTCCCCGCGCAGCGGCCGCTCCGCCCCGGCGACGACGCTGCGCTCCCGATAGACGGCCTGGATGGCGCGGTCGAGCACGCCGCGGATCTCGTCGTCGAGGTCCTGCCCCGGATTGCACAGCATGATCTCGTGGGCCGCGATGAGGAAGTCCACCTTCTTGGCCAGGCGCATCCCGGCCGGCAAGTCCCACAGGTTGATGATGGGCGGGTCGGTGTGGCCCTCCGCGCCGGGCTCGATGTAGGTCCCGCCGCACAGTTCGACGAAGGGCCGGAAGTGGTCGGCGCGGGCGATCAGCGTCACGCGCTGGCCCCGGTAGCGCGTCCACAGCGCGCAGCGCAGCAACCAAAAGGTCTTGCCCATGCCCTGGGCTCCGGTTACGACCATCACGCTCGTCGAGAGGGTCTGGTGGATCAGGTCGAGCAGCACCAGTTCGTGGCCCGTGGAGGTGAAGCCCGCTGGGAAGCCGGTCGGCGTGCCGGGGTTGTGGGCCAGGTAGGGGAGCCCGTTGCCGATGACGGCGGTGTGCCACCGCTTGGCGCGGCGGCGGGCTGTGTTCTGTCCGAGCGGGAGCGAGGCTTGCCAGAGGGGCTTCTGATAGCCGCGTCCCTTGCCGGGCTGGATGCCCAGGCGCGTGCCGATGAGCGAAAGCGCGCGGCGGCGGGCCGTGTCCAGCTCCTCCACCGTGCGGGCGTGCAGGGTGAGGACGACGGTGGAGAGGGCCAGGCCCTCCTCGGCGCTGTGCAGTTCCTGCGCCAGGTTCTCGGCCTCGGCCTTGTTGTCCTCGTCGTCGAGCGAGGGCAGCTTCTTCTTCTCGTAGGCGCGACGGACGGAGGTGGCGAACGCCTTGCGCTTGCGCAGGACGCGGCCGCGCTCGCGCAGGTTGTCCAGGCCCCGGAGGTGCCAGGAGAGGCGCGCGTTGCACTCGATGGCGATGAGGTCGGCGAACGTGCCGGGGTTGGTCAACTCCTTGGAGTTCAGGAAGTAGAGCGTGCAGGAGTACAGCGCCGGCATCCCGGTGCCGTCGGCGGCCAGGCCGTGCTCGACGTAGCGCCGGCGCTCGCGCCAATACGCCGGCGTGAGCGCCTCGGCCAGGTCCCCCGTGTCGCAGGCGGCGGCCACGCCCTCGGGCTGGGGCGTGCCGGGGTTGGCGCTACGCCAGAGGAAAGCGAGTGTGTCGGCGCGGCGCAGGCGGCGCGCGGGCAGGTCGGATGCCTTGAGCTGGGTGAGCGTGTCGTCTACGGCGGCGTCGAGGCCGCGCCGGTCCACGGTCTCGGGGCCGCCGCGCCGGACGCCCATCTGATCCCTGAACTCCTCGACGAGGCCGGTGAGCCCGCTCTTGCGCTCCGGGGCCGGGGCGACGACGGCGTAGCCCGAGAGGTCGGGGACGTGCGTGCGGGCGACCTCTCCCTTGACCCAGGCCAGCGTATCGGCGGCGACGCCGGATAGTTCCGGGTCGGCGGTCGTGACCAGGGCGCGGATGCTGGCGATGGCGTCGTCGGGGGCGGTCGGGGTGCTCTCGATCACGGCCTGCAAGGGTTGGGCGTGGGCCAGGCCGTGGACGAGGGCGGCGAACTCGCGGCAGACGCGCTCCTGGTCGTAGGGGCCGAGCGCCGAGAGGTTGAGGAACGCATCGACGCGCACGACGGCCAGGCACGTCCCGTCCGCGAAGACGAGGGTACCGTCCGGCTCGACCGTGAACCGGCCGGGGCCGGACGGCAGCGGGAGGGGCGTGCGCAGGCGTCCAGTCCGCTTTGTGGCCTCTTGTTCTTTGGCCGCGCGCCGGCGCTTACCGTTGTTACGCTCCGTGCCGGGTTCGGCGGCCGGGGAGGGCGGTGACGACGGTTCGGAGCGCAGCGACGACGCGGGTGCGGCCGGTGCGCGCACGGCGAACAGGCGAGCCAGCGGCGTGCGGGCGTCGGGTCGGGAAGGGGAGGGGGTGGGCGTGGGTGCCATGGGCGGGCTCCTTGCGGTAGGTGTGGCGGCGAAAGCTATAGGTCATGTGCTGGCGTACGACGGGCTCGCGGGTCGGGTCGGCGGCGGCGTAGCACAGGACGGCGGCGATCCCGCCGGCGAAGCCGGTCAGGATCACGCGGCCGGCGAGGACGCCGAGCGTCGCCGCGCCGGGCAGGTAGCCGCTTGCCCACCAGAGGGCGACGGCGAACAGGGCGGCGGCGAGCAGGGCTGCGGTCTGCGGGATGGTGAGGTTGGCCGGGCCGCGCCAGGGCTGGTTGGGCACGCGCGGGCTGCGGCGGTTGCGCTGGGTGTGCATCGACTCCATGGGCAATCTCCATACAAAAAGGCGGCGGACGTTGGCCGTGGTAAACGGTCAGGTCCGCCGCCGTGGCGGTCAGCGCGCTCCTAGATTTGCGCGCCGGTCTTATTGGCGAGGGCGGCGGCGAAGACGCGGATCACGAGCATGAGGATCATGCCGATCCAGGCGCCGCGCGTGATGTCCGCGCCGTGGCGGTAGCCGAGGACGCCGGCGGTGGTGCCCATGCCGGTGCCGATGATCCCGAGGCCCACGGCCCCGAGGACGAACTGCAAGCCGTAGGCGTTGATGAGCGTGATGAGCTGGTCCATGTCGTCCGTATCTCCTGTCGTATCGCTTCTACTGCCTCATCGATCATGGGCGGTCTCTCGCTGTGCGTCGTCACCTCCCCGCGCATCCCGTGGGCGTCCCCGCGCGGCGCCCACATCAGGCCCTTGCACGCGGCCCCTCCGACGTGTTACGGTTACGGGCAGCGGACAGGCATTCGCTCACCCGAGACCAAGCGTGCATTGCTGAAATGTATTTCAATAATGTACGCTTGGTCCAGTGTATAGCACACACGGGAGGGTGTCAAGCGCATGCCGTCGATGAGTCGTACGCCCCTTATATTTCTGGTGACAGCCAACATGCCGAGGACGCCGCGCGAGCCGGGCGAAACGGATCAGCTATTTACGCTCCGGCTCAATCACCTGTTCGACACGCATCTTGACCCCGAGGGGAAGCCATACTCCGTGCGTCAGGTGGCCGCGCAGTCCGGCGTGTCGGCGTCATATGTGAGCAACCTGCGGCGGGGCCGCACGACGCGGCCGGGGGCCGATAAGATCGAGGCGCTGGCCCGTTTCTTCGGCGTCGAGATGGCCTACTTCATGGGTAGCGAGCGCGTGACGCTGCCTGACGACACGACGGCGCACGACGAGGTGCTGCGCAAGGCCCTGGAAAACCCGCTGGTGCGCGAGGTCGCGGTGACGACCGGCCAGTTCAACCAGGAGCAGTGGAAGCACATGCTGGCGATCCTGGAGCACCAGGTCGAGATCCAGCGCATCGCCGAGGAGCGTGTGCGCGAGGAGTACGAGCGCAAAGCGGCCGTGGAGCGCCCGCCCCGCGACATCTCGACGAGCCGGCACCGGAGAAAAGACGACACGTCGCCACGCCGCGACGAGGACGCCGGCGATGGCGAGCGGGGGTGAATGCAGCCGTCCCCTTCTTTTCCAAGTAGGTGGACATTGCCGGCGATTCGTTCGGGTATGAGGCGTGAGCAGGCTAACCCCTTGGGCTCCGGCGCCGTGGTGGCGCTGCGAGCGCGGCTAGCGAGCGAGCCACCACGGCCCTGCGCAGGGCAAAGGACCTGGGGATCTGCCGCGACCACCGCCACCAGCTCGCTGCGCTCGCTCGTGGCTCGTCCCCTCCGTGTGGGCGTGCCTGGCGCGGCGTCCTCACCACTTGGAAAAGAAGGGGCGGGCTGCTCGGCAAGCCCGACGTGCGCCGGGCACAGGTACAGATAAAACGTCGCGTCGAGCCACCCCAACCACCAACGGGACGCGGGCGGCGCGCCCCGTCGATAGACGCGCCAGGGGAACCAGCGTCAGGG
>JAABUU010001596.1_pt1 | contig 37032 bp, 40 predicted proteins | sample 5559301 | NCBI WGS metagenome assembly JAABUU01 (sample SAMN10711884, study PRJNA513360) | rock metagenome | isolation source: Antarctica rocks | place: Antarctica: Victoria Land, Richard Nunatak white
CTTCTCCTGCGACTTACAACCCCGGCGCGGCCAAACCCCGGCGAAACCAACGCTCCCGGCCAGCTCCCAGCCGACCAATCGTCAGCGTATACGGGCGCACATCATCCCTCTACACGAGCCGCACCCGATCGATTCTGTACACGCGATAGAGCAGCTGCTCGGCGAGCAGCTCGCCTACTACCGGGCGCGCGCACCCGAGTATCTCCGCTCCGCACTGGTGCCGCTGCAGAGCAGCGAGGCGGCGGCACTGCGGCATGACATCGGCGCGGTGTTCGACGCCCACTTTCGCGGCGACGTGCTCGAGCTGGCCTGCGGCCCGGGCACCTGGACCGCGATGCTCGCCGACCGCGCCAGGAGCCTGACCGCCGTCCGACGGAGCGCCGGAGATGCTTGCGCTCGCCGCCGAGGCGGCGCGTGGCGCCAACGTGCGCTTCGTCCAGTCTGACCTGTTCGACTGGACGCCGGACCGCGCCTACGATGCGGTGTTCTTCGGCTTCTGGCTCTCGCATGTCCCGGCGGAGCGCTTTGTATGCTTCTGGGCGACGGTCGCTGCCTGCCTGAATCCCGGTGGTCGCGTCGCATTCGTCGATGACGCCCACCGCTCCGACGAGGAGCTGGTCTACGGCGTCGACTCAAGCATGATCCAGCGCACGCTCGCGGACGGCAGCACGCACCGGGTCGTGAAGCTGGCCCATACGCCGGCCGGACTGCAGCAGCGCTTGGCTGAGCTCGGCTGGCGGTTCGAGATCAAGGAGGCGGCGCCGTTCTTCTGGGGCGTCGGCCGGCGGCGACCAGAGCCCGTGGTCACCGGCTCGTAACCGGCTGTGTCCAGTTCATTGAATACGTTTGACTACGCTGTAATCTGAGTGCTACGATGAAGATTGATGACGGCGAAGTCAGCCCCGTTCAGCGTGCGCATCTCCAAGAGCTTGGAGGCACTCATCGACCACGAAGCCAAGCGCACCGGCCGCAGCCGAAGCGCCGTGCTGGAGGCACTCGCCGGCGAGGCGCTGCGCACGCGGCTGTTTCCGGGAATCGCGTTTCGGGGCGCTGATTGGGAGCGCCGCGCTTGGGTGATCGGGAGCGCCTTGGACGTCTGGCAGATAGTCGAGGCGCACCGTGACTTCGGTTCGGTTCGGCGGATGGCTGACGAGGAAGCGGTGAGCGAGCGCCAGATCACGCTCGCGCTCGCCTACTACGAACGTTTTGGCGAGGAGATCGACGCTGCGATCGTTGAGAACCGCCGCTCTCTGGGAGAACTGCGCGAGGAGCATCCGTTCATCGCCGTCGGCGACGCCACCTCCTGACGCGCGTTGCGGCTGTTCCTCGACGCGCACATCTCCGGTCCCCGGATCGCCCGCGCCCTGCGCGAGCTTGGCCACGACCTGCGCGCCGCCGACAAGGAGCGCGAGCTCGACGGTCTGGCGGACGAGCAGTTGCTCGAACTCGCCACCGACGAGGCGAGGCTGATGATCACCTTCGACGTCAAGGACTTCACGGTGATCGCGCGGCGCTGGGCGGAGGCCGGCCGGCCACACGCCGGCCTGGCAATCGTCGTCGGCATCGACCACAGCGAGTTCAGGGCGATCCTCGACGCACTCGCCGGCGAGCTCGGCTCGCGACCCGCGGCCTCTGACTGGCGGGACCTGACGCTGTTCATCTCACGCCTCCGTCCCCCCACCATTGGCGCCGGATAGCACGCCGAACCACCCGACGTTCGACCTGACTGACTCGAGACGGCAAAACTCGCATCAAGCGGGAACGGACGGGGCGTAACCGCCGCTCACGAACCTATATTCGGTGACCCCCGTGAGCGCCGTGCAGAACATCGCCGTCCCGCCCCACAACCTCGAGGCCGAGAAGTCGGTTCTGGGCGCCGTGCTGCTCGACGAGCGCCACCTACATTCGCTGCTGGTGGAGGAGCAGCTGCGTCCCGAGCACTTCTACCGCGAGCAGTACGGGGCGGTGTTCGAGGCGATGCTGCTCCTGTACGAGGGGGATCGCAAGATCGACCATCTGACCGTCTCGGAGACGCTGCGCCAGAACGGCAAGCTGGACGAGATCGGCGGCGCCGAGACGATCGATGACCTGGCGGGCTGGGTACCGGCCGCCGGCCACGCCCGCGAGTACGGCCGGATCGTGCGTGACAACGCCCAGCTGCGGGCATTGCTGACGACCTCGTATGAGATCCAGGCCAGCGTGCTGACCCGCGAGGCGCCGGCTCGAGATCTGGTCGAGCGCGCGGAGCGCTCGGTGCTCGACGTCGCCCACGACGACCGCCAGAAGAAGATCCGGTCGATCTCGGACATCCTGCACGACGAGACCGACAAGCTGCACCGGCTGTCGGTGGCCAAGACGCCGCTGACCGGAACCACGTCGGGGTTCAAGGACCTGGACGAGAAGACCGGCGGCTTTCAGCCGGGCAACCTGATCGTGATCGCCGCGCGTCCGTCGATGGGCAAATCGGCGCTGGTGGCGAACATCGCCGAGAACGCCGTCCTGGCCGGTCACCCGGTGGCCCTTTTCTCGCTCGAGATGTCCGAGTCCGAGCTCGCCCAGCGGTTCGTCGCCTCCCAGGCCAGGATCAAGGGCGAGGATCTGCGCCGCGGCAAGGTGGCCGAGCAGCGCTGGCCGAAGATCCTCGAGGCCTGCCAGCGGCTCGCTCAGGCCCCGATGTTCATCGACGACTCCTCGGACACCGGAGTGCTCGAGGTGCGCGCCAAGTCGCGCCGGCTGCACAACCAGGTCGACGGTGGCCTCGGACTGATCATCATCGACTACCTGCAGCTGATGCGCCACGAGGGTCGCGTCGAGAGTCGCGTTGAGCAGGTGGGCCAGATCAGCCGCGGCCTGAAGGGACTGGCGCGCGAGCTGGACGTGCCGGTGATCGCCCTGGCCCAGCTGAGTCGCGCGGTCGAGCAGCGCGGCGGCGAGAAGAAGCCGATCCTGTCGGATCTACGCGAATGCGTAACCGGAGATACATTGGTTCTTCTCGCTGACGGGCGCCGAGCGCGAATCGCCGACCTAGTAGGAACCGAGCCCGAGGTGCTGGCCATTGACGAGCGCCATCGGATCGTCAGTGCGCGCAGCGACGCGGTATGGCGCGTCGGTCGGCGCCCCGTGCTCAAGCTCCTCCTTGCCTCGGGACGGACTCTCCACGCGACTCCCGACCACCGTGTCCTGGCCGGCGGCGGGTGGCGACGGCTGTCCGGGCTGGAGAACGGGGACCGGGTGGCACTGGCCCGGCGGCTGCCGGAGCCCGCCGCCACAGAGCGGTGGCCCGACGATCGGGTCGTCTTGGTCGGCCAGTTGATCGGCGACGGGAGCTACCTGCGCGGTCAGCCGCTCCGCTACACGACAGCGTCGGAGGAGAACAGTCGCGCAGTGGCCGATGCCGCTCGTCGAGAGTTCGGCGCCCGGGTGACCAGGTATGTGGGTCGGGGGGCGTGGCATCAGCTGCTGATCTCCGGCAACGGCAACCGCTGGCATCCGGCCGGCGTCGGAGCATGGCTCAAGGAGCTCGGGATCTTCGGACAGCGTTCCCATCAGAAGCGCGTGCCGGAACGTGCCTTCAGCCTTCCGAACGACCAGATCGCCCTGCTGCTTCGCCACCTGTGGGCGACCGACGGTTCGATCTGGGCCGGCCGAGTCGGGAGTGGAAAGCTGGGCACGCGCGTGTACTACGCCACGACGAGCCCCCGCCTCGCCGACGACGTCGCCGCGCTGCTGCTGCGCCTCGGGATCGTCGCGCGAACGACCACCGTGGCTTCGGGGAGCGGTCGGATCTCCAACGTCGTCGTCTCAGGGGCCGCCGCGCAACGTCTTTTCCTCGCCGTCGTGGGAGGGTTCGGACCCCGGCTCGCTCAGGCCGACGCGCTCGACCTCCTGCTGCCGGCAGCCAACACCAACGTCGACACCCTGCCGATCGAGACCTGGGCCACGGTCCGAGCAGCGATGGCAGAGCGGGGTGTCACACGGCGCGGGATGGCGAGCTTGCGCGGGACCTCCTACGGCGGGACCGCGCACTTCAAGTTCGCTCCCTCCCGGGTAACGGTCGCGAGCTACGCGGCAGCCCTGGCTTCACCTGAACTGAGCAGCGCGGCCGAGAGCGATCTGTTCTGGGATCGTGTCGTTTCGATCGAGCCGGACGGCGAAGAGGACGTGTTCGACCTGACCGTGCCGCGTCCAGCATCGTGGCTTGCTGATGGCATCGTTACACACAATTCTGGTCAAATTGAGCAGGATTCTGACCTGGTCATGTTCATCTACCGCGACGAGTACTACGACAAGGATTCGGAGCGCCCCGGAGAGGCGGACATCATCATCGCCAAGCACCGCAATGGACCCGTGGGAGACGTGGTGCTGACCTTCCAGAAGGAGTACCCGAAGTTCATGAACTACGCCGGGGAGCGGTTCGCCCAATGAACGATGTCTGCCCGTTCGAGCTCTGCGACGGCACCGGCTTTTGCTACGACGAGGCGACCAACACGGCGTTTGACTGCCGCTGCCGGGCTCAGCGGGTTGCCCGGGCCAAGGCGAAGAGCCTGTCGGCGGTGATCCCCCGCCGGTATCGGGACGTGTCGTTTGACCAACCACCGGCGAACGAGATCGATCCGGCGATCGCCACGGCGGCGCGCCGGTACGTGGCCGGCATCGACGCGCAGCTCGACGCCGGGCGTGGGCTGTGGTTCATGGGGCCGGTCGGAACGGGGAAGACGACGCTGGCGATGCTGGTCTCCAAGGCGGCGATCAAGGCCGGGCGGTCGGTCGCGATCTACTCGCTGCCGCGGCTGCTCAACGAGATCCGCGACACCCACCGAGCCGAGCGATCCCATGTTGCCCTGCTGGACCGGCTGACCGCCGTCGACCTGCTCCACATCGACGACGTCGGCGCGGAACGATCGACCGACTGGGTGCTGGAGGAGCTGTACTCGATCGTCAACGGACGCTATGAGGATCAGCGCTCGATCGTGATCACCACCAACATCCTCGACCGCGAGGCGCTGTGCGAGCAGATCACCGCCCGCACGGTCTCGCGCCTGACCGAGATGTGCGACGAGCTGCCGCTGCTCGGCCACGACCACCGGATGGATCTGCGCACGGCGTGAGCTTTGGCGGGACCTGGAACGCGGTGGAGCGCGCCTCGCCTACCGTGACTTCGGCGGCCCGGGGTGCCCGTGCTTCTGTTGCACGGGCCGCGGGTCACGCGGAGGAGTGGGCGCCGACGGCGGTCGGCGGCCTCGGCCCTCCGCCTTCTCGGCGGTGAGGTAGACGACCGCAGAACGACGGATGGCGCTGCCGGTCGCGACGGCCCGGGTGAGATGAGCGATGAAACGCTCCTGCTCTCCCGCGGTGAGCGCTTGGGCGATGCTTTCCCGGACCGTGGGCGCCAGCGGGTTGGGGCTGCCGTCGAACAGCGCGTCGATGCTGACGGCGTGCAGCAGCGATCCGGGCTGGATGTCGATGTGACACTCCAGATGTACACGCTCAAGACCAGCCCCCTCGGCCAGCCGCACCAGATCGCGATCATCGAAGTCCATCATCGTCGTTGCATCCACGTGCTCGAGCCGACCAAGGTCGACTTCACCTTCGCGGCCAGTGCTTGAACCTCGGCGACATCGTAGCCCCAGAAACGGCATGACGGCTCGGGGAACACCAGGCGGTTTATCGGCTCGAACAACGAGATCCGTCCTCCCGGAGACAGCACGCGGGCCAGCGCGGCGAACGCCTTGGCCTTGTTCGCCACGTAGATCAGGACCGATCGCGTGGTGACGACATCCACCGACCTGTCGGCCACGCCGTCGAGGTTCTCGGCGCTCGACGTGATGAACTGAGCCCGGGAGAGCAATCCTCGCTCACCGACCGTGGTCCGAACATGATTCAAGAGCACCTCGGATATGTCGGAGAAGACCACCGTTCCAGACCCTCCGACGCGCTCGAGCGCTTCGAGCCCGATCAGCCCATCGCCAGTGCCGACGTCCAGCAGCGTCTTGCCAAGCAGCGGCTCGGCGCCGGTTAGGATCCGCTCGCGGACGCCCGATAGCCGCTCGAGCGTGACTGCCCGCTGACGCTCGTCACCGGCGTCACGACGCTCCAGCAGCCAGCGCGACCAAGGATCCGAATCCCTCGCCATGCCAGCAGAGCATCGCAGGTGACAGTAGGGCAGCGAGAAGGCGTGGATCACGGCGCTGCTCGCCGAATTCGTAGCGCAGGCGACCACCGCCTGCCGAGCGAGGGGGATTAGCATGATGTCAGTGAAGGCTCCGGTCGACCACGACGAGCGAGCAACGGCCATGCGACGACGGGCGGCTGGGTGGGCTGCGGGCGAAGCAGAGGCGAAAGCGTTCGATCGCCGACGCACGGCCGAGATGACAGTCGACGAACGCCTCGCCGCAGGCGTCGAGCTGATGCGGGTTGCCGAGCAGCTCCAGGCGTCGGCTCGTCCCCCCCGCTCGGCGTGAGCGGCCGCGACGACGCGGCCCTGATCCGGCAACTGAAGACCCACAACATTCCGAACGTGGTGATCGGCGGGTGGGCGGTGATCGCCCACGGGTATGTTCGGGCGACGAGGGACATCGACGTGCTCGTGCCGGACACCCCAGCTGTGCGGGGCACCGTGGGGGGCGCTCTGGCCGAAATCAACGCGCAAACACTGGACGGGGCAAGTCTTGCCCTGACGGCCGTTCTACCGGATCAGGGTTGGCAGCTCGATACCGACCATGGCCGCATCGATGTGCTCTTAGAGGGCGTTGCGCCGCTTGACTTCGAGTCGGTGCGTAGAACTGCGTTGGAAGCTGTGCTGGGCGGCGAGCCGGTGCTGATCGTCGATCTGGCACACCTGATCGGCTTCAAGCGCCTCGCCGGCCGCCCGCAGGACCAGGCCGACCTCGCCGAGCTCGAAGAGCTCCACGGTCCGCTCCCGATCCTGCGGATCCCAGGGCTCGACCCGTCGGAATAAACCGTCGATCCGGCTCGGCTGTGGTCGCCGGGACTGGCGGGACGAGCGTCGGCCCTTGCTCGCTGCTGCCACCTGAACCCGGAGCCAGCCGGCCCGCCACACCCCCCTACACTGAACCGCGATGCCAGGAATCGTGGTCGTGGGCGCTCAATGGGGCGATGAGGGCAAGGGCAAGGTGACCGACATGCTCGCCGAGCGGGCCGATGCGGTCGTCCGCTTCCAGGGCGGCAACAACGCCGGCCACACGATCGTGCGCGACGGCCAGACCTGGAAGCTGCATCTGATGCCCTCGGGGATCCTTCACCCCGGCAAGCTGTGCGTGATCGGCAACGGGGTGGTGATCGATCCCAAGGTGCTGACCGAGGAGCTGGACGAGCTGCGGCGCCGGCGCGTCGATACCCGGGCGCTGCGGATCTCCGCCAACGCCCACCTGATCATGCCCTACCACCTGATGCTCGACCACGCCGGCGAGGCGAAACTGGGCAAGCTCGAGATCGGCACCACCCGGCGCGGGATCGGCCCGTGCTACGCCGACAAGGCCGCGCGCCTGGGGATCCGCATGCAGGACCTGCTCGACGAGAAGATCCTCAAGAAGAAGATCGTCGCGGCGCTGGACCCCAAGCGCCTGTCGCTGCGCCCGTTCGCCAAGGACCCGGCGCTCGACCTGCAGTCGATGACCGACGAGTACCTGACCTACGGTCACGTGCTCGAGCCCTACATCGCCGACACGTCACGGCTGGTCCTGCAGCGGCTCGATGACGACGAGATGGTCGTCTTCGAAGGCGCCCAGGGAGCCCTGCTGGACATCGACCACGGGACCTATCCCTTCGTCACCTCCTCAAACCCCGTCGCCGGTGCCGCCTGCATCGGCGCCGGCGTGGGACCAAAGGACATCGACGAGGTCTGGGGCGTCGCCAAGGCGTATGTGACCCGGGTCGGAGCCGGGCCATTCCCCACCGAGCTGGACGGTGACCTGGCCGACGAGATCCGCGAGCGAGGCGGCGAGTACGGAACGACGACCGGCCGCGCGCGCCGCGTCGGATGGATCGACCTGGTCGCGCTGCGCTACGCGGCGCGGCTGAACTCGCTCACCGCGCTGGCGATCACCAAGCTCGACGTGCTCGCCGGCCTGGACCCGCTGCGCGTCTGCACGCGCTACCGGGGGGCCGAGGGCGCCGAGTTCGACTACTTCCCCTACCACCAGACGGTCCTGCACCATGCGGCGGGAGATTACGTGAAGCTGCCGGGCTTCACCGAGGACCTGAGCGGCTGCCGGACCGAAGCCGAGCTTCCGACCGCGGCCCGCGAGTACCTGCGCTTCGTGTCGGAGTTCGTCGGGGTCCCGATCGCCCTGATCGGCGTCGGCCCGGGGCGCGAGCAGGTGATCTGGACCCAAGCCTCAACTGGGATGTTCGGCGCCGATTACGGCACCGGCAACGGCAACCGCCCAGCCTGACCCGCGCCGACTAGGCCCACCCGCGCGGCCGGGAGCCTCGGGATATCTTGTGCCGATATGGCAGAAGATATCCATAGGTCGGCGCGAGCCAGCCAGCCGGTGAGCCAGCCAGTCACGGCGTCTGCCAGCGCCCTCAGGGGCTATCCCCACCGGTCGCGTAGGTCCTCATCGGAAACCCGGCGGACCACCCGCGCCGGTACACCCAGCACGACCTCGCGGGGTCCGACGTCTCGGGTGACCACCGCGCCGGCGGCTACGAAGGCCTCCTCGCCGATCACCACTCCGGGGGTCAGCACGACCCCCCCGCCGACCCGGCAGGCGCGCCGGAACGTCACCCCCAGCAGCGGCTCCCCGCGCGCGTGACGGCCCATGGTGTGGTCATTGGTGGTCGTCACTCCCGGGCCGAGGAACACGTCGTCCTCGACCACCGAGCCGCCGGTGACGTAGACGCCGGTCTGGATCAGCACGGCCGCCCCCACGCAGACGTCGAAGTCAATCGTCGAACCCCGGCCGATAACCGAACCGGCACCAATCACCGCGCGCTCGCGGATCTGGGCCTGATCGCCCACGATCACCCCCGAGCCGATGCTCGCCCCGGCGTAGACCACGGCCCCGCAGCAGATCGTCGCCCCGGAGCCGACAGTCAGTTGACCGACCGAGCCGGCGGCGCTCGAGCCCGGGCGCAGCCGGGGGCGCTTGCCCAGCACCGCTCCGTCTTCGACCACGCACTCCGTGTCGATCTCACACTCGGCGTGGATCACCGCGCCGGCCCCGACGCTCGAGCCGGCCCCGATCGAGGCACCGTCATGGATCACGGCGCCGGGCGCCAGCGACACCCCGGTGGCGATCTGGGCCGCCGGCGCCACATGGGCGCCCGACACCAGCCGCCACTCGCCGGTCATCAGGCTCGGCCCGGGAGGGCCGGCTCGGCTTCCCCCGAAGGCGCGGACTCATCCAGCGAGCGCTGCAGCAGCTCCAGCACGCGGACCACGCGCAGGCCGCTGACCCCGTCAGACCGCGGTCGCTCGCCGGTCAGGGCGCAGTGCACGAAGTGCTCGCATTCGACCCGCAACGGCTCCTGGTTGTCGATCCGGGGTGAGAAGATGTCCCCGCTGCGGGTGATGTACTCACCGTAGGTGCGGGAGTCCTGATCAAAGCCCTTGTCGTAGACGGTCAGCTTGCGCTCGAGCTCCATGTCGTCGAAGGTGGCCATTCGCCGCGAGCCGACCACGGTGAAGCGCCGCTCCTTGTGGGGGTCCAGCCAGGACAGATGCAAGTGCGCCACCAGGCCGGAGTCAAAGCGCAAAAAGCAGAACACGATGTCCTGCACCCCGTCGCGAACGTAGGACGCGCCACGGGCGACCGCCTCGACGGGCTCCTCACCGGCCAGATAGAGGACCACCGACACGTCGTGGGCTCCGAGGCTCCAGAGGGCGTTCTCATCCGCGCGCAGCTTGCCCAGGTTGAGTCGGTTGCCGTAGATGTAGTAGATCTGCTCACCCAGCTCGCCGGATTCGGCCAGTGCCTTGAGCCGGCGTACGCCCGGGTGGTACTCGAGCAGGTGCCCGACCATCAGCACTCGTCCGGCGGCCTGCGCAGCCGACACCGCGCGCTGGGCGTCAGCCACCGACTGCGCGAGCGGCTTCTCGACGAAGCAGTGCTTGCCGGCCTCCAACACCCGAGCCGCCAGCGCCGCGTGGGATGAAACCGGGGTGGCCAGCGCCACCGCGTCGAGCGACGGGTCGGTCAGCAGCTCGTCTAGCTCCGCGCACACCTTCACGCCCGGGAACTGCCGGGCGGCGCGCTCACGGGCCCCGGTGTCAGCGTCACAGCAGTAGGCCAGCTCGCTGTCTGAGATCGCGGCGAAGTTGCGAGCCAGGTTCGGACCCCAGTAGCCCAGTCCGGCCACGCCGACGCGCAGCCGCAGATCGCTCATCGGACGCCCCGCCTCATTGGCGCAGCAGTGTAAGCGCCGCGACGACCCGCTCGCCGGCGTGGCCGTCGCCGTAGAGCTCGGGGCGCAGCGTCGGCGGCGGTCGTTGCAGCGCCGCCAGAGCGGTGTCGCAGTCGAGGTCGACGAGGACGTTCCAGCCGCTGGACACGGTCTCGGTCCACTCGGTGCTGGGACGCATCGTGACGCACGGGACGCCGGCCAGGTAGGCCTCCTTCTGCAGCCCGCCTGAGTCGGTCAGCACCGCCCGGGCACGGCACAGCAGCGTGGCCAGCTCGAAGTAGCCCAACGGCGCCAGCAGCTTCACCCGCGGAGCTTTGCGCAGCGACTCGAGCAGCGTCGCGTCGCACAGCCGCGCTTCGGTGCGAGGGTGCAGCGGCCACACCACCGTGATCGGCACCGAGCTGAGCAGCTCCACCAGCCGCGCCAGCCGCACGGGATCGTCGACGTTGCCGGCGCGGTGAGCCGTCGCCAGCACGTACTCGCGGTCCGCCAACCCGTAGGCGTGAAGCAGATCGGCTCGCTCGCGAGCCCGCGGCTGCACGGCGAGCGCGACGTCGACCATCACGTCGCCGACCAGCTCGGCGACGCCGGCCACACCCTCGTGGCGCAGGTTGGCCATCGCGACCTCACTCGAGCACAGCAGCAGCGAGCCGACGTGGTCGACCACGACGCGGTTGAGCTCCTCGGGCATCGTGCGATCGAACGAGCGCATCCCCGCCTCCACGTGGGCGACCGGACAGCCGGCCTGGGCGCCGGCGAGCGCGCCGGCCAGAGTCGAGTTGGTGTCCCCGTAGACGAGCACGGCATCAGGGGCGACCTCGGCCAGGATCGGCTCCAGGGCCGAAAGCATGCGGGCGGTCTGAGACGTGGCCGAACCGAGCGCGACGCCCAGCTCACGATCGGGGGAAGGTAACCCGAGCTCGGAGAAGAAGACCGCCGATAGCCGGTCGTCGAAGTGCTGGCCGGTATGGACCAGGACCTCCTGATGGGATTCGCGCAGCCGGGGAGAGACCGCCGCCGCCTTGATGAACTGCGGGCGGTTGCCGATCACCGTGAGGATCTTCAGGAGCGCAGCTCCGCTCGGATGCGCTCCTGGACCGCCGCCGCCGCCCGCTCGGTCACCGGGCCGGGCAGAGCGTAGGTGCGCTCGTCGACGGTCAAGACGGGCTGCACCTCGCGCGCCGTCGAGGCGAGGAACACCTCATCGGCGCCGAGCAGCTGCTCCAGGGTGCAGGCGCGCTCCTGGACGTCCAGGACCTGGATCACCAGCGCCCGGGTAATCGACTCGAGGATGTGCTCGTCCAGCGGCGGGGTCAGGATCTCGCCCGCCTGGACCCAGAACACCGAGCTGGTCGGGGCCTCGAGCACCCGGCCGTGGGGAGTGACCAGCAGCGCCTCGTCAAACCCCTGCTCGCGGGCGAGGCGACCAGCCAGCATGTTGGCCGCATAGGACAGGGACTTGACGCCGTCGAGGATTCGCGTCGGCGAATAGGTGATCGACTTCAGCCGGGTCTGCTCGGGGATCATGGGCACCGGCTCGGTGAGCAGGATCCGCCGACCGCCCCGGGTGATCATGATCCGCAGGACCTCGTGGTCGTGGCCAGCTCCGGCCCGAGCGAGCAGCCGGTTGGCCTCGGCCCGGACCACCTCGAGATCGAGGGGGAGGCGCAGGTTGCGCGCCGAGCGCTGCAACCGAGCGAAGTGCGCCTCGAACGCGTATGGGATCCCGTCGTAGACGCGGATGAACTCGAACACGCCGTCGCCCCGAACGAGTCCCTCGTCGGTGACCGAGATCGTCGCCTCGGCGGCGGCCATGATCTCGCCGTCCACCGAAGCCAGCGAGCTGGGGCCCGGCGCGGTCACGCCGCCCGCTCGTCGGCGAGGGGCCGGCTCCAGACCTCGGCCAGGCGGATGATGGTCGCCGCGGCCGAGGCCATGTCGTGGACCGACGCCCACTCGCGGACCGAGTGATACTCGTGTCCGCCGGTGAAGATGTTGGGAGTGGGCAAGCCCATCTCGCTCAGACGCGAGCCGTCGGTGCCACCCCGGATCGCGGTCCGCCGCACCGTCATGCCCTCGGCTCGGATCGCCTCCTCCGCGGCGGCGATCACGTACGGCACGGCCTCCAGGTGGGTGCGCATGTTGCGGTACTGCCGGTGCACGGCGAGCTCTAACCGGGCCCGAGGCTCGCGCGCGACCACGGCCCGCGCGGTGCGCTGAAACAGCTCCACGTGCTCGCGCAGCAGTCCGTCGTCGAAGTCACGGACGATCGCGCGGATCTCGGCCACCCCTGGGTTGCCGCTGATCTCGTAGGGATGGATGAATCCCTCCCGGCCCGAGGTCGTCTCGGGCGCCAGCGTCTGCGCCGGGAGCTCGGCCACCACGTGCGCGGCCAGCCGCAGCGCGTTGACGAGCTTGCCGGTCGCCTGGCCGGGGTGCACCTCGACGCCGTGCAGGGTGGCGATCACCTCGTCGGCCGAGAACGTCTCGTCCTGGACCTCGCCGACCTCTGAGCCGTCCATCGTGTAGGCGCACAGGGCACCGAAGCGTGGGATGTCGAACAGGGTCGCCCCCTCACCGATCTCCTCGTCGGGGGTGAAGGCGACCCGCAGGGTCGGCCGGGGGAGCTCGGGATGGGCGGCCAGATGGGCGACCGCGGTGACGATCTCGGCCACCCCCGCCTTGTCGTCGGCGCCGAGCAGCGTGTCGCCGCTGGAGGTCACGATGTCGTGGCCGCCCTTGGCCACCAGCTCGGGCATCCTCTCCGGGTCCAACCGGGTGCCGCCGCGGGGCAGCTCGATCACGGCGCCGTCGTAATCGCGGTGCACGACCGGTTGCACGCCCGCGCCGGGCGCGTCCGGAGACGTGTCCATGTGGGCGATCAGGCCGATCACGGGCTCAGAACCGGCCGAGCCGGGCAGCGTCGCGGTCACGTAGCCGTTGGGATCCAGCGCCGCGTCGACCAGGCCCGCCTCGACGAGCTCGCCGGCCAGCCGCCGGCCGAGCTCCAGCTGGCCCGGGGTGCTCGGAGATCCGCTTCGGTCGCGCCGCGATTGCGTGTCGATCTGCGCGTAGCCCTGGAAGCGCTCGAGCAGGCTCGGGGCCAGCGACGCGGCGAGCGACGAGGTGTAGGGAGCCCGGGTCACTGAGGTCAGTATTCCAATCCCCGGGCGCCGACGGCGGCCGACCACGGTAGGGACGGCCTCGGCGGCGGGTAGGCTCCCCGAGCGCTTGAGCCGGCCGCAAGCGGGTAGAGCTTGGAGCATGATGAGCGTCCTTGCCCCGGCGGCCGCTCCGGCCCGGCGTGCGCGGCTGCGCCGCTCGAATCCCGCCGGCTCCGGTCTTCACCGGGCGCGGCGCGGGCGCGGCTTCAGCTATCTGGACGACGCTGGGCGCCGGGTGCAGGACCCCGATCAGCTCGAGCGGATCCAGGGCTTGGTGATCCCGCCGGCCTGGCAGGACGTATGGATCTGCCCTGATCCGCTCGGCCACCTGCAGGCCACGGGCGTCGATGCCGCCGGGCGCAAGCAGTACTGGTATCACCCGCGGTGGCGCGAGCAGCAGGACCGCAAGAAGTTCGACCACATGCTGAGCTTCGCTCGGTCTCTCCCGCGCCTTCGCAAGCACATCCTGACCGACCTCCGGGGCGATGAGCTCGACTGCACCCGGGTGCTCGCTTGCGCGATCCGGCTGCTCGACGTGGGTCTGTTTCGGATCGGCAGCGAGCAGTACGCCGACGAGGACGGCGGCATCGGGCTCGCCACCGTGACCAGGGCCAACGTCTCGCTCGCAGAGGACGGGGTGGTGTTCGATTACCCGGCCAAGAGCGGAGTGCGCCGAGTGCAGGCGGTCCGGGATCCGCTCTCGGGAGAGGTCGTCCGGGCGCTCAAGCGGCGGCGCTCAGGCGGCGAGCAGCTGCTGGCCTACCGCGAGGGCCGGCGCTGGTACGGAGTGCGCTCGGAGCAGATCAACGAATACCTCAAGCAGCAGATCGGCGGGGGCTACAGCGCCAAGGACTTCCGCACCTGGAACGCGACGGTGCTGGCCGCGGTGTCACTCGCCGCCGACGGCCGTTCGGCGAGGAGCCAGCGCGCGCGCAAGCGGGCGATCAACGGAGCGGTACGGGGCGTCTCAGAGGTGCTCGGGAACACCCCCGCGGTGGCCCGCAGCTCCTACATCGACCCGCGCGTGTTCGATCGCTACCAGTCCGGCTGGACGATCGGCGGAGAGCTGGATCGGATCGGGGCGCTGCGGGGGCCCGATGACCGGCGCCGAGCGCGGCTGGAGCGAGCCGTGCTGGACCTGCTCGGCGACCAGCGCAGCTCACCGGCGGTCGAGCGCTACACCGTCACGGAGCCCCGGTGAGCGCCAGACTTCATCGGCCTGTTCCCACCAGCACGTCAGTGACGATGGGCTCAGCCGAGCTGTTTCACCGGTGGCGAGCGCATGACGACCGTCGGGCCCACGACGTCCTGATCGAGCGGCCTTCCGCTCGCGCGCAAGCTCGCCCGGCGCTATGTGGCATCCAAGGAGCCCTATGACGATCTTGTCCAGGTGGCCAGCCTCGGACTCGTCAAGGCGGTCGAGCGGTTCGACCCCGAGCGCGGTTTTGCCTTCACGTCGTTCGCTGTGCCGACGGTCGTCGGCGAGCTCAAGCGCTACTTCCGAGACACGGCCTGGGCCCTGCACGTGGATCGCAGCGCCCAGGAGCGGGCCCACAAGATCGCCGATGCCCGGCTTCAGATCAGCTCGGCCCGGGGGCGCCCCCGTCCGTCGGGGAGCTGGCCGAGTACCTCGAGCTCTCGAGCGAAGAGGTCCTGGACGGCCTGCAGACCGGCGAGGCCTACGACACCATCTCGCTCGACGCACCTCGTCCCGGAGACGATGACGGCGCTGTCAACCGGCTCGAGGCGATCGGTGACGCGGACGACCGGATCGGACGAGTGGAAGAGCAGGCGACGATCTTCGCCGCAGCGGCTGCGGAACCTGACCGAAGAACGGGGCGCGCGGGCCTGAGCCCACCCAAGGGACCGGCCCGGCCGGCCTGCGGGTGCTCTGAGAGCTACCCGTCAGGCAGCTCTTCGGCGTCGGCCTCGCCGGCGCTCGTCGCGCGGTTGTCCTCGTCTGGACCCATCGCATCCTCGATCACCCGCCGCGCGGAGTGCATGTCCCCGTGCGTGGTGTGTTCCTCGAGCTCCTGCTCGGATAGCTCAAAGCCCTCGGACTCGCCTTCCCCGGCTTCGATCAGCGGCGCCTGAGCCGGATCCGGCTCCTGGTCCTCGACCCCGTCTCGATAGCTCACTGAGCCGCCGATCTTTCCCGCTTCGGCGGCGGCGGCCTCCTCCTGCTCGCGTTCGAACTCTGACTCTGCGTCGGATTCGGGCACTTGGACCTGGCCTTCTAGTCGCGGATTTGCGGGCGGCGGCCCGACGGCGGCGCGCTCGCCCAGTACGTCGCGGCCATGTCATCGTCGCCGTGCCCCGCAGCCTCGGCCGCGCACAGCCGGTCCACGACGGCGGCCATGACCGGCAGCTCGATCCCGGCGTCGGCCGCAGCGGCCAGCACCAGGTCGGCGTCCTTTCGGGACAGCGCCAGGCGAAAGGATACGTCGTCAAAGGACTCAGAAATCATCGCTGCGCCCTTGACGCGCGCGTAAGGAAGATCCAGCGGGCCGTCGGCCACCGCTCTGAAGAACAAGTCCGGATCGAGCCCGAGCGCCTCCGCCAGCGTGATCGTCTCGGCGAGAGTCGCCACCACGCCGACGATCCAGCTGTTGATCGCAACCTTCAGCCGCGATCCCGTCCCCGCCTCGCCGAGCCACAGCGTACGTTCGCCCACGGCATCGAACACCGGCTCGCAGACGCTCCGGGACGCGGAGGGACCCGAGGCCAGGACCACCAGCTGGCCCTGCTCGGCCGGCGCCCGCGTGCCGAGCACGGGCGCATCGACAAAGCCGACGTCCGCCTGCTCGGCCAGCTCGGCGCAGCGTTGGCTGGCCTCGATCCCGATCGTGCTCATCTGAATCCAGGTGCCGTTGCGATCCAGCCCGTCGACCGCCCGCGCGGCCGTGCCGATCACGGCGCCGCCGTCGCTGAGCATGGTCACCATCGCCGAGCATCCGGCCGTCGCCGCGCGAGGATCCTCGAACACCTCGGCACCGTCTCGCTCCAGCGGCCGGGCCCGGTCCACTGACCGGTTCCACGCATGTACCGAGAGCCCGGCGCCCAGCAGGTTGCGCGCCATCGGCAGGCCCATCGTTCCGGTGCCCAGAAAGGCCAGATCGGTCACCTGGCGCTGCTACCCCTCGTCGGCGGGCTCAAACGATCATCCGTGCAACCAGTAGGCTCGCGAGGGGTGCAAGGTCAGCTTCGGGTGCAAGTGCGTAGCGAGGGCCGCGCTGCCGTGGTCGTCGTCGGCGGCGAGCTTGACCTCGCCTCGGGGCCAGAGCTCGAGCAGGCGCTCGAGAAGATCCTGTCCACGCCCGGCGAGCAGCTCGTGATCGACCTGCGCCAACTCGATTTCATGGACTCGACGGGCCTCAGCATCATCGTCAAGGCCCACCAGCGATTCGGCGAAGAAGGCCGGGAGCTCGGGCTCGTGCGAGGCACGTCACAGGTGCAGCGACTGCTCGACCTGACCGGTGTGGCCGCCCGGGTGCGACTGGTCGACGCGCCCGAAGAACTGCTCAACGGAGGCTGATCGCCTCTGGATGACATCCCACTCGGAGAGCGCATCCTCCGCGGCTCCGGGCTCGAGCTCACCGGACTGCTGGAGGCGCTGGCCGAAGCGGTGACGATTCGTGATCTGGACCATGGGCTCGTGTACGCCAACCGAGCCGCCCTGCGCCAGATGGGCGCTGAGTCGCTTCAGGAGCTCCAGGGCCGGCCGCTGCGCTCGGTGATGGACGAATACGTGATCCACGACGAGCACGGTCGGTTGCTTTCCGCCGATGACCTGCCGTCGGTGAGACTGCTCGAGGGCAGAGCCGCCGAGCCGCTGCTGATGCACAGCGTCAACCAGGCCACCGGCGCCGCCCGCTGGGAGCGGCTGAAGGTCACTGGGCTGCGCGACGCGGGCGGGCGGTTGGTCGCCGCGGTGACCGTGATCGAGGACATCACGGCGGTCAAGACCGCCGAGGTTCATACGCGGCTGCTGTCGGAATCAGGGCGCGTCCTCGCCTCCTCGCTGGACTATCAGCAGACGCTGCGCAACGTCGCGAACCTGGCCGTACCGTCTCTGGCGGATTGGTGCGTGGTCGACCTGGTCGACGCTCGCGGCACCCGCACCCAGGCGGTGATCGCCGACCGAGATCCTGGCCGTTCCGAGCGCGTCGCGGCGCTGCGCGAGTTCGAGCTCCCACAACTGGATCCCGGATCGACGCTCGGTCGGGTGCTGCGCACCGGCACCCCGGAGCTGTTCTTCGACGTGTCCGACGAGCACCTCGTGGCCGCCGCCCACACCGAGGAGCACCTGCGGCTGATGCGCGCGTTGAGGATCCGCTCGGCGATCGTGGTGCCGATGCGAGTCGCGGCTCAGACGATCGGGCTGATGGCCTTCTACACCTCCGAGTCACGCCGCCGGCTGACCCAGGATGATCTCGAGCTGGCCGTTCAGCTCGCCCGGCGAGCCGCGGTGGCGGCCGAGAACGCGCGTCTGCACACTGCCCTGGCCGGGGTCGCCCAGACGCTGCAGGACAGCCTGGCGCCCAACGAGCTGCCCTCGGTGCCCGGCTGGGAGATCGCCTCCCTATACCGCCCCGCGGGGGCCGAGCCGCGGATCGAGGTGGGCGGCGACTTCTACGAGGTGTTCAAAGCCGATGGGACGTCGATCGCGCTGATCGGAGACGTCACCGGTCGGGGAGTGGCCGCGGCCACACTGACCTCGCTGGTGCGCCATGGGGCCCGGTTCGCCAGCCGGCTCGAGCCCCAGCCGGCGGCGATCCTGCGCCGCTTGGACGAGGACCTTCGCCAGCGTCCCGAGGGCGACCTGTGCACCGCCCTGTGCGCGCGAATCGAGCCCGGCCGGCTGGTGCTCTGCTCGGCCGGACATCCGGCGGCGATGATCCTGGGCCGGGATGCCACGGTGACCGAGGCACCGGCGCCGGGCCCGCTGCTCGGAGCGTTCACGGACGCCGAGTATCGACAGGAAGCGGTGGCGGTGGGTCCGCACCAGCTGGTCCTGCTCTACACCGACGGCGTCACCGAGACCCGCGGCCGGCACGAGCGCTTCGGCGTCGACCGACTACGGCGGCTGCTCGGCCGCTGCGCCGACTGCTCTCCCGCCGAGCTGCTGGCCCGCCTGGATCAGGCGCTGGTCCGATTCGGTGCCGGCGGCGCCACCGATGACGTGGCTGCTCTCGCGTTGCGGCCGCACATCCAACCATCGCCTACAGACGCCGGCGATCGAGCATCACGACGTGCAGTAGCTCATCGGACCCCGCCGGCTGCGCAGCGACCGAGTCGCTGAGCAGCACCAGCGGCGAATCGCCGCGGTCGGGCGCCTGGGCTCGCAGCAAGTCCGCGGTGCCGGTCCGAAACGGACCTAAGGTGATCTCCAGCCGGCGCTCCTGGGTGGTCAGACACGCCCAGAGGCGGGGGCCCGATGCGGCCCAGGCCGCGTGAGCCGCGAGTGTATCGGTGACCAGATACACGTCAGAGAAACGATCCAGCGAGAAATGAGCCGTGGCCGCAAGCGTGCGCGCCAGGCGGCCGAGGACGCCGGTGAGCAGCGTCACCGGCGACAGCGAGACGAGGACCTCACCCGGGCCGGCCCGTGGCCAGGGAGCGTCCGGTCCGGCCTCGGTGGGCGCCTCGAACAACAGGGCGCCGTCCCGCCGGGCGGCGAAGTCCATCCGGATCACCGTCCCGCCACCCGCGGCGCTCGCGAAGCTGACTTCGTCGGCCAGCGCTCGGATCACCGACAGCCCGATGCCCTCGGCCCCGTCAAACGGTTGGGCGCCGGAGGGCAGACCGAAGCCGTGGTCGGCCACCGTGACATGGATCCGGGCGGGATCGACAAACAGATTGACGAGCATCGGGCCGGGCCGGTCTCCGTAGGCGTGCAGAACCACGTTGTTGCACGCCTCGCTGACCGCGGTCTTGAGGTCGTCCAACAGCTCGGGGTCGACCGACAGCAGCTCGGCGACGCCGCCGAGCATGCCGCGCACGATCGTCAGCGTCTGGGGTCTGCTCTCGAGGTCGAGCCGGATGGTAGGGGCTGGGCTGCTCACATCGGCCGCCCCCTCTGTTGCCCGCGACCCGGCGCGCTCAAACGAGCGGTGCGCGACCGGGTCAGGCCGTGTCAGACCCGGTTTCGGCCAGCTCGGACAACCGCGACAGCGCCCGGCGGAGAATCCGCGAAACCTGCATCTGCGAAACGCCGATCTGAGCCGCAATCTGCGTCTGGGTCATGTCACGGACGAAGCGAAGCCGCAGGACCTCGCGCTCCCGGGGCGCGAGCTGGCGCGCCGCGATTGCCACGGTCACCCGATCATCGGCCAGGCGCAGCTCGTGATCCTCGGCGCCGAAGGCATCGACCACCGTTCCGCTCTCGCCCTCGCCGTCATCGTAGGGGGCATCCAGCGAGGCGGCGTGATGAGCCCGCGAGGTCTCGAGCGCGTCAAGCACGTCCTCGATGCTGAACTCGAGATACAGAGCCAGCTCCTGCACCGTCGGGGACCGGCCGGACTTGGCGCTCAGCTGCTGCTGGGCGTCCTCGACCTTGACCGCCCGCTCCTGAGCTCCCCGGGGCACGTGCACCGCCCAGCCCAGATCCCGGAAATATCGCTTGAGCTCGCCAAGGATCGTCGGCACGGCGAACGAGGAGAACGCCGTCCCACGGCTGGCGTCGAATCGGTCCACCGCCTTGACGAGGCCGAGACTGGCGACTTGGAGCAGATCATCGAAGGGCTCGCGAGCACCGTTGTAGCGTCGGGCCAACTTGCGCGCCAGCGGCAGGAAGCGCCGAACCAGCTCGTCTCGGGCCCGGCGGTCCTGGCGCTGATGCCAGCGGGCGAAGAGTATCTCGTTGCTGACGCGCGCGGCGCCGTCGGATTCAGACCGGGATGCTGTGGCGGCGGTAGTTGTCATCACAGGTGGCTTACCCCTTTTTCCACACTCGAATCAGATCGCGGCCGTAGACACGCCGTCGAAGGTGAGCTACACATGGCGTATGGCAGTTGTGATGACGCAGGGGCCGGCTGAGACCAGGCTCGGCTACTTCACCAACCTTTCCATGATCCGGCGCGTGCAGCGGGAGCGAGCGGTCGCGCTCTCGGGTCCGCGCGCACTGCTGATGCAGGCCGCCCATCCGCTCGCCGTCGCGGGGCTGCTGGCCCACTCCAGCGCGTTGGACGATCCCTATGTGCGGCTCGCGCGAACGGCGCAGATCATGAACGCGATCACCTTCGGACCCCGCGTCGAGGCCGATCGGCTGACCCGCAAGGTCCGGAAGATGCATCGCGCGGTCCGCGGGCGCTTGCCGGAGGCGGTGGGTCGCTTTGCCGCCGGCACCCCCTATCGCGCCGACGACCCCGACCTGCTGCTGTGGATCCTCTACACGCTGATCGACTCCAGCACCGTGGTGTACCGCGCCTACGTTGGCGAGCTGAGCCGAGCCGAGCACGCCGCTCTGTGGGCGGACTACAAGGTCGTCGGCCGGCTGTTCGGCCTCAAGCCCACCGAGATGCCGGACACGATCGGCGACCTGCGAGCCTACGGGCGCGGGATGCTCGAGTCCGACACGCTCACGGTGGGAGCCTGGGCGCGGCGCCGGGCTCGGGAGATCGTGCTCGCGCCGCCGGTGCCGAACCGAGTCCGGCCGCTGCTGGAGACGGTCAATTTCATCACCATCGCCCTGCTGCCGGATCGAATCCGATCCCAGTACGGCTTCATGCCGCTGCCTCCCGCGGCAGTGCGCAAGGCGCTGGTCAGAGCGGGTGCCCTGTACGTGCGCCGGGGGCTCTTGCCCCTGCTCCCGGCGCAGGTCCGACACGTTCCGGCCGCCCGCGCAGCGGCGTGAGCGCCTTGTCCACTGCGATCCTCGACGACGAGATCACGATCGCGGAGCTCGCCGCGCTGACGGGGGTGGCCGAGGCGACCCTGAGGATCTGGGAGAACCGGCACGGGATCCCGCAGCCGCGCCGGCTGCCCAACGGCCATCGCCGCTACTCGCGCCGTGAGGTGGACCTGATCCGGGCCGCGGTCGCGCACCGGCGGGCTGGGCTGTCGGTGGCAGCGGCGCTCGAGCGAGCTCGTACCGCGAGCGCTCCGGCCGCTCAATCGGTGTTCGCGGCGCTCTGCGTCGAGCGACCGGACCTGGTCCCGCAGGCCATGGAGCGCAGTGCCCTGGCGCTGGTCTCACGCGCGATCGAGGACGAGTGTCTGGCTCGGGCCGTCCCCGGATTGCTGATCGGGGCCTTCCAGCGAGTTGCCTTCTACCGCCGGGCCAAGCCGCGCTGGCGAGAGCTGGCCGCCGGCATGGAGCTGACGATCGTGCTCGCCGACTTCTCCGGCTCCCGGTCGAGCGGTCAGGCGCGGGTGAGGCGCCTTCATGAGATTTCGCTCCCACAGGACTCCCCCCTGCTGCGCGAGTGGGCGCTGATCGCCCCGGCCGGTTGCGTGCTGGCCCGCGAGCGGACCGGGTCCACGAACCGGGGGGGCGTGCGGATCTTCGACGCGATCTGGAGCCCGGAGCCCGAGGTCGTCTACGCCGCCGCCCGGATCGCGATCTCGATCCTGGGTGACGATCTGCTGGCCGACCGGGCGCGCGCCGCGCTTGGCTCCCCACCGGCGCCGAGCTCACCCGAGCTGCGCCGCGCCGCGGCGTTGACGAACCGGATCGTGGGCTACGTCGCGCCCGCCCTGGTCTGAGGGCGAACGCGTCGCCAGGCGCCGCCGAGGGCCGCTCGAATGCGAGCGCGTATTCACGAGGCGACCATTAGTAGCCTCCGGTCGGTGACGCGGGTTGCGGTCGTCGGCCACGTGGAATGGGTCGACTTCGTGCGGGTCGATCACTATCCCGCGCGGGGCGAGGTGGTGTCCGGCGAACGCGAATTTGCGCACGCCGGCGGAGGAGCGGTGGTGGCAGCCGCGGTGCTGGCGCAGCTCGGAGCCGAAGTCGACTTCTTCTGCGCCCTGGGGCGCGATGACAACGGCCGGGCGGCGATGGCCGAGTTGCAGGCGCGAGACGTGACGGTCCACGCCGCCTGGCGCCCGATCCCGACCCGGACGGTGTTCACGCTGCTCGAGCGAGACGGCGAGAGGACGATTGTCACGGTCGGCGAGCGCTTGGCGCCGGCCGGCGACGACGAGCTCGCTTGGGCTGCGCTGGAAGATGCCGACGGCGTCTACGTGACGGCCGGAGATCGCGGTGCGATCGCCCGGGCCCGAGCGGCTCGGATGCTGGTCGCGAGCCCGCGGACGCGCGAAGGCCTCCAGCGCAGTCACGTGAGGATCGACGCGCTCGTGTTCAGCGCCAGCGATGCGCACGAGCGCGAATGGGCTGACCGTGTCCAAGGCCAAGCGCGCCTGATGGTCGCCACCGAGGGCGACGACGGGGGGCGCTGGTGGGGCGAGTCATCCGGGCGCTGGACGGCGGCCGCGCTACCCGGTCCGCGCCGGGACGACTACGGCTGCGGAGACGCGTTCGCCGCCGGCCTCACCTACGGTCTCGCGCAGGGCGGATCGGTCCTGGAGGCCGCCGAGATCGGCGCCCGGTGCGGCGCTCGGATGCTCACCGTCACCGGAGCGCCCTAGGGCGACGCGCAGGCACCCTCGGCGCCGGCTCATCGCTCGCGACCAGCTCGCGGAGCGTGCCGCATGACCTGCCCGCAAGCCCACGGCGGGTGACTAGGCTCACCACAGACCGACCAGCGCTCGGTTTGAGCCCCGCCCATTCATGATGCATCGGAGCAACCGCCATGGCTGAGCAAGCAGACCTCGACTTCACCTACTCGCTGACCGACCGTGTCGTTCGACTCAGCCTGGGCGACTTGGCCGACTTCAGCGGCGCCAAGTACGACGGTGACTTCTCGATCAGCCTCCAGGAGGCCCAGCACCGCAAGCACGACTACCTGGCGCAGCAGATCGGAATCGAGGCCGGCCGTCGCGTGCTCGACCTCGGCTGCGGATGGGGCGGCCTGCTCGACTACATCCGTCACGTCGGGGCGGCCGGGCTTGGCGTCACCTTGTCCTCGGCCCAAGCCGCGTCCTGCCGCGCTCATGGGCTCGACGTCCATGTCCACGATGCCCGGCAAGTCACGCGCGAGACCTTCGGGCCGTTCGACGCCGTGGCCAGCCTCGGTGCGTTTGAGCACTTCTGCTCCCCGGATTACCACACGGCAGGCCGGCAGGAGGAGATCTATCGCGATTTCTTTGCCCGGGTAGCGACCGTGCTGCCCGCCGGGGGCCGGTTCTATCTCCAGACGATGGTGTTCGGACGCAACATGATCCCGCTCGAGCAGGTCAGCACCAGCGCTCCGCGAGGCTCCGACGCCTGGATCCTGGGCCTGCTGGGATGCCAGTTTCCGGGCTCGTGGCTCCCGTCGGGAGAAGCGCAGATCATCCGCTGCGCCGAGCCGCACTTCCGCCTGACCTCGAGCCTGAGTGGCCGCCTCGATTACATCGAGACGATCAACCAGTGGAACGCGCGGATCGGCGCGCGCAGTGTGAGGAAGACGCTCCTGAAGCTACAACTCGTCCCGCGCTGGCTCACGAGCCCCGAGTTCCGGCTTGCCTTCACGTCGGGGGTCAGCGCGAACAAGATCTGCTTCGAGCGCGAGCTGCTCGATCACTACCGGCTGGTGTTCGAGAAAGCGCCGTGAGGCGCGTGTCGGGCTCGGCCAGCCGGCGGGTCAGAAACCGGCGCTCGGGCTCTGAGGCCGACAGCTCCCGGGCACGCCGATAGGCGGCGGCCGCTGACCGTCCTTCGAGTCGCCGCAGCAGCTCGGCGCGCGTGGAGTGCAGGTACGGGTAGTCGTCGAGTCTGAGACGGTCGACGATCTCAAGCGCCGCCTGCACAGGCTCCAGTAGCCGTCTGCGCCCGCGGACTCGAATTGCGCGGTCTGTTGCAGGGCCGATCGGGCTCGGTCGAGATCGAGCTGCATGACGAGCGCGACTTCGGCGGTGGCGAGTGGTTCGTCGGCCCACTCGAGCAGCTGCGACACCGACTGTGGCGCAGGACGGCGTGGCAGGTCCGGCGCGCGGTTGGCGATCGCCGCCTCGTAGGTCTCGATCGGGTTGAAGCCGGGAATCGTGACGCCGGCGATGATGTAGCTGGGCGCGGTGTAGCGGCGCTCCGCGGGCGGACCGCCGAGCTTGTGGTCCAACGCGCGCGCCGCCGGGGTTGGATCGCGCGCCGCCGCGATGTCGGCCTCGAGCGCTGCTGTGACCACGTCAGTCTCACACCACGCGGCGAGCATCGACGGATCGAGGCCGATGTCGCGCGCGGCGCCGCCGATCAACTCCGGGTCGTCGAGCAGGCCGGCCTGCATCACCCGCACACGCAGGCGGCGCAGGAGCCCGTCGGCGTGGTCAGGCACGTGCAGGCGGGCAGCGACGACCGCGCGGCACGCCGGCTCTGACGAGGCGGGGCGCGCGTAGGGCACGGGGTCAATCGGCATGCCATAGCGTCGTTGCAGCCCGGGCGCGCCCTGGGCAAGCTTTTCGGCCTCGCCCGGCTCCCGAGTCAGCGCGATCATCTTGACGTTCCAGCGCAGGCCGGAACCGTAGTGCCACCGCAGACGCTGCCGGATCGGCTCGGCCGAGAAGGCAAACGGGCACGCCGGGTCGGTGAACAGCTCGACGTCGAGCAACTTATCCGAGCGGCGGCCGGGGGTCCAAGGTCACGCGCACGCGCACTCCATACCGCCAGCTAGTCGGCCGGCAGCTGAACGTCGATCACGATCTCTACGACGTCACGGACCTCCGCGATGCCCTCGCGATAGGTGTGCACCTGAATCGTCCCGGCCTCGGGCCCTACGGCGTGGCTACCCGAGCGGAGCGACATCACGCCGATCATAACGCCGCAGGACGGGGTGAATGACCGAGAGCGAGAATGTGGGCGGATGATCCTCAGGCGCCGCGTCGACCCCGATTCTGCCGGCGATGCGCCGGCCGTGTATGCGGCTCGGGCGACGCGAGCTTACGCGGCCATGCAGGGCCGCTTCTGTAAGAGCGACGGCGGTTATCGTCGGGACGGGCTGCCGCGCCGGCCGGCTGCGGCCGCCCACCTGTGGCCATTCGCGCGGGCATTCGTGGCGACCCTCGACCTCGCCGGTGTCGAGCCGGAGCTGATCCCGGGCTTTGACGCTGACGCCGCGATCGCACAACGCCTGGATGCCCTTGAGCGCTATTGGGACCCGGTCGGCGATGCGCCGGCGTACTCGGCGGACATTCTCAGGCCGGGTTCCGTCGGCGATCGCTACTACGACGACAACGCCTGGGTCGGGCTCGCGCTCGTCCAGCTCGAGCGCGTGCGTCCCGGAGCAGGTCGCCTCGAGCGGGCCGCAGAGCTGTTTCGCTTCGCCTGCGCCGGGTGGGATCACCGAGCCGATGCTCCGAGCCCGGGCGGCGTCTTCTGGGTCGAGCAGGGCCGGGGAACCGGGGTGCGCAACCACGATCGCAACACCGTGTCCAACGCTCCCAACGCCGAGCTCGGGCTGCACTTGGTCGGGCTCGGCGTGCAGCTCGGCGGGCTCGGCGGACCGACCGGCGCGGCTCCGGGGGACAAGCGGCCAATCGGCTCACAGCAGATGTACGAGTGGGTCAACGCGACCCTCGACGCCGGCCAGAACGGTGACCTTCCCGCAACCGGGCTCTTCTGGGACAAGCTGCGTGGCGACGGCACGATCGACAAGATGCTCTGGAGCTACAACCAGGGCAGCATGATCGGCGCCAACGTGCTGCTCGCCCGCCGCCACAGCGGCGCGGCGCAGGCTCGATACCTGGCGCGGAGCGAGACGATCGCCCGACAGGCTCTGCGTCACCTCGAGGGTCGGTATGAGCGTCAGCCGGCGGCGTTCAACGCGATCTTCTTCCGCAATCTGCTGCTGCTCCACCACGCAACCGGCGACACGGGGCTGCGCGCTCAGCTGCTCGGAGCGATGCGCGGGTACGCCGACCGCGCCTGGGATCAGCGTCGTGACCGGCGTGACCGCTTCCACTTCCCGCGCAGCGGCCTGACGCTGCTGGGTCAGAGCGCGATGGTGCAAACACTGGCGCTGCTCGCGTGGGATCCCGCCGACTACCGCAAGCTCGCCTAGGTTTCAGCTTGCGCCTAGGGCCCGCTCACGCTGTCAGCCGTACAACGCGTCGAAGCGATCGGCGTACCGCTCGTTGATGACGTTGCGCTTGACCTTCAGCGTCGGTGTCAGTTCTCCGGTCTCCTGGGACAGGTCGCGCTCGAGGATGAAGAACTTCTTGACCTGCTCGACGGGCGCGTACCTGGCGTTGGTTCGGTCAAGCTCGCCCTGGATCAGCGCTACGACGTCGGAGTGCTGTGCCAGAGACGCCGTCGATGTGCTCTCGAAGCCGCGGGCCTGAGCCCACGGCACGATCTCCTCCTCGTCGAGCGTTATCAGCATCGCCGGGAACGGCCGGCGGTCGCCGTGCATCACGGCCTGCGAGACGTAACGTGTCTGCTTGAGGTCGTTCTCGAGGTTGGCCGGCGTGAGGTTCTTGCCCCCTGCCGTGATGATGATGTCCTTCTTGCGCCCGGTGATGAACAGAAAGCCGTCCTCGTCGAGACGGCCGATGTCGCCGGTGTGGAGCCATCCGTCGATCAGAGCTCCAAAGGAGCCATCGTCATTCTTGTAGTAGCCCTGGAAGATGTTGGCGCCCTTGAGCAAGATCTCGCCGTCCGGCGCGATCCGGATCCGCACCCCCGGGTGCGCGCGGCCCACCGAGCCGAAGCGGTGGTCGCCGGGCCGCATGCCGGTCGCCGTCGTCGAGGTCTCGGTCATCCCGTAGCCCTCCATCACCGGGACGCCGGCCGCGTAGAAGAACTCGAGGATCTGCTTGGCGATCGGCGCGGCTCCGGTGACCGCCTCGCGTAACCGGCCGCCGAAGGCGCCCCGAACCAACTTGAACAGTCGCTCGTCGGCCTGGTCATAGGCGGCCTGTAGCTCGGCGGGAATCTGCTGGCCGGCGGCCTGGAGCTCGCGGACCCTGAGCCCCACCTGCGTCGCCCTGGCCAGGAGCTCGGGGTCGGCGCGGGAGGTGACCAGCGTGTAGAGCTTCTCGAAGATCCGGGGCACCGACGGCAGGTAGGTGGGATGCACCTCCGACAGCTCGGGGATGATCTTCGCCGTCTCGCCGCCCCAGTAGGCGATCGCGACCCCGCGGTCGGCGCCGACGAGCATCAGCAGCAGGCCGAAGGCGTGCGCCAGGGGCAGGAACAGATAGATCAGGTCTTCCGGACCGGCGCCGACGATCCCACGCTCAGCGACCATGTCCAGCACAGCTCGGTAGTTGCCGTGCGACAGGATGCAGCCCTTCGGCGGACCGGTCGTGCCCGACGTGTAGATGAACGTGTAGGCGTCGGCTGGGGTGACCGCGCGGGTCCGTGCCTCAAGCTCTCGCTTGTCCCGGGCGCATCCCCGCGCACGGAGGTCGTCCAGGACGATCGGCCCCCGCCCGACGTCGGTGCCGTCGATCACCACGATGTGGCGCAGGCTCGGCAGCTCGTCGCGGACGGCCTCGATCTTGGCCACCTGCGCCGCATCCTCGCAGACGACTGCGACTGACTCGGAGTTTCCGGTTACCCACGCGCATTCCTCGGGGGAGTTGGTGGGATAGATCGGCACGACGACGGCTCCGGTCTCGCTGATCGCGAAGCTGCACCAGGCCCACTCGACCCGCGTCTGGCACAGCACGCTGACCCGCTCGCCCGGCTCGATGCCGAGGTCGATGAAGCCGCGCCCGATCTCCGAGACGATCTCACCGAGCTGCGCACAGGTGACCTCGTGCCACTCGCCGTCAACCTTGTGCTTCTGGGCCACCCGGTCGCCGAACTGCGCCACCGAGCACGGCAACAGATCGGCGATCGTGGTCGACCCGCTCGTGTCGGGAGCACTCTCGGCCATCAGCCACCAGCTCCAGGGCGACGCTTGCTCATGATTGGCTGGCCGGCTCGCCGGGGCTCGACCGGGCGTACCCGAGGCTTGCCATTTGATCGCAGATCCGTGGCCGCGGCATCGCGAAACAGAGGATGGCAGAGTTTGAGCGGCACACCGTTGGTATCGGGCGGGATCGGCGCCGACCACGAACGCGACGCCGCTCGCCCAACGCCGGCAAAGCCGCCGAGTGCGATCGCAATGCCCACCACGATGCCAACCACAGCCGGACAAACCAATGCGCCGCAGAGCCGAGGGGCGCGCGCATCAGCGCAATCGGGGCATCCGGCCACCCCAGCTCGCCTTGCGTTCAACTCCATCCCCTCCTAGCGCGTGAGCGTCTTAGCAGCTTTCCGTTTGCCGCGCGCCAGATCTCCTTCTCGGAGCGGGCCCGCCTCGACCGGCAACGATTGCGGCTGCCGTGGCGCAGCAGGTGCTCGCCGATGATCTTCCCTCGCCGCGAACGTTCCGGGCGGTCTGCAGTAGCTCGATCACTTCCTCCGGGTGGAGGAGGCGCCGCTCGCCGCTGAAGACGTGGGCGGCGAGGCTGAGCGTGGAGCCACGCAACTGAGAGGATGCCGATCGGCTCCGGCGGATCTCCGCCCATCACGGCGAGAAGCCTGGGGTCGTGATCGCCGAGCTGCGGGATGCAGCGACGCATTCTCGCTGACCGAGAGCGATCTGGACGCGGCGCGGCGGTCGGTCCTCGGTCGGCGTGGTATGGGCGGGAAGCGCCGGCCACTCAGTCACGGTCCCCGCGGCTGTTGCTTCGGGGCCTGGCTGACCCGAGCCGGCAGTGGTCCAGCCGAGCGTGGCGTCTTGGCTGTCCGCGAGTGGCGAGAGGCATTGTCGCCTTCTTGCGGTTGACGGCTCGGGGTATGGTTCGTGGTGCATGACGAGCGCTTCGGACGGGGAGGCACGCGAGTTCGCGAAGGCGTTTCGATCTTTTCTGGAATGGGTGAGCTGACGTCGTGCTGCCCGAGGCGGTGCTCGGCCGGGTTGAGCGCCACGCCCTCGGCGTCGCCGAGCACCGCGACGCCCTCCTGGAAGCCGGCCAGCACCTCAAGCGCGGTCTGCTGCTGTACGGGCCACCGGGCACCGGCAAGACCCACACGACGCGCTACCTGGTCGGCCAGATGAGCGGATACACCCGCTTTCTGCTCACGGGGCGGGCGTTGCACGCGATCGGCTCGGCGTCGGAGCTCGCTCGGGACCTGCAACCGGCCGTCATCGTGCTCGAGGATGTCGATCTGATCGCGGAGGACCGGAGCTTCGGACCGGGGTCAACCCCGGTGCTATTCGACCTGCTTGACGCGCTGGACGGGGCCGCCGCAGACGCCGATCTCTTGTTCGTTCTCACCACGAACCGCGCCGATCTGCTTGAGCCGGCGCTGGCGGCGCGGCCTGGCCGGGTCGATGTTGCGATTGAGATCAACCTCCCCGACGCCGAAGCTCGTGGACGCCTGCTCGCGCTCTACGGCCGCTCGGTCCCGCTGCGCCTGTCCGAGGCCGACGAACGCGAGATCGTCGAGCGCACCGACGGGGTGACCGCCTCGTTTCTAAAGGAGCTGCTGCGCCGGGCCATGCTGGAGTCCCTGCGCAAGAACGCCTCCGAGGCGGTCGTAACCGCCACGCACACGAAAATCGCGCTCGACGACCTGCTCGACAGCAGCCAGCAACTCACCCGCAGTCTGCTTGGCGTCGGCAACGACCCTGACGCGCTTCCACCGGGCGGCGGCCTCGGCTCACTGCCGCCGCAACGAGGACGGGGCGGCGGCAGCTATGTGCAAACACGACTCGGATTTCGGCACCTCTGAAGGTAGGTGAGCGCTAGGCGGTTGGTTTCTATGCGGGTCCGACGCCTTGCCGCACCTCCGCGGTGAGCTCGGCTCACCCTGAGTCGCTGACGAGGGACCTCGGCCCGGCCGCGGTTGCCCGGTCTTGATCCTGCCGAGCATGAAGCACCGTTCCGATCGCGATGAATACGGCGAGCAGCAGCACGAACGCGCCGAACCCAAGGGCGATGCCGAGGTCCGTCGAGTGGGGAGCGAGCGTAAACGCGATCAGCGCAGCGGCGGTCAAAGCGATCCCGACCGGCCTGGGTCGCAGCACCGAGAAGGCGAGCCCGAGCCCGAGGAGCGCAATCACCTCAATCCGATGGTGCACCACCTCGGTGAGCACGTTCGCCTTGACCAACGCGAGCCCCACGCCCACGATCAACCACGGCCAGCCGACGCGGCGTCGCCCGCCTCGCCGCAGCTCCCCCGGAGCGGCAGCTCGCTCAACGTTGGCCGTCCAGCGCGCTACGACTGCGGAGCTGATCGGCCGCCTGAGCCGGGGTTCCCTCGACGATCGCGGCGAAGATCTCGAGCGCGTCCAAACTCCAGGTACGCGAGCTCTTCGGGGTTCGTCATCCCTCCCGGCCACCGGCTACTTCACCGAAGGACTCGCGTCGTCGGGATCGTGATGGGCGAGGATCTCCATCGCCTCGGGACGCTCGTCAACGACCCGGGTCGCGATCTGACGGACACGTTCGCGGACCCGATCGGTCGGAAGGATCCTCAGCTCGCCGTCGCCGAGATCCTCGACCAAAACCGATGCTCCGGGCGTATAGCCACTGGCCTCGAACTCACGAGGAATCGACACCACATTGCTGTTGCCGACCCGCCTAACCTTCACGATCTTCACGGGTCCAAGTATATACACGGCTATCCGGCGGCCAGCGCCACCTTGGGCAGCAAGCGAGCGGGCCGTCCCTGCTATCCGCGCAATGGAGGGAAGCTGCCGACGTGGGTGGGGAGACCTGCGTGGCCGGCTTAGCAGGGCCCGACCCGCAGATCCGGACGGCCCTCCTGTCAGTCCGAAGCAGGGGCGTCAAGACGGTCGATTACGACAGGCACGTATCGTCAAGACCGGGCTGCTGGCCGCTTGCTGGCACCCGGTGTTCGCGGACGGAGCTAGCGCTCCCGGGGCGCGTCGTCATCGCGACTTCCGCCTGCCCGTGGCGATGCAGCAGCCGGCCGTCGCGCGGGCCGCTGTGCCGCCCTCGTTCCAAGGCGAGAGCGATGGGAGCGCCGACCCGCGCTACCGTATTCCGCGAGAGCAGGCGTCCGGCGGGGGCGCCCTTTGCGGCTTGCCGCGTCACGGCGGGCTCTGCTGGCTAGCTTGGCGAGGCGACGGACCAACCGATTGCCTTGGCGGCTTCAGCCATCCGCTCGTCGTAGGTGACGATCTGCCTTACCGACGCGCCGAGCTGGCGGGCGCTAGCAAGGTGAATAGCGTCCAGCGAACGCAACTCGGTCGGCTCCATCCGGCCTGCGTCGGTCAGCACACGGTCATTCACGCGAAGCAGCTGCACGCGCCGCAATGCCTCGTGACCGCGAGCCACAGCCTCCGAGCCGCTGGGCAACAGCGCCCGCGCCACCTCCGTGCGCGCCAAAGCGCCGCTCACGAGCGGCCGGCGGCGAGAGAGGTATCGGCGTAGCGCCTTTGACTCTGGCTCGGCGACCACGAGCTTGACGATCGCCGAGGAATCGATGTATGTGGGCCTCCGCTCAGCGCTCATCGCGCCGTAGCCGCGCCAGCACCGACGAAGGAGTCTCGGACCCAGGTGCCACCGGTAGCGGCTCTGGCAAGTCCGCCAGATCGCGATCACTGTCTTGCAGATCTCCCGATGCCCTCAGCCGCTCCACGGGATCCTCGGGCAACGGGGCGAGCACGGCTACGGGCCGCCCTCGATCAGTGATCTCGATGCTCTCACCAACCTCGACCCGCCGTAGCAACTCGCTTGCGCGTTGCCGAAGCTCCCGAACTCCCACACTCGCCATATGCTATTTGTAGCACAACTCCAACCATGTACGCCACCCGGCTCGTGCCGAGATACCCCTTGTCGAGAAAGGCGCTGGTAGCGGCAGTCAGGATCGCGGCGCGCTTACGCTGAGAGCGCGGAAACCGCCCGCCATGGGCAAAGCGTACGCCGCTCTCGGGACATATTGGGGACATGTTCCAAAGTTGGCGCATCCACGGAAACGGGGAAACCCCGCCGTAGTGGGGCTTTCGTGGTGATGGGCCGTGGAGGAATCGAACCTCCAACCTTGGGATTAAGAGTCCCCTGCTCTGCCAATTGAGCTAACGGCCCCGAAGGGCGATCTTATCCGGGCCGCGCTAAGCTAAGCCGAGGCCCGCTCAGCACTGTTGCGCCACCGTGGGCGTGGTCTTGGCCGCCTCAACCGCGGACGAGACCGCCTTGCGGCTCAGCTGGGGGGTCAGACTCAGGGCCTTGGCCAACGCGAGGTCGCCCTTACGGGTCTGCTTTGCCGCGTATGCCGATGCCGCCAGGCACTCAAAGCCCTTGGCCGCGTTCGGCTGCGCGAGCGTCTGGATCTCCCAGGCACTCGCCTCATTGGCGTAGTCGGCGAGACCGGCGTAGGCGTGTGCGGCGAGGATCGCCAGGTTAGGGTCCGGCGACTTGGTCAGCTGGAGATATCGTTGCCAGGCGTCGGTGGTGGCGGCGAGTTCCTTCTTGCCGGCCGCCGTGTAGGTTCCGGTGCTCGAGTTGTAGTCGCCGGCGTTCGTGCTGGCCGCCACCCAACGAGCGTTCACCAGCGCCGACCAGGCGGCCGGATCGGTGGGATGCAACTTCGTCTGACGCAGGGCGGCCTTCTCCTGCTGGCTGACCACCTGTGACTGCGCGCCGCCCGAGCCGCCGCCGGAGAGCCCGTTGAGCAGCCCGCCGCCGCCGGTTCCGGTGCCCACGCCGAACAGCACCAGACCGCCGCCCAAGATAATCGCCAGCCCGAGGTAGACGGCTTGTACGGTCCGGCGCCTGCCGCGGGCACGGAGGTCGAATAGCATGGGTCAGGAATCCTCGTCAGGTTCGGCATCGACCGCGGTGAGCTCGGCTAGGGCCTGCTTTGCATCATGGCGATCGACGATCTTGAGCATCACGATACTGAGCAGGAACAGGATCACCATCGGCAGCGCCTCGAGGCCGGTGGTGACCGGATCCACCCCCGGCATGGCCGCCGCGATCACGGCGATGATCACCGTAGCGTACCGCCAGTGCCGGGTCAGGGTGCTGCCGTTGATCACGCCGAGACGCTGCAGTCCGAGCAATCCGATCGGCAGCTGGAAGGCGAGTCCGATACCGGCCATGGTGAGGATCTCGAAGGAGTACAGGGGACTCGCTTGGACGAAGGCATCGAAATTCGAGCTGTTGTAACCCTGCAGGAACCGCACCGCCGGCGGCAGCACGACGAGAAACGCGAACACGACCCCGATCACGAACAGGGCCGGGGCGGCCAGCATGATCGGCAGCGCCACCCTTCGCTCCTTTGGGCTCAGCGCGGGAATCACGAACGCGTAGGCCTCGTAGAGCAGCACCGGCAACGTGAACAGCAGCGCAAAGTAAAAGATGACCTTCAGCGTGGTGGTGAACGGCTCGCCTACTCCGAGCGTGATCGGCAGCTTCTTCGGATTCGATTGCGGCAGCACCTTGGCGGCGTCCTGGAGCTTGGTGGCCGCCAGAGCGAACAGCGCGCGGTCTTGGAGGGAGACGTCGGAGGCAAGCGACAGGCGCTTGAACGCCGCCGCCGCGCCGGATATGTCCCGTGACTCCTTGACCGAGTCGCTGGTCAGGCCCGAGAGATGGTTCGCCGCGGCCTGCGAGGGGGAGGAGGGCAGCGGGCTGTTGAGCAGATTCAACAACGGCTGGTTCTGCCAGAAGCAGAGGCCGAACGCGACGATCAAGAACGCCAGGCTGACCACGAGCCGGGTTCGGAGCTCATCGAGGTGATCGACGACGCTCAGGCGATCCTCGTGGCCGACGGGCCGGAGAACCCTCGGCATCCCCCTGTCTCCGCCTGGCTGCTAGGAGCGTCGGTCGGAGCCGAGCTCCGCCGACCCCGAGCCGGGCGTGGCTGTGGGCTCTGCGTCGGCACCGCCGTTTGGATCGGACTTGGTCGCCGCCCGGGTGATGGCGGGCTTGTCCTTGCCATCGCCATCGGCCTCGTCCTCGGCGTCGCCGGAGTGGCCGGTGATCGAATCCTTGAACTCACGCATGCCCTGGCCGAGGCTCTTGCCGAGCCCCGGGAGCCGCTTGGGCCCCAGGAACAGCAGCACGATCACGAGCACGATGATCAGATCGGTGGTGGGATTGTGGAACATGGCTGAAAAGGGGCCTCCGATTGGGGGTCATCAAGGGTAGCGGGCGACGCGCTCCCGGGCTGCGGGCAGGGCACCCACGGGCCGAAAACCGGCTGCGAACCGTCGCTCAAGCTCGGCCGGCTCGGAGCCGATACAGGCCTCGAAGCGCAGATGGACCAGAATCCCGGCAATCATTCGGTGCGCCGCATCGTCCTAGCGAGCGGCCAGGCGATCGACGTCGTTCGGTACAGCCCCGCCCCGGCGGTCCGACATCGCCTGCACGTCTGTCCCGAGTGCGACGCTTCCCTGGTGCAGCCGCTGCAGTGGCGCGAGGCCGATGACCACTTCTGGGAGCTCTCCCTGGCGTGCCCCAACTGTCGGTGGCACGACGACGGCATCTTCACCCAGGAGCAGGTGGACGACTTCGGGGAGCAGCTCGACGAGGGGCTCGCGGCGATGCTCAACGATCTGCGCCGACTGACGCAGGCCAACATGGCCGAGGAGATCGAGCGGTTCGCGGCGGCGCTGCAATCGGACCTGATCCTCCCTGAGGACTTCTAAAGCCCCGTGAGGACTGCCACGGCCTAGGAATAACGCTCGACGACCCCGTCGGCCACCAGCTCGAGCGCCGACCGCTGACGTCCCGCCAGCGCCGGAAGCCGCGTCTTGGCGGTCAGGATCAGGTCAAGGGCGCGCAGGCGCGAATCCTCCAACGCCCCGGTGGCGGCGATCCGCTCGCAGACCGTTGCGGCGGCCTTGGCCGTACCAATCTCGCGGACGTCCAGCGCGGCCAGGTCCGGATCGCGCTCGCGGGCGATGATCAGCGGCAGGGTGATCGTCCCGTCCAGCAGATCAGCGCCGCGCGGCTTGCCCGTGCGCTCGGGAGGGCCACTGACGTCCAGCACGTCGTCCAGGAGCTGGAAGGCGAGGCCGATCCGTTCACCGAACTGGGCCAGCTCGGCCACCGGACCGCCACCCTCGATCGCCCCGAGCTCGCACGCGGCTCTGAACAGAACCGCCGTCTTGAGCCGGCAACGCTCCAGGTAGCGCTGCGCCGGGACGGCGGTGAAGGCGTCGGCGCGCTGCATCAGCTCCCCCGCGGCAAGCTCAGAGCTGGCGCGAGCGAGAACCCGCACTGGGGTGATCGAGCCGGCGATCGCCAGTTCGGCGAAGGCGCGCGAGAACAGCAGGTCTCCGGTGGCGGTGGCGGCGAGACGGCCGGCCGATGCGAACACGGTCGGACGGCCGCGGCGCAGTGATGCGCCGTCTAAGACGTCGTCGTGGACCAGCGTGGCGCTGTGCACCAGCTCGACCGCCACGGCGGCTCGCAGCAGGCCATCAGATTCCGGCGGGGGGACGCCGGCGGCGACGAACGCGAGCAGCGGACGCAGCCGCTTACCTCCGGCACCGAGCATTTCCGCGGCCAGCCGGCCGAGCGCCGGGCCATGGCTGACCGCGACTGCGGCCATCCGCTCCTCCAGACGCTCCATCAGCCGGGAGGCGGACCGGCCGCCTGCCTCGACGACAGCCTGTACCGAGCTCAAATCGAAACCTCGCCCACGTGCAGCGCGATGATCCCGCCGGCCGTCAACCGGTAGCGGATCGCGCGCAGCCCGCACCCCCACATCACCGCGGCCAGCTCGTGCGGAGGCGGAAAGCGCCGGACCGAGTTGGGCAGATAGCTGTAGGCCTCGGCGTCACCGACCAGCTTGCCGAGCGCCGGCACCACGCGGTCAAACCACAGCTCGAGCAGGGTAGACAGCGGCGGCTGCGTCGGGGTGGTGATCTCGAGCACCACGACACGGCCGCCCGGACGCACCACGCGCGCCATCTCGGACAGCCCGCGGGGCAGGTCAGAGAAGTTGCGGGCGCCGAAGCCGACCGTGGCGGCGTCAAATTGGTTATCGCCGTATGGAAGCGCCATCGCGTTGGCGGCCTCGAAGCGAAGCTGCACCCCGGCAGCGGATGGCTGCGCTGCTGCCTTCGCGCGCGCGAGCTCGAGCATCCGCTCAGAGAAGTCCGCCCCGACGACGACGCCGCCGGGCACCACCCGGCGGGCCAGCTCGAGGGCCAGGTCACCGGTCCCGGTAGCCACGTCAAGCGCTCGGGCGCCCCGTGTCAGAAGCGCCAGATCGGCGGCCCGGCGGCGCCATTGATGGTGCAGCCCGGCCGTCATGACGCCGTTCATGCGGTCATACACGCCGGAGATCCGGTCGAACATCGCCCGGACCTGAGGCTCGGCGAGCGTGCCCAGCGTGGCATAGCGCTCGTCGATGCCCTGGTCCGGCGGCGGGGATGCGCTCGCCGTCATGGCCCCGTTCGCCCGGCCTACTGCAGCTCGGACAGGAAGTTGACCAGGTTCTGGAACTTCTGCGGGGACTGCTTCGCCAGGTTGGAGAACGAGGGCA
>JAABUU010001598.1_pt1 | contig 36966 bp, 49 predicted proteins | sample 5559301 | NCBI WGS metagenome assembly JAABUU01 (sample SAMN10711884, study PRJNA513360) | rock metagenome | isolation source: Antarctica rocks | place: Antarctica: Victoria Land, Richard Nunatak white
ACTGCTGTGCAGAACAGATGCATTGCAAGCCTGGGTAGCAGCACACATCATACCAAGCAGCAATGCGTGCTGGACTGCAGTAAAAGGGACAAGGCGTTTGGCCAATTAAATCAGGCCAATTAGGCAGTTATGCCGAGCATGATTTGAGTCAGTGAGACCTCTAGCATTTGTTGCTGTCCCCACTGATCTGCCAATGCGTCTACAGCATACAATGTGAAACTATTTCATTGTCAGACACAGTGAGATCAGCACATGGGAACATCCATGCAGAGAGCATGTTGCTAAGAGGTGCATCTTGTGTTTTTAAAGCATGATGTCTTCAATGCAGCTGGCAACTTGCCTGTTAGCAGGGAGTAGCACTCAGGGTCCACCTGAGCAAAAGGGCCAACCAAAGACTCATACTCTCGCCATAGCTCATGCCAGTACGCCAGAAACTGATATGGGGCATACTTGGCATACACCTAAAGTACACACATAGACATCCAGGCATCAAAAATGTTCCATGGCGGTAGAAACGAGTTTTTGATATATTTGAGGTACAAACAGGTATATTGGTAAAACTGAAAGATAGTAACAGAATTTTGTTAAACACAGAGTACAGGTATGATAGAATGACGTTCTGTTTTCACAGCATGACGTTGACAACATTCCCATTTTCAGAGGGAAACCACAACAAAAGGAAAGTCCAATGGCATGAGTGTTATCTGTACATGAATGTGGCAGATCCCAGCCCACCTGCTGAGCATGATGCTGGACATTGGCCAGGGTACAGGACTGCAGATTGTGCACTTTGTGCAGATGGCGCACTGTCTCTGAGTCACAGGGAATGCGGCTGTAATGGCCTAGCAGCTGCAGCATGTTGGCTGCTGTGAAAGGGCCCACGCCTGTGCAGCCATGCAAAGCCTGCTACTCTGCACAGCTTGTTGTGGTGCGTGTCATGCATTGCAGAAGCTTCGAGGGCCGTCTACTCAATGATGAGCGTCAGGTGCAGACCAGCAGCAGTGCACTGTGTCTGATCATGTCTGCACCTTTGATGGCACATACTTGATTTTGCCATTTGCTGCACTGCGCATAGCTGATATACATCATAACGCAAACTATGCAGTGAAAGGGCCTGACTTGAGACCTGGCAGTGGTAGCAGCCTTTGATAGACCTCTTCAGATGAAAGGGCTGGAGCTTCAAGCCCATCTATGTCTGCCTCTCCAGTGACTACCTGCATGCACAAGACGCTAGTCAAGTTCCTTGCTCTGCCACAAAGCTTCTGCGGCATTTGACTGCAAGCCTGATGTCAACATGCCTTCATGCCCGGTTTCAGAATACAGCTTGTACATGCCTCGTAAGCAATGGACGTGCTGGCCAGTGCAGAACAAATTGCCACGACGAGTGCAGAATAGTACGGCAAGTCATTGCGAAATACAACAGCCAGATGTGATCACTGCCTGTGCCTTGCAAGCACTGTGCAAATGTTTGCTGTTTGATGCAGCAGCCAGGTCTTGTGACAGCACCATGCAGAGGTTCTGGCATTACTTGTTCTGCCAATTGTATCAAGGTCTTTGCCCGGTAGCCTAATCCACATTCTGACTGCAGCTTGGCAGTACCTGCTTGTATGAGCATGGTGGGGCTTGGGAAAGCCCCATGTCCTGTTTTGGAGCAAAGAGCCTTGTTCATTGTCAATGTGCGGCTCCACCTGTCAAAGGACCATTCCAACATGATGCATCTATGTCTGGCATGAAGTCACAGGCACATATTATGCTATCACTGGTTGTTGCTGTGGTGAGAAGCAACTTGCATGCAGAGAGCCACTCATGGGCGTGCAGTCTGTCTGGCACAAAGCAAGGCAGGCTTTGAGCAATTTGTGGTTGACCTCACCCGCAATTACAAAGAAGAATGCTCTTAATGAGGTCTTCCCAAACAGTTGGAGACCTGAACAGCCTGCCAAAACCTTCCTTTCTGGCTGCTGCGTGCATCTGATGAAAGCTGTGCACCTGTATCTGCTCTGCAGTGCTGAGTCGTAGCATTCTGTGCACCTATGAGGGAAGAAAAATTGAAGCGAAAACTCTTAGGAGTCACAGAAAGCCATCCAGGGGCAAGCTTGTCACCCTCTTACCTGCGCTTTGAGCTGTTGCATTTCTTGCCCATGGGCACTCTTGTGGATCTCCACGCGCAGACAGCTCTCCGCGCAGGGGGCTTCTCCCGATTGCTTGATTACCGTGTAAAACACGTTGTCTGCAGATGTGAGTAGGGGCCTACGCAACCCTCGCGCACTGCTTGCGGCCATATCGTCACACTGCAAAGACCAAAGCTTTGCATCATGGCTGGTCAGACGAAGCCAGTAGTGAACAAGTTGGCAGAACAGCTAGGCACGCGCTCCTGCGCACAATTTCATCGGCGCAGGATGTTTCGGACATTCAACAAGTCTGTTTCACCTGCATTTCCCATGAGTTGGGTGCCTGCGTGAAGAATCCATAGCTGCAAACTGCTTGAGCGAGATCAAAGCCAGAAGGCACTAATATCGTCCACGTCCTGGACTCTGGCGCTGCCGGCATCTGAGGAGGCGTTGCTATCGACAAATGTGCCACAGCATTTAACATGTTTGGACCCCCTGCCGTCCGATCCCACCGACGGCACTTGCAGTGGCGTTCTGCTGAGCTGCATTGCAACAGGTACTGTTGCATTGTACAAGTAGCAGGTGATGACTAACAGACTACGGTTTATACGGCGTCAGCTGCAGAAGTCTGTCAACACTCTCAGTCCTGCACAGGTACCATTTTGACGCACCTGCTGTCATCACGACTGGCGGAAAATTTATCTATGTATCGCTCAAGTCTAGTCAAGACACTTCCTGCAGGCTGACTCGCGCTTGTCCTTCGTGCCTGAAGCGTCTGCGTGAGGAGGATTAAACCCTGAGTCAGTAGGTCACGCACAACTCTTTTGCGAAGTCGCCAAAAAGCCACGCTAGCGATTGTAGCAGCTGTCATAGTTCACCATCGCTACGTTAGCCATACGTCCTGGCAAAGTCTCTCAGAGCTTGCAAGATTGACTTTGATAGGGTTCAGTCCAGCTCCGGCACCGGCATACGATATTGTCCATCTCTCCAGCAGCTTATTGAGGGTCGCGAGCACTGTGAAGCAGTTCGCACATCAATTGCCTATCAAGCCGGACGTAACGCCTATCGGCATTGGTCGTAGAATATCTGGGCAAGCAGCTGCAGATGCTGGATTGACTCGGCACTCCGTGTGAGAGTAGACTCTGCTTATTGCCGCCATGGTCGATGTAGCTGAATCACTTGCAGCTCTGCACCTGCCACAACAACCCCCAGATGACTGGTTCTTGTCAAGCCCCAGGCAACGTCATCTGCAGCATAGTGGCACCTCCTCCAGTGCCGTCAGCTTGTTTCAAGACAGCTCCACTGCCAACCAGTTTGCATCAGCAAAGCAAGGTCACCAGTCAGAAGCCACTTCAGAAGCAGAAAAGCAGGCCGCCTGGAGTGCAATTGTAGGAGACCTCTTTCAGGCTGTGATTGAGCACTTGCCTGCTCACACAGCACAGCATGCAATGCTTGTCTGTCGTCAGTGGCATGACAGTGTCACCAACGGGCTGGTTTGCCTCAGGCCAAGGGCCTTAAAGCTTGACTGCATCAACTCCAGGTCAGCCACTGACTATGGCTGCAAAGCAGCTGCAAGCATTTGCATGCATCACGTGGTGGCGTGTGGGTCAGCCACAATGCCAATTAAGCTGCCACAATCCCTGCGCCTGCACATGTCTGTCCTCTCCATAAGGGAGCATAATGTAGATGGTTGCTGCAGGTTTGCAGCCCTACGTACACTGGACTTGAGCGGCATTCCAAGGCTTCAGGATGTGCATCTGCAAGGCTTGAGTCAGCTTCAGCTGAATTGCATCACCCTTGTTGGGTGTGAGCATATCACTGCAATGGGCCTGCAGCATGTGGGCTTAACACCTGGGCTGACGGCTCTGGATTTGACTGGCTGCTGCAAGGTACCACAGATTGGTTGATTTTGCCTCTCAGCAATGCAAAGTTGCTCACTGTGTTTTGCATCACCAGACGTGATGTTGCATGGCTTGATTTGGAGGTAAGAGAACACAGCTAGTGTCAGTCAGCTCTCTGTCATGCAGTCCTGAGGGCAGCTGGTGCAAGGAAAAGCATGATATGGTGCCGTCTGCTTGCAGCTAGTTTGAACCGCATTGCCTTTGGCTAGTATATGTGCACAGCAGCTGTTGCGCTTACATGGAGAATGAACAGTCTATACCTTTAACTTACTCCGTCTGCCTGTCTCTCTGTCTCTCCGTCCAGTTGTTGTCTTGTCACTCAGGTGGAGGATGCAGGCATTGCAGCCTTGAGCAAGCTGACAGGGCTCACCAGCCTGAGTCTGTCCGGTTGTGTGAGCTTGACTGAAACAGGATTGGGCCACGTGCCTGCCTTCCTGTCAGGGCTGAAGAGCCTCAGGCTGGGTGGCTGCTCCCGAGTGGCCACCATCACTGATGCCTGCTTACTGCACCTGCGATCCCTGACTCAACTCACTCATTTGGATTTGGCGGGATGTCTGGAGATCAGTGACTCAGGTAACTTCTTCAATCTCTTTCAGCCTCTTGTAATCTCAGATAACCACCGAGTAATGTGTGAACTCGAGTCTGTGAAGGTGCATGCAGTCTGCTTTCCTGTATGTTTCCGCTGCTCTGCATGTGGCTGCTGATGGTTGGTTGGCATGCTTGTATGCCCATGCAACAACACAGCTCGCTGTATGATGCACACGAAATCATGCATGATGAGTGGAGCTTGGCAACTTTTGATGCCCGAACGTCATGCACTTCTGAAGCCACATGACACCAGCAAGATTTTGAGAGTTTCATGGGAATACGTTGCAGGTCTGCAGCACATCAAGAATTTGCACAGCCTACAGCACTTGGTGCTGTGGAATTGCTTGCGTCTGACTGAAGGTGGACTGACAGTGTTGGCATCTCTCACCAGCCTTACTCATCTCTCCCTCAGGGGCTGTCAGCAGCTGACTGATAGTGCCCTGCCCCACCTGGCGGCGCTAAGTGCCCTCAGGCATCTCAACCTCACTGCTTGTGAGCGCATGGCAGGTCTGTAGTCTTCCCACATGCTTTGAATATATTAATGCAAGGTGTGTAGGAATGGCTAGGCGTTTAGGATGACAGCCGCCTGGGGATTGCTTGCATATTGTGCAGCTCTTGTGGCATACTGCATCTCATGTTGACTGCAGTGAGCAATCAAGCTGCTGCACATTTTGCACCACCAATTCTGCCAGACTCAACTGGTACCTCTGTGTTGTTGATGCTGACGCAGCATGCATGGACAGGCACCAGTGCAGACCAGGGAACCTGCTGAGCAGACTCAACAAACAGGAACCAAATTCTCAACACTTGTACAGCCAATTGTGTCTGAATGCAGAAGAAGTAGCTTTTGCATGAATCCGATGCCAAGGCAATTCTGAGTGCACCCTAAATTTGCAGTACCAACGCTGCACAATGCAAGCAGGCAGGTGTGTCTGCAGAGACAGTCATGTTGTGATGGTATGCAGGGGAACAGGTGCATGTGCTGGCGCATCTGAGCTGCCTGACTGAGGTGAACATGAAGGGCTGTTACAGAGTGGGAGACCAGGGCCTTTCCCACCTTGCTGCCCTCCACCACTTGCGCAGGCTCAACCTACAGGGCTGTTGGCAGATCACCGCACTTGGTTTGGCCCACCTGACTGGTATGCTGCATGGTCTGCACCGTTGTTCTCATCGTCATTGTTTGCACCATTGTGAACATCATCATCATTGTAGCCGTCATGGTCAATGATACTGAGCATGTTTAGTGGTAGGTTGCAAGGCCTGCTTAGATACATGGTATACTGTCATGTGAACCTAGGTCATGCTGTATCAAACTGTAGATTGCCATGTGTGGGGGCCCATGTTACAGCATCATGCAATCCAACTTGCTGACAGTGTCCATCGATCAAAGTCTTTCTTGGTCCTGATGTCATCCTGGGATGGACTCTCTGTTTATACTGTGGTGGACTTTGTCTTTGCCCAGATACCTTGTCTTCTCAAATAGGGCTGTGAGTCGTCACAGTCTATCATTTGGCCCAGCGACAGGCACCAGATTTTGAAGTATCTTCCTGATCAATTTCCTGACGCGCTGCGTCCAGGTTTGCACCCTGCTCAGTGCTTTGTACACTGTGTGTGTTGTATTATGTGTCACTCTTCCATCCTCAGAGTTGATGCTGCTGCCCTGACCACCAACTGTGGTCACACCTAACACCACAACAGTCTTTTGCACGTGTGTTTGAGAAGAGCCAAATAGTTGCAAACCTGTTGCCGAAAAGCCCTGTGCCCACATACTGACCCCACACAATTCTTCCTCTGTTGGCATGCCCGCGACTCTGTTCAGATTCTGGTACAGTATCGCTCATGACTGATAGTGTGTGCGTCTGCAGGCTTGCAAGGCCTTCAGGAAGTGAGTCTAGATGGCTGCCGGAACATCCACACCTTGCCTGGGGAAGCCCTGCCCCTCCTGCTGCGTCTAACTGCCCTGACCAGTCTCAGTCTGCGCAACTGTGATGGCCTTCAGGATGGGGCTCTTCACTCAACTGCCCTGGCCACCTTGCATCGCCTTGACCTCAGTGGTGATACTCTTGCCATGACAATCATCTTTACATCACATCTTGCTGAAACACACTGACGCATGATTACACCAATCACATGATGTGCCAGTGCATCTGTTCATGTTTTTTTGTTTTTTTTGTTTTTGTGTGTGTCTGTTGGGGCCCAGTTGCCCCCCAGGACATTAAACATATCGAATCGAATCGAATCGAATCATGCCAATTGCATGAATCTAGGTGTAGCTTTTGGGACATGCAAGCCCTTTGTTGATACATGCATCAAGTCAGGCACAGGCGCACCTTGACAAACAAGTAGCTCAGGCAAACAAGGGTGTGGTACCTCTGGATAAATCACGGTCATCACGGGGATCTTAACAATCATGTCCTCTTTACAAGCTGTCTTTCTTGACAAGCTGTCATGTTTACAAGCTGTGTAAATGACAGAGGTGAAGGGTGGATTGTAGCCGCCTACATTCTGCTAATGCTACGGCAGTGTTCTACCAATGTAGACTTGCTTTGGCGCTAGGAAAAGATCTTGTGCAGTCAGCTGCAGAACTTCTATCCTGCTTGCTCTTGTACGTAGTCTGCAGCTTAGACCCATGGGGTACCTATTTCCTTTTTTAGGTGAGTTGCTATTGTGGCACAGCATGCAATCTCACATGCTGTGCCAGAATAGCAATGCCATCAAGATCCTATGCATCAAGAGGTCAACATGGAAGAGCCCAACGTATGTGAGTCAGTATGGCACATTGTGACAGGCAACAGAGATCAGTGAGAAATGACTCTTGCAGCTCTTTTTCCTGCACAGGGTGTCAGGGGCTGAGTGGGGCAGGGCTGGTGGCCATCACAGCCCTGACAAGTCTCACGTCTTTTAAACTGCAACACAGTCAGAGGCTGGACAGGCCTCACATCATGGTAAGCACATGGGCTCACATCATAGTAAGCATTTGGGCACCCCACTCCATGCCACTCCATGTCATTAATGGCTTTGTGGTGCGTGTACCCATACCTCCTCCACTTTTTGATGGCCCTTGAGTGCACAAGAGGAATCAGACCATGACATGGCAGGAAGAAGCATTCAGCAAACAAGAGCACTGGTAATGTATTTCCCAACAGACATGATGAAGAAGAAGAAGCCATGATGCAATATAAGACTTTCACTCAATCAAGTTTTCGAATCTCCCAGGCCTGTTTCAACAACCTCCCAAGTCTCGCTGTCCGCATGCTCACATGTGCATTGTTTCCAGAAAGGCAAGGTGGAAGGCAGCATTTGTGTGTGAAAGTGCTCAGCACAATGACTGTGCGCGGAGCTGGATTGATAGGCTTGGTTTTAATGCTGCAGGCCATGTCTGCGCTGGTGGCATTGCAGCATCTTGACCTGACTGGCTGCGGTACAGTCCAGGGCAATTCTTTAGCTGCTCTAGCCAATCTAACAGCCCTAAGGCGAGTCCAGGTTTCGTGTTTTGTGCCTTGACTCGCTTCCCAAGCCTGCTTGCACAGTTTGTACTCTGCTTGATGACGGGTCCACAACGCCCTCTTGGGAATCCCTGTCAGCCCTTTTGCACTTGTGTGAGATTGCATCAAGCGACATCTGTAGTACATCTTCATCAGTGTGCTTCCAGTCAGCGTATGTGTTTCACGTCACAAAGTGTGTGCTGTCACCATCACAGTGCAAATGTCTGACAGGAGGTGGTCAAGCCAAGATCTGATGTGATTCATGTAGGAGCCTCAACCTGAATGGTTGCAGAAGCGTGCCTGGCATTGATGCTGCCTTGGCTGCCCTCACCAGCTTGGACAGCCTCTCTGAGCTCAGCCTGCAGGTAGGATCCGAGGCCCCGCCGCTATGCTGTGCTGTGCTCTGTGCTGAGCTCTGTTCCATGCATCTGTTTCATTGCTGTCCGCATTTCTTGTGAGTCTTTGCTGTTCATGGATTTCATTGTGTTTAGTAAGGCCCTATGGGTACGTGCAGTTGTGCCTGGCAGTTGTAACGTGTATAGGCATGCTGCCAGGCTCAACATGACTTGACAGGAAGTCGTATGCTTGAATGCAGGGCTGTTCAAATCTGACAGATGTAGGACTGTGTGCAATGGGTGACATCACATCTTTGGTGTCGGTCAATCTGCAAGACTGCACCGACATCACAGGTGAGTCGGACAGCCATCTTCAGCACCACTGGCATTGTGGTGGCGCTATCTCACTTATACATCAGATGCTTGAGGTGAGCTTAGCCAAACTGTGACGCTGTCGGTCTGACAGGTGAGGGGTTTAGGTCATGGGGCCAGCTTCTGCACTTGACTAGCATCTCAATCCAGAATGGTTGGCGTGTGAACGATGAGGGATTGGAAACACTGGGCTGCTGTCAGGCGCCTCTGCGCCACCTGAATATGAAGGGCTGCCGCCTTGTCTCTGATGCAGGCTTGGCTGCTCTAGTCAGGCTTAGTCACCTGACTCATCTCAGCTTGCAGGTGAGCTTGCAGCTATCTGGATTTGAGTCACGCCTTATGCGTGGGGTCTCTTTTTGGCTGCATGCCAGCATTGTTGAGCCTATGTCTGCAATTTTAGCACATCATTGCTACTCAACTTGTGGCAAAATTTGCAGGGCAATCAAGGGGTGACTGATGAAGGCATGGCTCATCTGGGTTCCATGTGGGGACTGAAAAGCCTGGAATTACAGTTCTGCTGGCAACTCACAGATGCAGGTCAGACATGAGCTGTCATGATGCCAGTTTGCCAAGTTCCTATATGTCCCAAAGATGCAAAACACAGGGGGTCCCGTTGCATAGACCATAAATGCGTATTGCAAGCACTGCTGTACAGCATCAGAGCGTTCATTTGCTTCTGCTGATATCACCCTTCACCTCATTCTGTCCTGCGGTATGTGTTGTTGAACGGCTTCAAACAATCCCTGAAGCGGTTGTGCTCCAAAGTGTATGACTCCATAGCTGTGTGCATGACTGCAATTGTTGGGTCTGTGTGCAATGTTTCATTGCGTACTGATCATTGTTGCAGGTGTCAAGCGGTTGGCAACCCTCAGAAGGTTATCGCACTTAGATGTCATGTACTGTTGGAAGCTGACAGATGGCGCAATGCTGATGCTGATTGAGATGGAGTCCCTTGTGAGTCTCAACATCATTGGCTGTCACAGATTGAGCAAGCTTGGCAAAGGACATGTTCAACATCTGCTGGACAATTTTCATACCGCAGGCTTTTGAACGAATGGCTGTCACATCTGAGTTCAGTCTGCAGATCAAGACCGAAGCGTTGTTTACACACATGCATTATCATTCTGTAACACGTAAAATCAGAAGCTGTCTACGTGCGAAATGTGCAATGATATCAAAAGAAGAATGGTAGCCCTTTGTACTTGTGATGTGCACATCCAGGAGGTTTGACGAAGTCATACCTCAAAGCGCAACAAAAAGCGCATCAGCTTTGACAAACAACATCTGATACTACACTTTTACTCAATGATGTCTCAATGGCTTGTGACTAACAATTACTAGACACCAATGTAGCTACGCAACGAGCATAGGCGTAGTATGTACATTCCAATTTGACAGTCAAAGTCTGCAGCACAACAATGAGCATGAACAAAAAGGCATTGTACGAACACAGCCTGAAGGAAGGTCCAAATCTCCATGCTCACAACAGCACAGGACACAACTGCATGTTGCAAACTCAGCTGTACTTCAACGGCACAAGTAAGCAGGATCCTTCGACAGAAATGTTTGCATCACGACATAGAGCTGGCATCACCACATAGAGTTGGCAAAGTAAGTAAACTGCCCACTGGCAGTATCAATCATGGGCCCAGAACAACGGGGACCAATTGAACAGGACTTGCTGGCTTCGATTCTATCTGAAAAACCTGTCCCAAGCCATTTTGGGGAGGAGAATGCCTCCAGCTTTAGTGTACCCTCGTCCTCTGATACAATGTCTGATCTGATGGGAACACGAATGGGAGCACTCATCACACGCAATGACGGCGGGTTGGCCAGCTGCCTGTCCACTGCTGGTGATGCAGCAGTGTCATGTCTGACTGCGGCTCCTGCAGGCTCTCCTGCTAAGATGCCTGCACAGTCCTGCTGTGAAGGGTGTGCGTCTTCATCTGGCCGGCGAATTGCTGAGCTTCCCTTTCGAATGTGTTTGGGTGGCCTGTTTCTGGCCTTTTTCTTGCCGTTTCTGGGAGGAGAAGGTGGACCAACTGCAGATGGAGAATTACTCGATGCTGGCGATCTTGGACTATGGACTGTGGGTGAGCTGCCCAAAGCAATGAGGTGGCTTTGGCTTTCATTATCGGTTGGACTGGCAGTCTGAGTAAGGAGAGTAGCAAAGCTGCTAGCCTTGATGGGAGGCACTGTGTGTTGCTGCGTCTGTAACATGCTGTCTAGTTGCTGACACAACTCGTTGAGCTCTGTCAGCCTACAGGGGATGACTGCTCTGACCCCGGATGCTGTGCGTTTGCCGGTCTACTCAGCCTAGACATACCCCTCACAAACTTGTGTGGCGAGATAGTTGTCATCCAGATGGCTGAGTTGACTGGCCCTGTAGCACATGGGTTTCGTGAATGCCAGGCGCAATCTGGAAACCTTCCAGATGGGCAGGACAAGAGCAGACAAGCTCCAAGCAAATGCTCATGCTCCAATAGCTGACGAATTCCCCGCACAAGAACTCACCCAAAGTCAAAGGCTGTCTGACAGGTCTTCAGAAGCGTCAGTGACAAGAGATGGTGCGGTCATGTATGCAATGTCGCACTTCATACCCGCGATGGGCGGACTACCGTCGACAGTGCCTGCTGACAAACTTGGCGAACTAGGTGTGTTGCAACTAATTCTCAGGACAGTTGTGGTGCTACTGTAACAGAAACGTCAGCAAGAAGCTTGCTGCCTGCTCTTCCGGTTTGGAGTCTCCCTACGCAAAGTGATACGGCGATCTGGTCTAAATGTGGCGTATTCTCTGCAAGCGATGCTTTCTGCGCAGGGGTTGTACCCAGTGCGATAAATCCACATTCCGATTTCTTGCTGGACCCCTCCTCTTCTTCAGGCAATATCAGCATGACATTGCTGCTTTTTATGCTTCCCACGAGTTCCATAAAACGACTGAAACGACTCAATTTCAGAGGCTCTGAAAACGTTGAAATTTCGAAGTGTTGTACAGCCTTGCGCACGGGTGGCAAAAGTATGCTTTGCACTACCGTTGAAAACAATACATGTACAATGTAACAAAAACATGACATCACGTTGTGCAATTGACAAGCAGTCTAATGCATACATTGATGCATAAAAGGATCAGGTGTTTCATAGTTCAGTGCGCTTGACGAAGCACTGGCTGTGGCCCATGACTTTGCATGGCAAATGAGAATTTGCCACATTGTCATTGATTTGCCGGCTTCTTCAGTCCAGCAAACATCGAAGTCACGTCTCTGGCTAATCTGCCACCCCTGCCCAACTCAGCATCACTCCCTTTGGGCGCCCCTTGGGCAGGGGCAGGTTGGCCAGCAGGGCCACTAGAAGCAGCCCCAGCAGTTCTGGCCTGCATCAGGTCTTTGGCCTTTGCCCTCATTCTGCCAAAGCCCTTGGCCAAGTTCTTGGTCCTGGTGGATCCTCTGTCAGGGCTCTGCAGGCTTTGCATGAACTTCTGCCTGTCTTGTGCACTCACTTCGCTATCCTCCTCTTCTTCTTCTGAGTCTGGAGCGGCGCTGCCTAGCATTCCCTCCAAGCCCTGCATCTCTCCGGGCCCTTGCGTCTGTCCAGAGGCTCGTGAGTGACTGGGGCCATCTGCCTGACTAGCTTGACCACTCTGCCTGGCAGCCAAGACTTGCCTTGACGGCAGGTCTTGAGGCAGCATGCTGGTTGGCAGCTGAGGTTGCCTACCCATACTGTCCCACCCCTCAAGGGGCAGGGCTGCCTCTGGACTTGGCCTGCTGGAAGTGTCATGCTGCTGCACTGGGACAGGCATACCGCTCTGGCCTTCCACAGCCATGGCTGCTGCTTGACTTGACCTGCTAGGCGCCAGCTGAGCAGGCACGCTGCCTTGTCCTTGAAGGGGCAGGACTGGTGCCAGATCTGGCCTAGAGGGAGCAGGGCGCCTTGGAACAGGTATGCTGCCTTGCGCTTCCAGGGGCTGCGCTGACTCCATACCTGGTCTGCTGGGGGCAGGGCGCCTAGGAACGGGAAGGCGACCCTGCCCTTCAAAAGACACAGGTGGTTGTGGAGATGGCCTGCTAGGCACAAGCATCTCTGCTGATGCAGTTGGCCTGAGAACACTCTGTGCTGGCAGGGGCAGGGCAGAATTCTGCTCAGGGCTGCGTTTAGTACCCTGCTGGTCTGGCTGTGCACCTGACTCTGCAGCCTGGCTTTGTCTACCAGGATAGTGGACATCAGGTACGGCACCAGTTTCAGCAAACGCCTCCTGCTCCAGGGACAGCGGAGCAGCACTCTGGTCTGTGCCTGACACCTGTTGCTGTTGGTGTTCAAGCAATGCAGCAAGTTGGTGCTGCCCTGGATATGCTTGCTGGCTGTCTTGCAACTGACTGCCAGGCTCAAGCCCTGATATGCCAGCAGGCAGGAGGCTTTGTCTACTTACATCAATACCAAGAGAGTCTGCACTGGGTAAGCTGCTGGTATCTGCTTGCTGCATGGCGCTTGACAACTGTGCATGCTGCTGATCTGCACCAAATCCAGGCTCATGCTTATGCTGAAGACCACCAGGCATGGACTGTGTGGCATGACTGAAGTAGGGCAAGCTGGGTGATGAATCGAGGCCCACTTGCTTACTGATGTCAGGCGCTGCATGAGAGGGCAGAGGAGCCCCAGGGTTCCCACTAGGTGCGCTGGGTTGTCCACCAGGAGGATTGCTAGGGGATGAATCTGCAGCATGTCCTGTCTGGCTTGCCTGGTGGGGAGATGAGACGGGCATGACAAGGCTTGCAACTGGCAGCATGTGTGCTACATCGCCATCATCGCTGTCATCATCCATGAAAGGGCCGCTTCGGCGAGGCTCCCTTGACCCTGCACGGCAGCGTCTGTCTGTTCAGCTCACACAAGGGGGCGTCACTGCTCAAACAAGGTGGCTGCAACCGCTGATGCCATGAACACATTGTGGTTGTGAGAGATGGTGCCAGGTGGTGCTGAAAGGCACATGCGTGTCCACAACTTGTAAGAGCAGCTTCCCACGGTGACATGCAAACAGTGAGGGCAAGAGATGAAAATCAGGAAATGTGCGTTCTGTGTGGTTGCATGCAATATTGTGTGAGCATAGCTGCAGACCAACAGGATGCCCAGGTGAGAAATGCAACTGCAGCAATGTGCAGGAAAGTGCTTGTGACCATCTGTTCATTAACAGTGCCACACAGATTGCAATGTACCTGCAGGGTGCAGATCAGAGAGCATCTCAGCCAGGGAGGGCGTGCTGGACAAAGCCCCTGGCGGCAAGGGCTGTAGCCCTGACCCAGCATTCCTCATGCCAGCATCACCGTTCCCTCTGTCAGGTTGCTGCCGCTCTGGATGCACATGGTCTTCTGCCTGATTTGCCTGGGATCTTGCATCAATCCCAGCTGGGCCCTCTGGGACAAAGGGGGGTCCTGCCAAGGATTCTCCAGAGGAAGAGGCAAAGGGAGATGGCATGCTAGACAGGAATGGATTGCCTGACAGCTGCTGCTGCAACTGCCGAGGCGGCTGCTGGTGTTCATGTAGCGTGTCTTGCGGCATCTGCTGCTGTCCTGACAAGCCCAAGATATCTGATGCATGCTGTTGGCTATCTTGACTGCTATGCATCATGATGTGAGCCTCAGAACCAGACTCAGCAACTGAGTCATGAGGGTGATCCTCACTGCGTCTCCTGCCTTCTGAGTAACCTGAAGCAGCAGCAGCACTGGGCCAGTTGTTGTCCCCAGGCAGCTCTCTGAAGCTGGCCTCTTGTTGTGGCAGCATTTCAGACTGCACAGACTGCCCACTCCCCCGAGGTCCCTCCAGAAACGAGTTAGCAGTGCCACTAGCATCAAGGCTGCTGGACTGCCTTCTGCCCAAGGAGTCACTGCTGTGATAGCTTGGCATGACAGCATGCTGGCTGCCGTCATGTGATCCTGGCAGTGATGTACTGCTGAGGTGCCTCGGCTCCGGTGAGTGGGGACTGTCTGGGGAACGTGGGTGATCAGGGGCGGAGTGGGTTGGGGACTTGGGGCCCTGGCTTGCGCTAGCCAGGGCCCTGTTGACAAAGGCCCTTGCCCTAGAAGCTGCTGTGGGTGCTGCCTCTGCGGCTGCGCTGTTGCTGGTGCTCGCCTGCAGAGACAATCAACTTGACGGATTCATCATGACAATGAAGACATGGCATTGTGTAGCTGCAGTTCAGTAGTTCAAGTGTATGCAGTACAATCAGTGGCCGCTGTTTTGTGCAGCCTCCCAATGTCATTGCAGCACCAGCCAGATTAGCAGAGTTGATGAGCCTGCACCACTGTAAACCTTCATTCAGCCACAGACAGGTGTCAAACCTTGCAGACATGATGCATGGTTGCATTTCAAGGGGATCCATGCGTGATACAGAAACTGATGATTCAGACAGGCAAGAGTCAGTGTGTAAGAGGCCTGCATGGTCTCAAAGGAGATTTGCATGCATGAAGCGTCACACATGCTGGCCACAAAAAACCAGACAGCTTACCATTCTTACTACTGATTGTAAATACAGTTGGGAAAAAAATGCAGAAAAAGGATCAAATTTTTTCTTAGTGTCTGAATTCTCTATCAAGCAGGACGCCTCAGCATTAGACAGCAGAGCATGAGTCACCTGCTGGGGGTCCATAGCATCTTGGGGGGTCCGAGCCAGGGGGTCTGTGTCTGCTGGCTTAGTCATGCTGCCAAACCTGACCAGGTGCTGCTCCCCAAACATCATCTTCTTCTTCTGCCGCGCCTGCAAAAATATCAAACAGATCAGCTCATTTTGCAGACCATCATGGCTTTGTAGTTGGGAAACAGCAGAGAAGCACTGTTTCCAAGCCAGGCATCTATTGGACAAATGAGTGTCGTTTGTCAATTGAGTGTTACATTGTGCCTGATCAGCTTAGCTGTCCAGTTGCCATTGCTGATCTCAAACATGTCCTGTGTGGGCTGAGTGTTGATCTCCTGGTTTTTCAGTGAATGATCCACCATGATCTTTCGATGGCTCAATCAGGTAAGAGAAGAACAGACTCGCTGTTGACAAACTCTGCAGCAGCGTGAAATATGCAGCAACTCAACTCTCATTGGGAAGAAACAGCATCCAGCCTGTCTAACACGGATTTTGTAATGTATGTCTGATCTGGCAACAGCAACATACATGGAAAATCAGCACCCAGTACATTCAACGGCTGTGCCTTGTTGACTTCAGCATCTGAGGAAGGGCATATGTGTCACCTTTTCTGGCAACAAAACATGCATGCACCAATAGATTGCAAGCCTGCAGTGCCTGTATGTACCTTCAGTACTTCAGCATCTGGATTGGGCAGGGCCTCATGCTCCTTATCGCCCTTCTTCTTGCCCCAGCCAAAGGGCCATTGCTTGCCAGTGCCCTTGGCCTTATCTCCCGCAGACTTGGTTTCTTTCAGCAGGTGATCTGGTAGCAGCTCCTACAAATAGTCACACAAGTGAGGAAGGCTGGTGTTCATCAATTCATCCTAGCAATCGAGACTTGCTGAATGAGCGTCTCCAACAAGGCTTATGTGAGTAGGAAACAAAAAGGGCTCATATTGCAGCGTTGCCAGCTGCCAGCGTACTCATGCAGCCCTTTTCAAATTAGCTGCTTCCCCAACCACTGCTTTCATCCTATGCAAAAGAAGCCGGGAGCAACAGACCAAAACACCACACCAAAGTTGCCACTTGTGCAGTGTATGCAGAGGCTAAGTTTGGGATGAACCAGCCCCTGGGATTGTGCCTGGGATTGTGATGTACCTTGAACTTGCGGCCTTGCAAGCCGGCAACACTCTTGAGCACCGACTTGATGATGTCCCATTTCATGCGGTTGAAGAGGTCAACCCAGCGTCCCTCCAAGTCCTCATACACTTGCGCATCCAAGAGCACCTTGAAATCCTTGATATTGAATGGCGCTCCCTACATTGTATCGCAGTCCACTCAACAGCACTAGCAGACAACATGAGCCGTGTCTGATGCATTTTAGGGTGGCATGATAGTGATGATGTACAGCGCTCCACAATAGCCTGCATGTGCCATTCAAGCGAAGCCAAATGCAAGTTGCTCTAAGGCAGCAAAGCACAGCGCGGCACAGCATCCCAAAGCACAGCACAGCAGACCAAAGCATAGCACTGCACAACAGACCAAAGCACCTCAATGCACAGCACTACAAAGCACAGCACTGCACATCAACAGAGTAGGCTGCAGATCAAATAGGGGCAGACCAGTACAGGGCACATCACCCAGCTACGGCTTGTCTGCGTTCTGCAGCTGAAGCAGTAGTTGCAAGAGCCTACCTTGTAAGTCACCCGGCAGTGCACTCGATTGATGGCGAAATGGACAAAGAGCAGCTTCTTCTGCTTGATGACTGCCTTTTGGGAGGCTTTCTTGGCTGAGGGAGGACGTGCAGCCCCTGAGCCTGAGCCTGACAGGGCCCCCCCTGAACTGAGCTCCTCCCCATGGGATGCAGACCTCTTGTGCAGCCGACGGAACACTGACCCACTTGCCTTCAGCAAAACGGCAGGATGGACGTGAGAAATTTTTCCATCGTGAAGTGAGTAACACATTAGGAGGAGGTTCTGGTAGAGACTGTTCCCTGCTTGCCTCCCCTTGTGACCTTGCAGACCACTTTCCTAATTCAGAAAGGAAAGTGGTCTGTTTTGCCAAAAAGATGCTCCAAACATTGAAAGGGATCTAGGGATGTAGGAGGGAGAGCGGGGAGGTGGGAAAGGTAGGGACATATACACAGACACATGCGATGGCAGCTGACACGAAGTCGCAGATATGTGGTGTTTTGCACCTTGGAGCGGGTGGCGGTGAGATCCCCTGAGGAGGTAGGGGAGATGAGGGAGGGGTCCACCCCCTTGCGCCCCTCCAGGTTGGCATCCCAAGAGGAGATGCGGCGGTGCCTGCTTCGCCGACCTGCCATGCAGCACGCCAATGTTGTATCACATTGCGATGAATATGTAAAACCTAAGCCCTACAATAAATATACAGTCTAACATGCATTAGGGGCATACAAGCCCAGCAGCCCACATACTGTCAACTACCAGGTGTTGACTTGTTGACTGACACATACAAATTGGCTATGTCTACCTCTCAACCATGGGCAGAAGCTTGATATTGCTACACATGCTTTGGGTTACCACGCCTGCTTATCACAATTTTAGCTTCTATCACTCATAGCACATCAACAGACACCATACAACGCAGTGTGCTGTGCATCTGTACATCCCTGCCACAACATTGTCTACATGAGATAGGCAAGAGTTTGATTGCAAGGTGAAGCATGATGTTCTGGGATGGACTGTTAGGTGACAGCGCCCACCTAAAGAGAAGACAGGAGATGTTGCAGAGGGGCTAGTGGGGGACCCAGGGGGGACCCCCTGAGTGACAGCACTGACAGCCTTGTCAGCAGCAGCACTGGCTGTGGTGCTTCCACTCCCCCCCTCCCCCCTGCTGTGCCCAGACCCCCCCAGGCCAGACCTGCATGGACGCTGCCACAGTCATCATACCAGTGTGAGCTTTTCTGCGCCTGGGGCCACTCACATCTCATTTTGCACCATATGTGCAGCAGTCTCAGCAGCAATGCCCAAGGTCAGACTGATCTGGACACCAGGACAGTCAGTAGCAATCTCACGCCAGTGCTGGCTTGTGAGAATTCTGTCTGTGCCTACAACCTTTGACAGATCAGCTGTTGCTCGCATGTTGCGGAGTTGTGCAAGCTTGACACAAAGGTTGAGCGCAGCTCTGTTTGGGTGTGCCACGACTCCACCATGCACTTTCTTGCTGATTTGCCAGCAAGGCATTGACTGGTTGACTAAGGCATCTCCAGTGCAGGAGTTTTGTGCAAGGCCAGAGCATGCAGCATAGCCTACCTACACAAGACTGCTGAGCTGCATGCATGAATGCAATGATTGCAGTGATGCAGTGTTAGCTGTTGATGGCAGACAAGGGCATAAGACTGCTGAGCTGCATGCATAGGTGTGATGATTGCAGTGATGCAGTGTTAGCTGTTGATGGCAGACAAGGGCAGGTAGCGCACTTGTTGGTGGCAGGAAAGCCTCCATGGGCGGCCTCGCCTGTGACAGCTGCGCTCTTGCGGCGGGAGGCGACAGACTTGACCCACTGCTGCTGCCGCTGCTTGGCTGCTGCGTCCTCCTTGGGGAAAAAGTACTCCTGCAGGCCAAGAGCATGATCCACAGTCAAGCAATGAGATGCAGCAAGAATGCATGTAAGAAAGGGCACGTCAGCTTGTACAAAGCACAGGCGGCACTTTACTACAGCAAAAGGCAGCGCAATGGCAGAACAGCATGTGGATGTATGCAAAGGCTAGGGCATGCAGCACACATCATGCAGCGTAACATGATCATGACTGTCTGAGGCAGAGGCTGTTGCCGACTTGCTCTTCTTTGATGTATATTGTTAGAGGCGGCGTGATGACATCCACACATAACCAAACAGGAGACTCCTGATCTTGTGTAGGCGCAAGGCCAAGAGACATGACCCAGGTTGGACAGTTTGCTGACTGACCAAAAGACTGCTGCCAACTTTCAAGTGTATTTGGTAGGGTGATCCAATATCTGTGTTGTTTTACTTATCAACAATACCAATTATGATGATAGTGATAATGATCATGATCATGATGCATTAGTGATGGTACTACACACGATGAATAACGGACCATTTCATCAGCTGTGGAGCCCGCATACCCACTTTGAGCTCATAATAGCCTGCTCTGATACCATGACTGACTGATACATTATGGGCAAAGTGCTGATGTTTATGGACGCCCAAAAGACTTCCCATGATTTGTACATGGCTGACCAAACAATTGCCTTCTCAGAAGGCTCACATTGGAGGATGATATGGTACAGATGTAGTTGTAGAAGTTAACGGACCCCCAACTTGCTAGTCATACAGCCCCCCAGAAAAAGCATCTTCATGCACACAGGTGACATTGTGATTGATTTGTATGCACGTGCAGACATTTGGCACAGCAAATGGCATAACATCAGACAGTGCTGACTGACCCAGAGACTGTTGGCGACTTGTTGATGGATGTGGACGCCCAAGGGGTGGACCATAACGTCCACTAAAGACCATACAGTCAGCTCTGCAGTAGGTACGCCTTTTGTGGCATTCACTCTCAGCAGGGCATCTTTTGCCCAGCTCTCGTCTGGGTTCCAGGCTGAGACAACCATGCCAGGCTCCAGCCCTGGGGCTTCCCCGACGAGCCCTTGTCTGTCTTTAACCTCGATCTTCTGTATGATGAGCTTGCTTGATCCTGGGGACACATCAGTCAGCCTTAGTCACCAGCGGAGTTCAGATTGCCTGGCTGATGTGATGATTGGCATGACCACAGCAACAAACACAGCCAGACTGTGCTGCAGAACTTGCACGCCAGGTACAATCAGAATATATATGCATTAGCTGCATCTTCCGCGAAGCAAAAAGCTTGGTACTCATTGTGAAAGCAGGACAGCACACTACCATGCATATCTTGCTTTGGTTGTTGTGTGCTGTGAAGAAGGTTGCTGCGCACCAGAAAGGTCCTTGTTCTGAATGCTATCCAGCATGACTCCCACAATAGATGCATCCACAAAGGGCGTCCTGTCCTGGCACAGATGCCACTTGATGGCGTCCAGCTCCAGAGTGAACCTGCAGCGCTGTCATCTGCTTGTCACGATTTCTCTGAAAAATTCGCAGCACAGGGTCTTGCTTCTCATTAGCTTGGTTTTGTTGCACATCACATGCAACTGTGAAAGCCGGGATGTCTGATGATTCACATCACACCCCAGACTATAAAGTACTATTGAAAAGTAGGGTCTTGTGCAGAATATCTGACAGTTTGTGCGCTTGGTCATGCTTTGTCATGCTTGCTCATGCTTTGCAGAGCATGTCTGTGGCAGCCACATTTGCACAGGCTAGAGAGGGTGGTGACAGTATTTGACATGGCAATGCATGCCAATGTTGCAGAGCAATCGGCAAGCTGCCATGTGTCCTGTCATCAGCACAGCAAAGCGGTCTGCGTCGTGAACAGCACCCAGATGTACTGTGACGAAAACATTCGACAAAATAATTTTCAGCAGACAGCAGTGCGTACCTTTTAGCGTTCTGGTTGAGCGTTTGCTTATTGGACTGGGCCTGCAAGTCTAGGAGGGCCTCTCGAGCAGCTTGCAGGCCCTGCATTGCGGCTAGGCTCTGCTCTCCACCCCACCTCACCAACAGCCCCTCCCCTTGAACCACCAACCTGCAATCATACAATGCCTTCTCACACTGGGGTATGCAAAATGACAGAGAGTAAGCCCATGATTTCTCACACTGGCATGTTCATACACAGCGTTGTTAGACACATGTCTTCATCTAGGGTCAGGCACATGCAGCCCTCAACACCGCCCTGAATGAGGTCCTGTTTTTGCAGTCAGCACGCCAGCAATGACATGTTTTGATATGGTAACAGTGAGCAAAGTACAGTGGATTGGCAAGAACTTTCACATCAGCATGGCTCTGCCTTCAACCTCAACTCCTCTCTCTGCAATGCCAGCCAGCAATTGAGCACAATGCATTCCAGTGATTGTAAATGCAAAGGCATAACTTCTCACTGACAAGAAGTGTACTGACTCAATCATGAAGTTATCAAATACATGTCTTCCCCTGGGGACAGGTATGTACAGCCCTGAGTACCTCCCTGTGTAAGGTCCTGTTTTGGCAGTCAGCATACGAGCAATGACATGTGTTGATATGCAAGGTAACAGAGAGCAAGGTACAGTGGAATGACAAGAACTTTCACATCAGCATGGCTCTGATTTCAACCTCAACTCACCGGTAGACATTCTCCCTGCAATACCAGCCAGCTATTGAGCACAATGCATTCCAGTGCTTGTAAATGCAACGGCATGGCTTCTCACTCACAACAGATGTACTGACTCAACAGCCAAGACTGATGAACACCTAGTGCCGTTCAACTTACTACCTTGAGCAACAAGACTACTTTTGGCGCCGAACAGGAGCATTATGCTGAGCTGGCAAGCATGCTGGCGCAAGAAGACGACTCACAAGCGATGGTCCAGGTCAAATCATAGCCAATTAGATAAAAGACTCTACACACAATCTCGCAGGGGGGCGGACCAGGCCCCTTGTAAGCAACAGGCAACCCACCTGTCATGGTCCAGCTTGTCCCCTTGGGTTTGCACAAGGGATTGGAAGTAGTTGTGGAGGGCAGTTGGGACATCAGCCAGCTCATCAATGATGCTGGGCTCCTGGGACATGTGGGCAGAGCAATGAAGAGGACTGGAGCCAGCTCGGGAAGCGCCTGGGTGTGAGCGGCCGCTTGGATGGCGCTGCACTGCAGCCTCAAGTCTGCTGCGCACCGTGAGAGCCTGCATGCCCACAAACTTGGGTGATGTTACCATTGGCGTTGTGATTTATATTATTTTGTATTATTGTCGTCCTTTTATCAGTATATTGTTATTATGTTCATATTATAATCTTGTTATACATTGTTACTATATCATTAATATAATTAGAAATGGATACTAAACTTTGGATCATGATGTGTATCATGACTCTGCTGCATACCATGCTTAGTTGTTGGAGCCCTGTTCAAGTCAGTTGCTTGCAGCACGCCATTTGCAGCTGACACGTACTTGTGAGCCTTGTGTACTCTCTGTGCATACCCTCTGCCAGTCTGTGGCATTGGTAATACACAAAGACCTGGCATACTTAGCGGTGTTCTGTCAGGACCTGTTTGGTTGGAAACAGGTGTAAGTGCAATGCACAGAAGTTCCTTGCAGATGCATTGCCATCTGCATTTGACAGCTTCGTGCACAGTGGACACTTGAGGCATTCATTCAGATTTTCAAGGTGAGTGGGGAAGTACAGGAGACGATGTAGCATTCACCTGTGTCACATGCAAGCCAAACGGAGGGTACAGGTGAGCAATTCACAAAGCAAAAGATAGACAACTTCACAGGGAAACTTTGAACACCAATGTATCATTGATTGTGAATTTGAGACATGACAACACTTACTGATGAAGGCAGAAATAGCCTGTGATACCCACAGGGATCTTCTGGAGGAAGGGCAACATATAGAGTCACTAGAAAAACAACGAGGAAGGCATTGCTGCCTCAGCTGCAAACAAGACTGCGCCGTGAGCAATGCAGCGACACACGAACGTGCTGCGAAAGAAGTGCAGATCAGACAGCAGCAGCTGCCCTAGCATTGCTAGTGTGTAAGATGACCCCACCTCAGCCTCAAGAGAGGCTAGATACTGACACAAGTAGGTGAACATGTCCCGAGCTCCATCCACAGCAGGGCCTTCAGCAGGGCCCTGCCCCAGCAGCAGCCTCTTATCCTGAACTACACTGTCCACATGCGGCCCCTGCACCAAGTCCCCAGTCATCGCTGAAGACTTATTGCAATCCCAGACCACAACTACAAACAATCCTAGAACACAGCTAATCAAAGCTCAAGGATGCAAAGCGGTGTCAAGCACTGCAGCTGCAACAGAGAGTCACATCGCCTGTCATGCAGCACCGTTTAAGACACACAGCAGCACTAGAATGACCTGAGAGTGCGGGCTGTCAGATGGTTTTTCACCGTTAAATGTGAAAGCGAGGTAAGGCGGGGATCAGGGCCTGCACGGGTGCATGTCAATATGACTATGCTTATAGGCCACTGTCAAGTTCACAGCTGCAAAGATTTGAAATGCAAGGACTCTTTGGAGTTGAGAAATGACTAATAGTACTCCCCAGGAGTTCCTGAGTACAGAGGTCCACTGTGAAGCAGACTAATGTCAACACCTATTAACGTTCTACATCCCAGCGTGAAAATGATATGACGGACATGTCACCTGTGCCAGCCCCACATTGCTGATGACATCAGTCAACACTTCAAACTCCCTGGAGTCCATGACAACTCCAATTTCGGGCACCACCAGCCGGATCTCCTGGCCCTGACTAATGTGTGCTTTGGCAGCAGGCTTGGCGTTGGTCTTGGCTGGTGAGGTGTCAGGACTTGTCACAGATCCAGTCCCAGCAGATTGTGAGATGCGTAGCTGGACCTTGAAGGGGTCAAAGACACGCCTGTAACACACCAGCCTCACAGTGAGACCGTGTAACAGCCGCAGAGTTGATGTTAACGTTGGCAAACAAGGTATTGGAGCAGGTTGGAGTGTCAATGACAGCACAGGCTGTGATATGCGAGCTTTGCAAAGGTGAAAGACTTGCCATGGATAAACAGTTTCCTGTTGCACTAAGGCTGTATGTTCGGAAGCAGATTCAAGCTCACTGTTGAGTGTCGAGGTGTTAGGACACTGTGTGGTGTCAGTGCTAGGGCAGAGTGCTGCATGGAAGTCTGTACCATGGGAAAGGCAACAGCCTGCCGGCAACATTCTGATGTCAAGGGGGAGGGCATTGTAAGCATGGCCTGGTTGCATATTCTGTCACTTTACTGTTCATGCAATCACAAAAGGGATTCAAATGTGACAGCAGACTCACAATCAGACCATTTGGAGAAGAGAGAGTCACCTGACGAGCTGTGAGCCTGTTGGCGAGGCCTCCATGCCAGCATCGGTTACACGTAACCAGGCGACAGCTGCTCCAGGATCAACCTCTGTTTGTGCAACATGGGCTTGCACCTGAGCACAGACAGACACAATGAATGCACCTTTGCCAGATAGAGACGTTGGTGTATGCTGGTGATAGAATGATGCAAAGCCTCATACCTGAATGCAGATGTGGGTTCTGTGTTCACGGTCCTATGTGCTGCAGGGAATGCACTGTGTGTTTCAGCACAGTCAAGCCAAAGAGCACCTGAGAGGTTTCGACAGCCAGCAATTGCAAAGAAGAGGCATTCAGTGCCTGCTGCTGATCTGATCTGGTCCAGGGTTGCCTTTGATGCAGAGCTGTGTCGCCTGACCTGACCATAACAAGGAAGAGGTGCACCAATATACTGAATAAGTATACGACACAGAAGTGTTGAGAGTTGCACTATGTGTGGAGTTGAAACACTTGCTGCTGACCTGGTCCAGGGTGAGTGTGATGAGGCTCTGAAAGAGGTGAGGCATGCTGCGCCCTTGCACCCGTCCTTTCTCGGCAGCTAGCAGGAAGCGTCCCGGGGCCAGTTCAGCCTGAAGGTATGCTTGGAAGTGCACCACCTCCACCTCAAAAGTCACCCTGGAGTTGCTGTCCTCCACTGCTGCTTGCTCCTGCTGTGCTGCCTGCACGTCGACCTGGAGAACACCAAACACAAGGTCTTATGGTCAGATAGTAAACAGTACTTAGTAGATAATGCCCCTGTGCTGCCTGCACGCCGTCCTGGAGATCTCAACACAAGGTCTTATGGTCAGATGGTAAACAGTACTTAGTAGATAATGCCTTCTCTTGTAGTGGGTAGATAGATAGTAGGCAGGCAGTAGATAGGCGGTTGATAATAGATGGTAGATGCTCTGGTAGATAGGAATGCCTTGCAGCAGGGCTGTGATTCGGACTTGTGTGAGTCTTCTCATATGTGATCACTGCCTGAACCCATCAACGCTGTGACCTGCTCACACCAGTGTGCAATCATACATGAAAGTCAAGCAGCTCTGCTGTAAGGGCAGCACGGGATTACTTTGCCTAGACATGCATGCATCATCTGGCTTGCACTGCACGTACAAGTGTCCTGTGGCTGAGCACACAGTTACGATGCAGGTGTGCCTTGGAGCACCTAGACAGGTATCTAGACCAACCTTATGCTGGGTCTCTGCTGCCAAAGCATCCTGTAGCTCTTCATCCCTGCCATCGGTCGGTGCGCCATCTGCCTCACCTATCAAGTGCGCAGCTGCGCCTGCCACTGGTTCCTCTACCTCTTCTCCAGTCGTTGCTTGGTCTTGTTGGCTCAGGATCTGGAGCAGCTCTCCTCCTAAAGACAACAGCAGCAGGGTCAATGAGTTATTATTCAATGTGATTTCCGTCAAATCAGTGTCGATTTGAGGTTTTTGAAAGTAAGCTGATCTGTTGCGATCCATGCTGAATCAGAGAGTCCATGACAAAGCAGGAGATGACATTGAGCTTTGTAGCAGTCCGGATTTCATAGCAAGTGACAGGATTGATGCTCTGCATATCAGCAACAGAAGGTCACATCAGCATCCTTGCTGACTTGGCCAGGGTGTGATCAGTCAGAAGCAGGGCTGCCAAAGTGAATCAGAGCCTTTGTCACGGATGTGCGTGCAGCACAACTATCCCAGTGTGCCTGTGACAAGAGAGGACAGAGCATGCTGTGCTGCCAACATGTGTATGGTATGTGTTACACTCTAGCACACAATGCAGCTGGGATCCTGCATGTTAGGTCGGTGCTGATTGAGTTGCAGCTCTTGCTGCTTGGGAACACGGCCTTCGCCACTACGCATCAGCCCAAAGATTTAGTGCATTGCCGCTTGATGGTATGCACATGCTTAGCTGCGTGTGAGCAGCGCTGAAAGTCTGGATGCAGTGTTTGAGATGAACAACCTTGATGAGTGAACGACCCTTGCTGGAGCAGACCCTTGCCTCCTATTGCAGGGCTGGGCACCCCGGAGTGGCCCCTCTGAAGGCCAGAACTGCCACGATGGAGACCTGGGGTACCTGGGGGCTGAGACGAGCCAGGGGGGCTGCGCTTGGGGGCAGGCACGAGAGGCTTGAAGGCCAAGAAAAGATGGGCAGCAGCTCCCCAGATGGCATTTCTGCCTGCCAGATCTACCAGCAGCTGGCAGTTGTGGACCAGTGCTTTCAGTGGCCTGCAAACGGCGTCAGATGGGAGGATGAAGCACATTTGCAATCTCAGACGGTGCATCGGTCCAGACCCCATGCATGACTCCCATTTGAGTCACACTATGCTGTACTCAGTGAGTCTTATGGGAGTCTTATTCAGGCATGTTTGTCAGGAACGTTGATTGGTAACATATGTTGGATATGCTGAATGTAGCTAGGTCATCAGAACATCTTTCTGCGACCTTCAGTCATGCCAAGCAAGGGGCTTTGGTAGGACGTATGGGATAAGAACCCGCCTGCCAGATGCGCTGGACGCTGAACATTGCATGCAGCATGTTTGGTGGCTCATGCAGGTTGTGTGTATGCATAACATGCACACGCTGTGTGGCACACCTGTGATCCTGGCTGCTCCCGGCAGTCTGAGTCAGACTGACTGACTCAATGGACACAATGAAGGCATCTGCAGATGCAGCGCCCAGCAGGTGTCTGTAAGAAGCAGGCGGTTGGGCGGCTGAGGGGCCACCTGACATCAGTTCCATCAATCTGCCCTGCAATTGCCAGCAATACACTCTTGAGCTTTCTGCTGACAAGACTGGCGAAGGTGATGCAGAGTGATGAGCAAGCAGAGTGGACATGGACTTGCTGGTGTACGGCCACAGTCCATGCATGGCCACACAAAGACCCGTGTGGGTCAGGGAAAACACATGCAAACATGCCGGCATAGATCAGGCACCACCATCCTGGACAAGCATGCATTGAAGGCAGGCGGCTGGCGTATGTTATGTGGTGGGTGAAATGGACCTGTGAGTCTGTCACAGCCTCTCCATCATCAAAACCAGCCTCGTTAGCACAGATGCACAGCTTCTCTGTCTGCACAGCCATGGACAGCATCTTGGTACCGACACGTGCTGCTTGCCTGCAACATCCAGGCAGAATGCTGCATTTGGTGGTGAAGGATGCGTTGAACCGCATTCCAGCTTGTGTTGCATGACTTCAATCTTTCTTAGGCTAATTTATCAAAGCAGTGGGCCGTGAGGACGATGCTGTCAGGCCAGGCACAGTGCATCATCAGAAGCCACCCAGACACAGGTGTTGCTTTGCATAACACGCCCAGAACACCGTGCATGTGATACATGCCAGCATCTTTCACAGCATCATATTAACGCTGGTAGATAGCGCAAGTTCACCAGCCCAGAAGTCTTGCTAACGACAATGCAATGCTCCAACGCATGTGCTTACATGAGAGACCGTGTGTGCCACTACACTGTGTCCTACCTCTTCTTCTCATGGCTGGATGCGCCCTGGGGGGCTGGCCGGGGGTTGGGCTGGTTCATCAGCATGTTACCCTGCCATGCCCCCATGGTCATGGACAGGCACACCCCATTGGAGGGGTCTTCTGGATCTATGGTGTAGTGGACCACATCCAAGGGTCCTGCTTTTACACTGATGTCAAAGCTGCAGGCAGACACAAAGCAATACTGAGTGATGATTTGTCGTGTGAGTGAGTTTGAAGCAATGAGCTTGAATGGGGGACAGGCACACGCCTCATTTGCAGAGATGCCCTCTGACAACTGTCACAGGGACAAAGTCCAGGAGTCTTCACATGTATGTCAAAGATGCTGACACAGAATGCGTGCCAATTTGTTCTCTGTATGTACGCAGCCCAATCATGTTGCACACATAGTGGCTTGCTCCACAGGCAGGACACTTGCCAGGTAATATGCATGGAGCATGACGCAATCAATGCAGGCCTTGCAGCAAATTTCCAGCTTGGGTTGTGCGCGTTGTAGCGATGACTATGCTAAGCACGTACTGGTCGAAGAGACGAGGCAGCTTTGTGCTGGGGGCACGCCGCTTGTCCACAGGCAGAAAGTAGGTGCCAAAGCGCACTGGAAACTTGAGCCATGCTGGGGGTTGCTGCAGCACGCTGATCATTTCCTTCATGAACACAACCTGCATTGCAGCATCCTGTTGCAAACAGGCTTTGCTACACAGATAAATTCAACAAGCGGAAGCCTTTGGCAACAGCACCGAGACAACCCTGCGACCCTGCCTGTTACTACAGTTGACCGCACACAAACTCGTTGTGGGTGGTTGACTTCACACAAACTCACCAACTGACGAGGACAGACACATGCAGACAAACAGAGAGTCGCATTTGCAAAGCTGGTTGCTATGACAAGCCAGGTGCCTCTTGAGCGCCACTTACCAGCTCAGGACGCTGATGAGCGATCTGGCATTCATTGTGGGAACACAAGAGTTCTGCACACTGTGCGTTGTTCTCAGTCCCTACCTGAACACACCCTGTTGCTGTCCAACCCTATGCCTTAAAACATGAGGCCTAAGTAGGTATGCACTCACAGATGATCTGAAAACCCTACCTGGTGGTCTCCCAGGAAGACAATGGCTGAGCTGTCAGGGCTTGCATGGCTGTGTACCCCCTGCAGAGACCTGTCACCTTGTTGTGGTGCACCAGTGACTGTGCTCAAGCTACCTGTCATACCATCAGAAGCCATGAGCCAGAGCAAGAGATCAAGCAACACATGCAGCCATGAGCTGCAGCCAAGCGCACAAGCTGATGGCTGACAGTTGTAGGTTGCGCCAGTTCACCACGAATACTGCTGCAAGCAATCTGCAGGCATAAGGAGCGGAGACATTCAGCAGCTGTAATGATTGGTTTTGATCCTCATCATGATGTAGTGACTTTTTTTAAACCCACATCATAACCGTTGTTGCATTGAACATGCCAATATAGATCATATGCCAAAAAGCTCCATGCAAATTGTCATAAAACGCGTTTACAACCCATGGAACGTACCCACAACCACCTGCAGATTGATGTCCAAAGCTGAGCTCTTGAAGTGGTCAGCTGGCAGCATCGGCCCTTGGCGTGCATCTGGGCCAGTAGGCACAGGAACTGGGAACAGGTGATGCTGATTCCCATTGCGCCCACTGGACAGGCGCCAGTTGCTGGACAGGATGTACTGGCCGCAGGGGAAGTCTAACAAAGGCAGGGCTAGCAGCGTTCCTGCTGGCTGATCAAGGCCTGCTGCCTGCAATGTACAACACCACCTGCTCACCTAGCTACCAAATGCAATGCTTGTGTTGTACTCAGGATTGCGTCCCTACAACCCACAAGTATTGTTGTAAGCTAGCTGATCACTGTGTAAACGCCACTGGTATGTCATGGCCATTGATGTTGTCAAGATCGCACACCCGGTGCTGAATGACAAGCAGTGTCAGCCTGGAAGCTGAGTTACAAAATGACCTGCTCCAAATCCCATATGATGTAGCACTTCTTCTTTGCCCCCAGCAGGGATCATGTGACTGCGTCATGTGACAATTACAATGTCAGTGCATGCATAGATGTCTGACAAGTGGCAGTATAAGCTGCATCTCCAGTCGTTGAGTTGTGAAGTGGCCCTGTCAGGCTGAGCTTTTACCAAGCAGCCAAGCAGCATCGGCTCCAGCAGGTGTACATTCATTCAATTGCACATTGGAAAAGAAAAGACTACGCCTTTCGGCATTATTTAAACAAAAGCCTGACGATGAGATGCATTGGGTTTCCCTGTAAATCGCACACTACTCATGTGTCTTGCCCTAGGGTCAGGCACGTACAGCCCTGAGTGGCTCCCTGTATGAGGTCTGATACGCATGTGAGGAGCATGCATCTTGGGCCAACAGACCTTGAAGGCTTGTGCTGTGAGGTCGGTGGTGTCTACAATGAGCTGGCCTCCATATGCAAGCCGCACAGTGGCAATTGCAGCGTTGACTTGCAGCCGCTGGGTGGCTGCCATGGCTTCCAGCTTGCCTCCTGAGATCAAGCTGAACTGAAACTCTCTGCAGCAGACAAAAGAGCAGTCAAGCAGACAGACAGTGTGCATCAGGCACCAAAGCTTGAGCCAAGCTCCATCTCTTGAGATCAAGCTGAACTCAAACTCCCTGCAGCAGACAAAAGAGCAGTTAAGCAGACAGACAGAGTGCATCAAGCACCAAAGCTCAAGCAGAGCTGAGTCCCTCTGCTGCAGATCCAGGAACAGTCAGTGAAACAGGCAGTGCAAGTCAAAATACTGGTTCAAGCTACCCTCAAACTCTCTGCAGCAAAGTAAGGAAGTTCTTGTGCAAGTGATAGCCCCACACCTACCTAGCACATGCTGTCAAAGGTTGGGACGCGCTTAGCTGTCGAGACTGGAGCCTAGCTGTCAAGACTAAAGCCTAGTAAGCTTACTGGGCGTCCTATTGCGTAGTCCAAGCAGGACTACCAGAGCAGAATGATGAACAAGCATGGGTACGCATGAACAAGGGTGATATAGCAAGCCAGGGAGTGTAAACAAATGAATGCAGACATGGTGTACATCTAGATTCTCTCTACACTGATATATGAGTATGTTCTCATCACACAGGTAACATTGATACATACGTAGCAGTAATCGCAATGCCGCCTCTCCAAACAAAGCGCATCATGTCCCACCAGGGCAGGACAGCAGGCTTGGGCCGCGACTTGTCTGGGTCTGTCGGGCTTAATCGCTTGCCCGCTTGAGAAACCTAAAGACACAAATTGACAGGACTGTGAATCATTACACGCACACTTGCATGACATCCCGGTGAGGACACATGGGGATACAGTCTGAGCTGATGTATGGTAAGCACTTGCTGAAAGGCTTAGGTGTTGTGTTGATGCTTACCTTGTCTGATTGCAGAGTGTCGCAGAAGCCCAAGTCAAGGTGTTGCTGGCAGTCTTACAGCCAATCGGTGTACAATTTTGTAATGACACTCATGACGTGTCATTGTTTCAGAGAGTCGTGGTAAGCACTCATGTTAGGCATGCTTGCAGAATGTCTTAGCAAGCCAAGAGGCAGATACTGCTGTGTTCTTGTGCACCACATGCAGTGGTTGCAATCTAAGGCCTGGCACGTCGGGAGGCAGCAACTGCATTATTCCTCTCAACAAGCAGTAGCTGCAGGCAATAGCTGTGCTTTGACTACAGATGCATGCAGTGCAGATGTGCTTGCAGTGTAGCTGAAGACCTGTCGCTTCATCAGCACCTGTGTGCAGTATGACAACTGATTGATGAGTGCTTCTGCCATATGATGCACAAAATTGAGCTGGGAGAAGTGAGCGAGCAATTAGCTGACTACACATTCTGACGCAGCTATACAGCAAACACAGACCTGGTTCACAGGGCATGTGTGCTTCGTCCTGTTTAGTGGTGAAGGTGCAGCATGCAAATCACTTATTGCTTACTAAACCCTAGTCTGTTACTAATGATGACTGTATACTGGCTTACCATGGCAATCAAGGGCTCCAATCCCATGCCATAGCAGGCGGCGGCCTGCTGCACTGTCAAGTGCACATCAGTGTACACCTTCACCAGCGCTCTGCTACCCTTCACAGTGACCCCTATCTGGGTGTGGCGGTGGCGTCCCACAGCCATGCGGCGGCTGTACAGGTGGGGTGGGGCTGTCACTTGCCGCCCTACTGCTATGGCCCCATGGAACTGAGCTGACATAGCTGTCGCCAGCGGCTGCATTTGCAACGTATGTGTGAGGGGCATGCAGTATATGATCAGGGTAGTTGGCAACTCGTATGACTGTGGTTAAGGTAGCTATACTTGCACAACAGGCATGTGCTGATGACGGTCTTCTGGCAGTGAAGTATGTGAAGCACCTGCGACAAGAGGTGGGCACGGATGGGTCGCAGAGAGCAAATGCCAATCCGGTAAGCAAACGGAGTGACAGTCATGGGCTGGGCGCAATGCAAGGCTGAAAGCAGGCTTGCAGTATAGGTGTTCATTTATTCATTCTTTGACACAGTCCTGAGTAGCTCCCTGTACAAGATCGTGTTTTGGCAGTATAGGCATGGTATGGCAGTGCAGTGTTGAGTCAGGGAAATCTGTGGTGACGCTGCAAGCAGCAGACAGCTGAGACACAATGGCAAGAGTGAATGTAGCTGCTGTACATGCAGATAACAAATGTTACCAGGCATTATAGGCTAGCCATCAAGAACTGCACCTGGCCCATGCAGACTCAAAAGGAAGCTTGTTCCATGAGCAACAGGTCAGCCCATCATTGGCCTAGTAACTGGCAGTATAATCCAGACAAGCAGGCTACTGTGACCCAGGTGATCAGCAGCGTGGGCTGGCATGCCAGGGTTGCACTGATAGCTAAGTGTGCTGACTTCCCGCCCTGCTCACCTGTGGATTGTTGCAGAAGTCAACAGCCACGCCTTGCACGCCCACATCCACATGCAGCTTCTGCACCTGCACACATGCTGCTGCCATGTCAGCATCCCTTGACAAAGCTGGAAAGTACAGCATCTGCATTAGCATGAGGTCGTGCGACACTTCAGGCCTTGTGCCCTGTGTGTTTGCAGTGATGCAGGGGACTGACAGTAAGCTGTGTTAGTGGATCAACCAACGGACCAGCTTGCTAGGCAAGCGTGAAATGCAAAAAGGCAGCCTGGCTTGCCTGGATCACTCGTGCCTGACCACAGTGACGATGAGAGCACCAAATGAATCTAGGAGCAGACGGGATCATGAGTTTGAGGCTGGGCCAGGTGATCAAGCCAAACTAAAGATGTTGCTACACAATGGCTTCAAGGCTGGGCCAGGGTGCAGAAACCAGCGCAATGATCCTGTCACACAAAATCATGCACCAAGCCAATCTATCCATGGGTCATGGCTGCTGAGCTAGACTCTATTGCTGACTGAGGCTGTAAGCCTGACACCTGTATGCGCTCACCTGTCTCATTGGTAAGCCTTCACTAGGGGGGTCCACCCGGGCTATGAAGTCCATGGCAGCCTGGGTAGAGTTGGGGTCAGAGCCCAGCACAATAAGCCTGGCTTGTGCGCCCTCCACTGCCACGTGCATCAGCGCTCCTTGCTTGCTGTCTTCCTTGCTTGCCACCCTCAGCCCATCACACATGACCTTGTACTGTCTTGAGCGCTCTACAGACAGGGCATCAAGAGTAGCCTGCTGCGACTGCAGCCTAGCTGGCGCGTCTGCACTGAACTCCTGAACAAACTTTTCCCGACTGGCTTCAGATGGCGCTGCAGCGCTGCTGTTGGCTTCGTCAGGGGTGGGTGCGTCTGCTGCTACTGCTCGTGACCACAGAGCTTCTTGACAGGCCATGTCACGTAGCAATGGGCCGTGAAGTGACAACCATGCCTGCAGAGTGGGAACAGAATTGGAGACACCGACGATTTTAGTAGAACAGGTATACCTGCTATTGGCGTTGTGTTGATGTGATGCAAAGTCTCTTGTTGCTCCTGTGCATCACTGCATGACATGGCATGCCATGGCACCCAAAAAGGGACTATGAACAGGCAGCTGGGCCTGCAGAATGAGCGTTTAGCGAGTACTGGTAACACGCAAAGCATTACTGCTAAGACACTCTGCAGTTCTAGGGTCTGAGCAGTGAGCTGTCATGACTGTACCAATGTGGCTCATCACAACAAACAACAAGGAAGAGAAAATGCAGGCACAGAAAGAGAAACAGGACATCAAACAGGAAAATGGCAGGAAGACTGGCACAACTTGCCACAACTTTAGAATATCAACACTGTGAATACAAAACATCGGGGAGCACAAAAACACACAAGAAGGCCAAGTCAAAGTCACTGAGTCTCAGGGCATACTTCCATGGGATGGTGCTCAAACTTGACCGTGGCACCCTGTAATACCAGACGCAGCTCCAGAGGCAGAAGAAGAGACTTGACATCCAGCCCAGCGCGTTTCACCTTGCGTCTCGTTTGGTCCTTGGGCTGCTTCAGTGAGTTCAAATGCTCATACAAGACCTGCGGAAGACCACCTTATCAGCAGATCATTCCGGAGCGCCCCACTGGAAGGCTATGTCAAAAGCTTGATAAGGGAACCCCCAGTCTGCCTCCATTTCTACAGCAATGTGGCGAGTGTATCATGACAGCAGAGAACAGCGCTGTGGAGAGCTTACAAACACAACTTGAAGACCAAAACACACACTATTCGTATGACTTATATTGTTTGAGCGAGAGTACAAGGACGCGCCTGGACCCGGGAGGCAAAGAGACAACAAGAAGGCTGCAGCACAGCCATATGCAACAGCATACCTGCCCAAACGCTTTAGACCACAACTCCCCAAACCGCTCAGCCCTGCCGAAGTCCTGGTCGTATGGAAGTGTCAGCATGACATCAGACACAGTGGCCTGGACAACAGCAGCAGGCCTAAGGGCCATTGTTGGCGGGGCAGCTGCTTGACTGGCAAAGTCAGTGGGCTGGCCAGGCTCTGAAAGGCATTCTGCTGCCCATTGGGGCAGGCCTGCTCTGGAGTAGGCAGCTGCATGCTCATCATTGGAGCGAGTCCAGTCTGCAATTGCAACACATTTTGCTACTGAGACGACTCCTTGTACAGGGCTCTTGGCTTGCCATGTTACTAATACAATGCAATACAGGAAGCTTGTTGAGCGATGACACACAGGCTTCCTGTCAAGATGTCAAAGCCACCTGGTGTAGCCCTGAAAACACCAAGCCTGATTTGTTACCAGCTTACATGCGACAATGTAGATGTACAGAGGGATAGACATGTAACGATCATGCTGCCTGCAGGTACTGGCCTACTGACATGTCTCACTAGCTCACCATGGTAACAAGTCGCACCAGCAGCAGCAGGGACACAGAGTGCAATGGCAGGCTCACCTAGACTGGCTTGACGACGAGGGCTGCCTGGCAGTTATGCCTTGCAGCACTACCCCTACCCTGAGCTGGCCATAAGTCAAGAGACCCCTCAATCTCGCCACAATGCAGCATCGGCCTTCTGTTAAGACTGACCCCGACCTGCCTGACAATCAGACTAGGACTCTCAGCCACTGCCGCTGAGTCCTGCAGGCTGCTGTTGCTTGGTTCAGCTCCTCGACTCAGCTGTTGCTGCTGCTGATGAGTGAGCTGGGACTGGAGATGCTGCAGCTGAATGGCAACGAGGGTGCGTGAGTCCAGCTTGCACTGTGCTTCTGACAAAATGACGCCCCAAACTATGTGGTCAGCAATGACAGCATCAGTCTTCCATTTGCTCACTTGCACAGTCAGCATGACGACCGGCAGCCTATGCAACTTTGACAGCTGTCGTGTGACTGATGCCTCAGTGTCTTGAGCAGGTGCTGTAGCAGCTGCTTTGGCAACTGCTGACTGAGTGGGATTGGTCATCGGCATCTGACCAGTGCTTGAAGCAGTATGCACTGACTCTGTCTCAGTGGACTGCAAGCTGGTGCCTGTCTGACGTGCCACACAGGCAAAGTCTGCAGCAGCTTTGCACAAGCCAATGACTGCATCTGCATGAAACACAGTTTGCCACCCGGACAACAAAATCGTCGCTGCCAGGCTGGGCAATACTGGGACTGCCAGACCTTGCTCATCAGGTCTGCCGGACCTGCCCAAATTGGGCAGATTTGCCGAATTAGACCCTTGCTGTGTATGCGTCCCCAAGAGCGCTGTGGGTGGGGTCTGAGATGCTGTATCGACCGCAAGAGTGAAATGCTCGGCGTGCAGTATCTCCACTTCATGACGTGGTGCAGATTGCTCAGGACCAGAAAGTGAGTCATCCGAGTGAGACACATTGCGCGTCTCTTGATGTAAGACAGCCAGATTGCTGGCCTGTACAGAGCCTTTGAAAGCGCTGGGAAAAGCCTCTGCTGTCAACTCCTGCAGGGTGATGCATTCAGTGCATGTCAGTGTCAGGGGTGCCTCTTCATTTTCTGGACGGTCTGCCCTTGCCACCTCTAAATGAGTCTGATAGCCCACCACCACATTTGAAATCCCAACAGCCACTTTGGTCAACTGCACGTTAAGCTTAGACTTTTTGCTTTTGGAGGTCAGAGGTGCTGTTGGGCTGCTGATGGGGTCTGAGGTGCTCAGTCCTGGACCCTTGCTCTTCTTCAGAATGCCCTTAGGAGGCGCAAGACTTACGCCCAGAGATGCTAAATCGATCAGCATGCTGTGGATCAGGTGCACCTCACAGCCTGTGACTGCCACATTACCTGCAGCAAATGGAAGATGTCAGTCAAAACAAGAAGCTGAAAACTGCCCCATCACAGACTGCTTCACAGATAGATGTGCTCAGCAAAGACTTGGCAGCCAAAGGAACGCCAACAACACTTCCTCGCCGTGATGAAATGCCAGCTGAAGCTTGTGTGACAACACCAGCAGTGCAGAATGCATCACTGCAGGTTGCCCAACAAAAAGGTCAATACAAACAGCAGGGCACATGAAAGCTACACCATCAAGTACAAAAATGTATGGGGCACCAGAAGCACAGAGCACGATGCCTCCATGGTCAGAAGCCAAGACAAGGATTGCAGTACTGTACACAGAGCAGAGGATGACATGGGCTGACCTGTGCATAGCAAAGCATCATTTGTTGTCTGTGAACTCATGCCTAAGTTAAGCTTCTGCACGCCAACAACATGCTTCAGCTGC
>JAABUU010001599.1_pt1 | contig 36937 bp, 31 predicted proteins | sample 5559301 | NCBI WGS metagenome assembly JAABUU01 (sample SAMN10711884, study PRJNA513360) | rock metagenome | isolation source: Antarctica rocks | place: Antarctica: Victoria Land, Richard Nunatak white
ACAGCACGTACGGGCCAGCCTTCAGCCGGATCGCTGCGGCGAGTGGCATCGAGGAGGTGCGCACGGCCTACCGAGCGCCCAAGGAGAACGCGATCTGTGAGCGCTTCCTCGGCTCAGTGCGCCGTGACTGCCTCGACCATCTCCTGATCCTGGGCGAGGGGCACCTGCGGCGTATCCTGCGAGAGTATGTGACGTATTTCAATGGAGCCCGGCCGCATCAAGGGATCGGTCAACAGATACCGGAAGGTATGCTAGCCCATCGGACGGTCTCCGGTGAGCGCCAGCCGATTCAGGCCCGTCCGATCCTGGGCGGCCTCCATCATAGCTATGGGCGAGCAGCGTAAGGGCCAGCGGATGGACTAAACGGCCAACACAGGACCACCGGACACCCTGGACCGCGTATCCTTAGGAGGGGAACAGGTGGAGTAAGGGAGCAGAGCATGTTGTTGTCTCCAGGGTTCAGGGACGTGCGTCGTGGATGATAACCAAGTGGAGAGGAATGGGGGCACGGCCGTGCATGTCTCCGACCAGCCGTCCGTCACCATCGCGCGGCAGGGCGCTGACCTTGTGCTGACAACGCGCCTGGGCCTCGCCGCCGCGCCGGGAGTGCGAGAATTGGTCGTCCGCGATCCCCGCCAGGCCCATGTGTACCGTGCCCGCCCCCTGCATCTCGCGCGCCTCCAGGCGCTCATCGGGGTCAAATACCCGATCCAGCTGATGTTCGATCCCGCGCCGCCTCTGGGTATCGCACCACATATCGAGAGTACGCCGCGCCCGTATCAGGACGCGGCGCTCGCGGCCTGGGAGAGCGCCGGCCGCCGCGGGGTCGTCGTCCTCCCAACCGGCGCGGGCAAGACGCTGGTCGCGGCGCTGGCCATCGCGCGCACGGCGACGCGGGCTCTGGTCCTGGTCCCCACCATCGACCTGTGCCACCAGATGCGGCAGGAGTTCACCCAGACCCTCGGCGCCCCCGAGGAGGCTGTGGGCATCGTGTGCGCGGGGGACCGGGAGTGGGATCACCCGATCGTGGTCTCCACCTACGATAGCGCGGCCGCGACCCTGGGCCGTATCGCCGACTTCGGGCTCCTGGTGGCCGATGAGGTCCACCACCTGCCCGCTCCGGGCTACCGCGCCATCGCCGAGGCGGCCACCGCTCCCTATCGCCTGGGCCTCTCGGCGACGCTCGCGCGCAGCGATGGCCGCGAGGTGGATCTGGACGCGCTCATCGGGCCGGTCGTTTATACCGAGCGCCCGGAGACGCTCTCCGCGGAGGGCTACCTCGCCCCCTATCAGGTCATCACGCTGCGCGTCGACCTCTCGCCGGAGGAACGCGCGGCGTACGAGCGCGACATGGGCCTATATCTGGACTACCGTGAGCAGGCGGGCGGCGCCGGGATGGACGCGGGGACCTTCCTGATGGAGACGCGCAAGAAGTCCGTCTTCGACCGAGACGCGCGCGCCGCCATGCTGGCCTACCAGCGAGCACGCACCCTGGCGCTCACCAGCCAGGCCAAGACGGAGCTGCTCGAAACCCTCTTGATCCGGCACCGCGCGGAGCGCTGCCTGGTCTTCGCGGAGCACGTCGAGGCGGTCGAGGCGGTCGGCCGCGCCTACCTGCTGCCCACCATCACGGGCCGCACGCCCGCCGCCGAGCGCGCGGCGCTGACCGCTGACTTCGCCGCGGGGCGGGTGACCAAGATCGCGGTGAGCCGCGTGTGGAACGAAGGGGTCAACGTCCCAGCCGCCAGCGTGGCTATCATGATGGCGGGCACGGGGATGGAGCGCGACGCCATTCAGCGCCTGGGCCGCGTGTTGCGCCCGGCACCGGGCAAGCGGGCGGTGCTCTACGAACTCGTCGCCCGCGAGACCGCCGAAGAGGGGATCTCGGCGCGCCGGGGCTTGCGCCGCACCGGTCAGGCCACGGTGCGGCCCGTGCACCGTCCGGGTACCGATCGCTTGGCCCCACTCGCGGGACGGTAGCGGTAGCCATGCTCCTCTTCAAACTCGCGGATCTTCCCCGCAGCGTCCGCCGGCTCGCCCGCTCCCTGCCGCTCGGACCCGAGCGGACATCCGCGTCGGGCCAGACGGTGTCCTGGGCCCTCGCCCCCGCGCTCATCGATCCTGCGGACCTCCGCACGCGCGACCTGGTCAGCCGCCTGCTCGTGCTCTACGCGGAGGCCGAAGGCCGATCGCGCGCCGCGCTGGACACGCTGCCTGCCCAAGTCGAGGCCCTGGCGGGCGAGTACCGGCTGGGACGCTGCCTGGCCCGCGCGATCGAGGCTCTGGGCTATCACTTCGCGCCGCCCGAGACGGCCCTGGCGCGGGACGCGGCGAGCCTGCGCGCGCTCTGCTATGACCGCGCCCAGGCGTCGGGCGACGGCGTCATCCCCGCCGCTGAGCGCGCGGCGTTCCTGGCCGGAATCGCGGCGGACCTCGGAGTCACGTCCGCCGAACTGGAGACCGCGCTATGGGCCGACCGCTCCGGCGCGGCCCTGTTAACCGCCGGCCGCGCACCGCGCACCATACCTGGTGATGGCGCGGACCCGGCACTGACGCCGGAGGGGGTCATCGCGGCCTACAACGCCGGCGTCGTGGCTACGGTGCTCGCCGCCGCGTCCTGGGTCACCCTGCGCGTTCCCGCCGCCGAGACCACGGCGCTCAAGGACCTTTACCGTCACGCGCGGGTGGCGCACGTCGGCGTCGAGATCGCCGCGCCCGGAGACGCCGCGCTCCTCGACGTGACGCTGTATGGCCCAGGCAGTCGCTCCCTGGTGCGGGGCCGCACCGTCCAGCGTGACGGCGTTGGCGTGCCGCCCAGTGACGAGCAGGCGGGGGAGTCGGGTGACGACGCGCCCGATGATGTTGCTGCGGGCGTGGTCGACACCTCTGCGGACCAGCTCGCGGTCCCCGCTCCTGGGGGAGCGCCAGTCGCCGCCGTGGTCGCACGGCTGGTCCGACGTCATCCCACGGCTGTGCGCGGTGGGTGGGCGCGCGTGCTGGGGGTGGGCCGCCGCCTGTTCCACGTGGGCCTGGACACCCCGCTGATCGCGGCGCTGCGTGAGGAGTCCACCGGCACGACACCGGAAGAGGACGCTGCGGAGGAGGACGCGCTCTCCTACGACAGCGCGGTCGAGGAAAGCTTCGCGCGGGCGTGGCTGGCCCAGGAGGCGGGTGGGCGTCTGGGCGTCGCGCACGGCTGGACCCTGCGCCGTGAGCCCCGCGCCATCGCCGTCGACGGGACGGTCTTCATCCCCGACTTCACGTTCAGCCGGGGAGAGACCGAGGTGTACGCCGAGATCGTCGGGTTTTACACGGACGACTACCTGGCCCGCAAACGGCACAAGCTGGCGGCGCTCTCCGGGCGGATCCGCCTCCTGCTCGTGATCGAGGAGGAGCTCGCGCCCCACTTCGCGGATGTTGGCTACCCGGTCGTGACCTACAAAAGCGGCCGCGCGATCAGGATGACGGAGGTGGTGCGCGTGCTGGAGACGCGGTTCGACCCCTTCGCGCGGCGGAAGGAGCGGGCAAGCGCCGCGCTGGCCGCCCTGTGCGCGGTCGATGATAGGGATGATGGTGGTGGCCCCGATATGGACGAAGCCACGCTCTGTGAACGCCTGGACTGCGCTGGGCCGTCCGAACTCGCGGCTCTGTGGGCCGAGGTGGCGCGCCCGGACGGTCCAGAGACAAGCGGGAGGGCCTTGGTCCGCCGCTATGTGCCGGGCTACGGGCTCGCGTGCCAGCGCAGCCTCGACGAGGCAACCGCGGCGCTGGGCTGCTTGTTGGATGAGGCGGACGGGCCGCTGGCGCTGGACGACGCGCTCGCGTGCTGCCGCGCGGCCGGCATCGCCGCCCCGGACGCCGGTCTGCTCCTCCATCTGCACGTCGCCGTCGTGCGTGACGGCCTGTTCGGTGACGTCCGCGTCTATCGTCACGGGGATGACGCGGCGTACGCGCAGAGTCCGGCCGCGCCTGCACAGAGTTCGCCGGACGAGACCCCGAAGAAACGTCCCGCGGCGCGGCAGGGTCGCCGTGTGTCCACGGCGTCCGTCGATGGGGCCGAGACACAGGCCATCGGTCTATTCGCGACCGAGCCGGCGTCGCCCTGAACGGACTCAAGGGGGTGGCCGTCTCGTCCGTGGGACGCGGCTACAGAGATAGGAGAGGTGATGTGATGACCGATCGTGGTGTGCTCGTCGGACGGGATGACCGCCCCCAGGTTCGGGGGGCGCGGGACCGGGCGTCGGCGTTCTGCACGCGATTTGGGCTGCGCCTGCCGATCCTCCAGGCGCCGATGGCGGGCGCGTGCCCGCCGGGCCTGGCGACGGCCGTCGCGCACGCGGGTGGGATGGGTGGCATGGGCGCGGTCTTGACCACACCCGCGGGCATCGCGGCGTGGGTGGCCCAATTCCGTGCCAAGAGCGACGGCCCGTTTCAGCTGAACCTGTGGGTCCCCGATCCGCCGCCCGTGCGCGATGCGGTGGCCGAGGCCCGCGTGCGCGCCTTTCTCGCCACGTGGGGTCCACCCGCGCCCGCCGACGCCGGCGACCGGACGCCGCCCGATTTTAGCGAGCAATGCGCGGCCGTGCTGGCCGCCGCGCCCCCGGTCGTCTCATCGATCATGGGCTTGTTCCCCGCCCCTTTCGTGGCGCAGCTCAAAGAGCGCGGCATCGCCTGGGTCGCCTGTGTCACCACGCTCGCCGAAGCCCGGCAGGCGGAGCAGGCCGGGGCCGATGCGGTGGTCGCCCAGGGCTACGAGGCCGGCGGCCACCGTGGCGCGTTCGACCAGGACGCGGCGGAACGCCAGGGCGTGGGGGTGATCGCGCTGGTACCACGCTTGGCGGATTCCCTATCCATTCCGGTCATCGCGGCGGGCGGGATCGGCGACGGTCGGGGCGTCGCGGCGGCCCTCACGCTCGGCGCCAGCGCCGTCCAGGTCGGCACGGCTTTCCTCCGGTGTCCCGAGGCCGAGACCCATCCGGCCTGGGCTGCAGCGCTGGTGGACCTGGAGCCGGAGGAGACGGCGGTGACGCGCGCATTCACCGGGCGACTCGGGCGCGCTATGCGCACCGCGTACGTGCGAGCGGCGCAGTCACCTGAGGCCCCGCTCCCCGCGCCCTATCCGGTGCAGCGCGGCCTGACGGCGGCGATGAAGGAGGCGGGTCAGCAGGCCCAGGATATCGACCGGATGCAGGCTTGGGCTGGTCAGGCCGCCGCTCTGACGCGGGTCGAACCGGCCGGTGATGTCGTGCGTCGCCTCTGGGCCGAGGCCGAGGTGCTCCTCCCGTGATCGAGCGTGCACTGCGCGCCGCCATCGCTGACGACAACACCGCCGCGAAGCGGAGCTCAGGTCGTCTTGATGAGGGGTCAAGCGCGCACAGCCCTGCGTGTGACAAATGTGTCGCGCGAGAGGTCATCCGCGCCCGATGATTCAATCCGCCTCGGTAGGCGTCCGCGGCCACCGTATCAGCGAGGCGCCAGAATCAGGTATCTCTCTATAGGACGACGCGATGAGGGTAGCAGAGGGGAGGACGGCGGCGAGCCAGGACGACAGCGGACGCGCTCGTGCACATTGACACGATCTACCACGAACCGACCGCGTTCGACTACGCGCGTGGGCGCGAGATCCGTGCACGCTACCCCCAGGCGGCGCTCGTGGAGGTGCCGTCGCACTGGCAGATCCCGGACCTCCACGGCAACGAGGATCGTGTCGAGAGCTGGAACCGCGTCAAACGGACGGTTTTGGTGCTCGGTGTCAAGAAGGGCCTGCAGTGCCGTCCGTTTGAGCGGAGCTGCGATGTCGTGGCGCCGTCGAGCGCCAATGGCTGTGCCATGGCCTGCGCCTACTGCTACGTGGCGCGGCGCAAAGGCTACGCGAACCCGATCACCACGTTTGTAAACATCGACCAGATCGTCGCCGCCATCGAGCGCCACGCGGCGCGCCAGGGTTTCAAGTGGGAAGCAACCCAGGCCGACCCGACGCTGTGGACCTATGAACTCGGGACCAACAGCGACTGCGCGGTTGACGCCACGATTAGCGACAACGTGCGGGACCTGGTCGCCCTGTTTCGCCGCCTGCCCAACGCCAAGGCGACCTTCGCCACGAAGTACGTCAACGACGACCTACTCGCCTACGCGCCCGAGGGCAAGACGCGCCTGCGGTTCAGCCTGATGCCGGCCGCGCTCGCGCGCGTGGTCGACGTGCGCACCTCCAGCGTGCCCGACCGCATCGCGGCGATCAATCGCTTCGTGGAGGCGGGGTACGAGGTCAACATCAACTTTGGGCCGGTGCTCTACTATGAGGGCTGGCTTGCCGACTACGCGGCCTTGTGCGAACAGATCGACGCGACGCTCAGCCCGGCGGCGAAGCGGCAGCTGCAGGCCGAGGTCATCTTCCTGACGCACAGCGCCGACCTGCACGAGATCAACCTGCGCTGGCACCCTGTCGCCGAGGCGCTCCTGTGGCAACCGGAGCTGCAAGAGTACAAAGTGTCGCAGGCCAGCGGCGCGCCGGTGCTGCGCTATCGACACACCCTGAAGCGCCAGCTCGTCGCCGACCTCCTGGGCGTCCTGCGGGAGCGCCTCCCCTATTGTGGGGTGCGCTACGCGTTTTAGAGTCCAGTCCCGCGTGGTGATGGACGTGGGGTCGGCTGCACCGGTGGTGTCCACCTTCAGCCGTTGAGTCGTAGAGCTTTGTGACCCACCGAGCCGAGCATACCCGATCAGCACCGCCGGTCCCGCGGCTACACGCATCATCGTCTGTCTGTTTGCTTGGTGGGCTTCCGATACACTGTCAGGACCACCTCGGCTCCCGCCTATCACGGGTGGTTAGGGCCGCGACCAATGCGGACTCTGACCGCGACTCCAAGCGCGGCAGCGGGCAGTTCAGGTCACGGCAAGGCGCGGTCCGGCGGCGCGGAGAAGCACGGTCGCCCACGTACGGAAGGGCCGCTACTGCTCGGCGATCGCGTGCATCTGGGCCGGGCTCGCATCGTGACCCAGCCCATAGAGCTGACCGGCGAGCGCACGCGCTGTCAATTCATTGTCCGGCAGCACGTCGGTATGGCCGATCGCGCGGATGACGATCAGCGCACTGTAGAAGGGACCGATACCGTCGAGCCGCTGCAGGTCGCGCATCGCCTCCTCGGGCTCGATGGCCCGCAGGCGATCCACGTCGAGGTCACCGTGACGCGCCGCCTCGGCGATGGCGTGCATCCATTGCAGCTTGAGCGCGGGGATGCCCGCGAACGCGTCCACGCCCATCAGCTGGTCCGGCGTGGGCAGCGCGGCCACCGGCTCGCCGCCGACGTCGAACACCGCGCCATGGTGCACGCTGAGTCGATCGCGGACGAGCGCCATCTGCCGTGCCGGACGCCGCGCACTCAAGACCGACCAGATCGCGGCCTCGTAGGGTGAGTAGAAGAGCGGTGGGCGCAGTCCAGGCGCAACTGCGAGCAGCCGCGCCATGACGGGATCACGCTCACCGATTTGCACAAAGGCGCGGGCGTCGTGGTCGAGCGAGAGGAGGCGGGACACCTGTGTCTGGACGGTGGCGAGATCGGCGTTGCCGACGACCTCGCCACGGATGACGCCGTCCGCGTCCTGGGTGAGAACCACGCCGACCTGACGCCGGTAGGCGTCGCCATCCACACAGAAGGCCACGCGCATCGTGCCATCAAACGCGGTCATATGCCGCTGTCCGAATCCGAACAGGGCCGACTCCCGCAGGGAAAACGGTCCCTGCGGACGAATGGAGATGCGCGGTGGGCCTGCGGTCATGCCTCGACGCTTCCCTCCCAGGGTCCCAGCCGGACGCGGTGGTGTCCTCCCACGTCCTGCTCGTCCCCTATCCCACCACGACTCATTGAGGACCCACCTGGCGGGCCTGATGCGCCGCTTTCAGGCGGCGATAGGTGGGATCCTCGGCGGCGGCGCGCCATGCCGCGCGGAAGATGGCCGCCGCCTCGGCCTTCCCCGGATCGGGGGCGCTGTGTGGCAGTTCGGATCCGTTGGCATCGTATTTGCGTCCGCCGCGATGATTGGTGTAGCGGCGCGCACGGGTAAAGCCCATCTGCAGGTACTTGCGCGCCATATCCATACCGACGACATCGCCCTCGTCGCGATAGGCGATGAACCGCGCCATGAGCGCCGCAGCCGAGGCCTGCGCCACCGCGGGCGTGCGGAATGCCCAGAGGGGCAGGAGTTCGCTCTTGTACGGCTCGACCATCAGGACACCCTGCTCGCCGCGCCCGATGCGGTACAACTCGGGATGGGCGCGAAAGTCGATCGCGGTGACATCGAGCTCGTCGTAGGGATGCGCCATGGCTCCAGTGTACGGCACCCGCTGGGCCATAGGTATGTAACGACCCCTGCGTTCGCTCGGCGCGCCGCATGTCCCGAGCCCCCGGAACGGCGTTACCCCGGCACGTCGTCGAAGGCATCGGGGTTCGGCCCAGTGCGGCCCTCCTCACCGCGATCGAGCCCGTCAATCGCCGCCATCTGCGCCGCGTCGAGCGTGAAATCGAAGATCTCGGCATTCTCCCGCATGCGCTCCTCGCGCGTCGACTTGGGGAAGACCACGTCGCCACGCTGGATGTGCCAGCGCAGCGTGACCTGCGCCGTCGTCTTGCCCACCGCATCGGCAATGCGCGTAAGCTCCGGATCGTCGAGGACCTTCCCCTGCGCAATGGGCGACCAGGCCTCAGTCACGATGCCGTGCTCCTGACCGTACGCCCGCACCGCGTTGTTGGCGAAATACGGATGCACCTCGATCTGGTTGACCGCCGGGACGACGTCGGTCTCGGCCGCCAGGCGCTCCAGGTGGGGAACCTGGAAATTGGAGACGCCGATGGACCGGGCACGCCCGTCCTTGTAGAACTCGATCAGCGTCTTCCAGGTCGCCACGTAGTCGCCGTGGTAGAGCGTGGGCAGCGGCCAGTGGATCAAGAAGAGGTCGATGGAGTCGACACCGAGCTTCTGGAGTGTCGCGGCGAACGCGGCGCGCGCCTTCTCCGGCTCATGGGCGGCATTGCTCAGTTTGCTGGTGATGAATATATCGGCGCGGTTGAGGCCCGAGGCGCGGACCGCCGCGCCGACTTCGGCCTCATTTTGATACATCTCGGCGGTGTCGATGTGCCGATAGCCGACCTGAAGCGCCGTGCGGGTGGCCTGTGTGGTCTCCTCGGGCGTGATCTGAAACACGCCAAAGCCCAGCTGTGGGATCGTCCGACCGTTGTTCATGGTGATCGTGGGCACTGCCATCGGGTCTCATCTATCCTTTCGTTCGTGCCACGGCATCCACTCGGCGTCTCGTCACCGAGGGCCTGGCCTCTGTATCATACGGCTCGACCTGACAAACGCTGTGTCGCCCCGCCAGTCCCAGTCCCCCTTACCGCGCGGCCACCCGAGCTTCGTCACGGTCGAACGCCACCCGCCGCGGTGATGTCGCGACCCGTGCCCGGCCCTGCGCTGGCCGCACAAAGTACCCGAGGACGAGCACCGGAACCACGACCAGCGCCACGATGAGATAGATGTCGTGGTAGGCGCGCGCCTGTGCCACAAGGACCGCGTGCGACACATGCGCGCCCAGTCCCACCGGTTGGGCCGCGGCGCGCGCCGCGTGTCCCCCCAACGCCGCGACGTGCGCGATCATCCGCCCCTGCAGCACCGTGGTCAGGATGGCGATCGAGAGGGAGGCCGCGATGTTGCGCGTCACCACGCTCAGCGTGGTCGCGCTCGTCAGGACACGTCCCCTGAGGCCCTGCAAGCCAACGGTCCCCGTCGTCTGCATCACGAAGGGCGTGCCGATGCCCCGGACCACCAGCACCCAAGGTAACAGGGTCAACGCCGACGTCGCGGTCGACCACTGCGCCAGCAAATAGCCGGTCAGTACCATCAGGACGGCCCCCGCCATGATGAGCAGGGGCGGGCCGAGGCGGTTGTAGAGCCAGCCGCTCACCACCGTCGCGCCCAGCGCCCCTACGCCGCCCCACAGCAGGAGAAGGCCGGCCGCGGTCGGCGTCAACCCGCGCAGGTCCTGCAGGTATTGCGGCAGCAGGAAGCCCGGTCCGAACAGCCCGACCGCGGCGAGCGCGGCGATGAGCGTGCTCAGCAGATAGGCGCGCCGCCGATACAGGCGCAGATCGACCAGCGGCTCGGCGCGCCGCAGCTCCACGGGCACGAAGAGCGCGAGTAGCACCAGCGCCACGATGATCGGGCCGGACACCGTGGAGACGCTGGCCCACCCGTCGTAGGCCAGGTTGGAGAGGCCGAACAGGAGGAGGCCCAGCCCGCCCCCGGCCAGCGCGAAGCCGGGCAGGTCGAAGCGGCAGCCGCGGTGCCCCTCCTCTGAGCGCAGCACGCGCGCGCCGAGCACGACGCCGGCGATGCCGATGGGGATGTTGACGTAGAACACCCAGCGCCAGTCAACGGATTGGCTCAGGTAGCCGCCCAGGGTCGGACCAATAGTCGGGGCGACGAGGACGGGCAGCCCGAAGATGCCGTTGGCCTTGCCGCGCTCCTCCTCGGGGAAGGCGTCGAAGAGCAGCGCGAAGGCCAGCGGGAAGAGAGCGGCCCCGCCCGCGCCCTGCAGGATGCGGCAGAGGATCAGGACAAGTGTGCTCGGGGCGAGGCCGCAGAGGACCGAGAAGACGGTGAACAGGGCGAGCGAGGCGAGATAGACGCGCTTGATCCCGAAGCGGTTGGCCAGGAAGCCCGAGAGGGGGACCATGACGCCGGCGGCCAGGATGTAGCCGGTGGCGACATAGGAGACGAGATGCAGGCTGGTGTGGAAGCTGGTCTGGATCTCGGGGAGCGCGGTGTTGACAATGGTCGAGTCCAGGATGCTGGCGAAGACGCCGAAGACGACGGTGACGAGGACCCACCACTTATAGGACCCCTCGGTCTGCTGCTCCTGATCGCGCACGATTGTTGGTGGGACATGACACGTGGCAGTCGGCATGGGTACCCTGGTCATCCTTTCTCGCGGCTCGCGCCGCCGTACAGGCACCGCCTCACCACGCCATCTGTGTGGATCGCGCAGACACAGCTGCGCAGCGGTCGTGCGTGAGGGGTATCGATGTGTAGGGGGACAGGAGGACGCGATGCGTCCCTTGTATGGATAGTAGGACGCAAGTAGTGTGCCACGACCGACGCGTCACCGCTGCCGGGGTGCGATACTACAGGGCATGGCACCTCCGACGCTGCTGCAGTCTACGGACCAGGGGCTGTACTGCCCCGTCGCGGACATCTACATCGATCCCTGGGTCGCCGTGCCGCGCGCGGTGATCACGCACGCGCACGCCGACCACCTCCAGCCGGGCTGCGCCTCCTATCTCGTGGCCCGGGACGGACTGCCGGTGGCACGTGCGCGCCTGGGCGACGCCGCCGCGATCGAGACCGTGGCCTACGGTGAGCCAATCCACATGAACGGGGTGGAGCTCTCCCTGCACCCGGCCGGGCACATCCTGGGCTCGGCGCAGGTGCGCCTGGCCTACCAGGGCGAGGTGGCCGTCGTCTCCGGCGACTACCGGCCGGGACCCAGTGCCACGTGCGCCCCCTTCGAGCCGGTGCGTTGCCACACCTTCGTCAGCGAGTCGACCTTCGGCCTGCCCATCTTCCGCTGGGCGCCCGACGCGGAGGTCTTCGCCGACATCAATACGTGGTGGGCCGCCAACACTCGCGCGGGCCGGCCCAGTCTGCTCTTCGGCTACGCGCTCGGCAAGGCGCAGCGCCTGCTCGCCGGCGTCGACCCGACTATCGGCCCGATCTACACGCACGGGGCGGTCGAGCGCCTCGTCGCCGCCTACCGGGCCGGTGGCGTCGCCCTGCCGCCCACCCGGCCCGTCGCGGACAGCACGCGCGGCACCAACTGGGCCGGTGCCCTCATCGTGGCGCCGCCCTGGGCGCACCAGTCCCCCTGGACGCGGCGCTTCGGAGCCGCGCCGACGGGCCTGGCCTCGGGGTGGATGCGCATCCGGGGGACGCGGCGACGGCGTGCGGTCGACCGGGGCTTCGTCCTCTCCGACCACGCCGACTGGCCGGGCTTGCTCGACGTCATCGCCGCCACGGGCGCGTCGGAGGTGTGGGTCACGCACGGCTATACGTCGGTGCTCGCGCGCTGGCTGCGCGAGCGGGGCACGGACGCCCGCGTGCTCCCCGACCGTCCCGCCGGGACGCGTGACGCTGTCGACGAGGAAGGGGCCACGCCCACGACCCAGGGTGCGGACGCCGCGCAACCGGAGGCAGAGTCATGAGGGCGTTTGCTGACCTCTACGCGGCGCTCGACGAGACGACCAAGACGAGCACGAAGGTGGCCGCCCTACGCGCGTACTTCGCCGTGGCCGCGCCGGATGACGCCGCCTGGGCGCTCTTCTTCCTCTCAGGACGGAAAATCCGCCGCCTGCTCGGAGTCCGCAAGCTGCACCTGTGGGCGCTGGAGGTCAGCGCGACACCGGAGTGGCTCTTCGCCGAGTCGTACGACGCGGTGGGCGACCTCGCCGAAACCATCGCCCTGCTCCTCCCGGACCCGACCGATCAGGCCGTCGAGGAGTGGCCGCTGCACCGCTGGGTGGAGGAGCGCCTCCTCCCCCTGCAAACGGCGGATGAAGCGAGCCAGCGTGCGATCGTGGTGGGGGCGTGGCAGTCCCTGGACAGTGGGGAGCGCTTCGTCTGGAACAAGCTCATCACCGGCGCCTTCCGCGTGGGCGTCTCGCAGCTCCTGGTGATCCGCGCTCTGGCCGAGGTGAGCGCGGTCGACCCTGGCGTCATCGCGCACCGGCTCATGGGCGAGTGGACGCCCACGGCGGCGTTTTACCAGGACCTCGTCGCGCCCGCGTCAGCGGGCGGCGCGCTTGGCCGACCCTATCCGTTCTGTCTGGCCTACCCCCTCGTCGAGCCGCCCACCACTCTTGGTGACGTGGGCGACTGGCAGGTGGAGTGGAAGTGGGATGGTATCCGCGCGCAACTTGTGCGCCGCGGCGGCGAGACGTTCCTGTGGTCGCGGGGCGAGGAACTGGTCACCGAACGGTTCCCCGAGCTTGCGGCGCTCGGCGAGCGCCTGCCCGACGGGACCGTGCTCGATGGCGAGATCCTGCCCTGGAAGGACGGCGGCGTGCTGCCCTTCGCGCAGCTGCAACGGCGCATCGGCCGCACCACCCTCGGCCCCGCCATCCTGCGGGAGGTGCCCGTCGTCCTGCTCGCCTTCGACCTGCTGGAAGCCGGTGGCAGTGATCGACGCGCGGAGCCGCTGGAGAGACGGCGGGCACGGCTTGTGGAGGTGGTCACGCAGGTGGATGACCCACACCTCCAGCTCTCGCCGCTCGTCAAGGGGGAGACGTGGGACGCGCTTGCGGCGGTGCGTGAGGAGAGTCGGGCGCGCCATGCTGAGGGCTTCATGCTGAAGCGGCGCGCATCGGTGTACGGTGTGGGCCGGCAGCGGGGCGACTGGTGGAAATGGAAGATCGCGCCCTACACCATCGACGCCGTGCTGATCTACGCGCAGCCGGGATCGGGCAAGCGGGCGAGCCTGCACACCGACTACACCTTCGGCGTCTGGAGCGAGGGTGCCCTGGTGCCGATCGCCAAGGCGTACTCGGGTCTGACCGACGCCGAGATCCGTGAGGTCGACCGCTTCGTGCGCGAGCACACGCTCGAGAAGCACGGCCCGGTGCGCACGGTCACGCCTGAGCTGGTCTTCGAGCTTGCCTTCGAGGGGTTGCAGCACTCGACGCGGCACCGCTCGGGGATCGCCGTGCGCTTCCCCCGCATCGCGCGGTGGCGGCACGATAAGACGAGCGCGGACGCCGACACGCTGGAGACGGTCCGGGCATTACTGCCAGAGTAGGGGGAACGCGGAATCAGGGCGGGTCTGTTTGCCTGCGTGGGCGGTGCCCCGATGACGATGCTCGGCTTTCCCCCATTGTTCGCGGTCACGGGAGAGGCAGGCCGAGCGGGCCGAGCGCACTGACGGCCTCCTCGTCATCCAGGCCAAGCGCATGCGCCACTTCGTGCAACACCGTCTCGGCCACCTCGCGCTCCAGCGCGATCCGTGTCGGGGCCAGCTCGAGGTGCGGCAGGCGATAGATCACGATGAGCTGCGCGTCGGCATAGCAGTGGCCGCACACGTCGGGGTCATCCACGGGCGGCTCGTCCTCGACCATCAGCGTCCAGCCGGCGAGGCGGCGCGTGGTCGCGGGGGCGAGCGCCTGCCAGGTGACCCGCGCGGTCGCATCGACTAGGCCGGCGTCGCGGAGGGGCGCTCGGCCGAGCCGGGGGCGTCGCGCAACCGGGATGACCGACGTGTCGGCGGGCTCCTCCGCGATACGATCGCGACCCAGGACCTGAGCGATCCAGCGCAGCATCAGGTGTGCCCCTTTTCCCTCTATGGTAGCGCATCCGCGTCGGGTCGCGCCTCCTCGCCCAGCAGCCGCACCGGTGGCATGGACCGGAGACATGCGCGTGCTGTGACCAGTGCGTACAGCCGACTCGTTCCACCATATATAATAAAACCAATGTTCTATCATGGATGTGTGAAATAGCGTGGAGGCCGGTTGGGGCAGGGCAGTGGTGCACATAACCGTTAGACTGTACCCAGCGCACCTGTGTGGGGCACACGCACATAAGAGCCGTCGGGGCAGGGCAAAGGAGACCGATACTCGGACGTCACGACAAGGAGGAGTCACCCGTGAGTTCACACGCACTCCTGCAGCAAGGCCCGCTATCGTCCACGGAGTCCGATGAGCTGGAGGTCCGCACGCTTTATCGACAGCTCATAGACGGCTGGAACAGGCGGAGTGCTGAGGCGTTCGCCGCTCCGTTCGCTGAGGACGCGGAGGTCATCGGATTCGATGGAAGTCAGATGATCGGGCGTGCGGAGATCGCGGCGACGCTACGGCAGATTTTCACCGACCATGTCCCCCCCCCTTATGTGAGCAAAGTCAGCAGCGTGCGTCTGTTGCACCCTGACGTGGCCATCCTCCGCGCTATCGTTGGGATGATGCCACCCGGACAGGCGGACCTCGATCCTGCCCTCAACGCGCATCAGACACTCATCGCTGTCACAGGCGCTGGCACATGGCGTATCACACTCTTGCAGACGACCCCTGCTCAGTTTCATGGACGACCGGAGTTGGTGCAGCACATGACGGACGACCTACGGCAGACGCTTCCATGAGTCTCCCCTCAGGCTGTACGTTACGGGCCGTGTTACGGGTCGGCCGGAGGGTGGATGCCGTGACCTCCGGCCGACCTTGTCGAGCCTCGTCGTCTGACACTGAGTGCGGCGGGTAACACGTTGTCCCGTTCTGGGCCTTCAGCCTGCATATAGGCTGGAGTGTGACCAAAATCCGTGGGGAATCGCTGTGGCAGGGAGGAAGCGGTCAGCCGCCTTCCACAGATTTTGGTCACACTCATATAGGCTGTCATAGGAGGATCATTATGGCGACGCTGATCTACACGGCGATCACCTCGCTCGACGGTTACGTCACGGATGAGCACGGCGACTTCGACTGGGCGGCCCCGGACGACGAGGTGCACGCCTTCGCCAACAACCTGGAGCGTCCGGTCGGTACCCACCTCTACGGACGCCGCATGTATGAGACGATGGTCTATTAGGAGACCGCACACACCATCGCCGGCCAGCCGTCAGTCGTGGAGGACTTTACGCAGCTCTGGCAGGCGGCCGACAAGATCGTGTACTCCAGGACGCTGGAGACCCCCTCCAGCGCCAGGACCTGGATCGAGCGCGCTTTCGACCCTGACGCGGTTCGGCAGTTAAAAGCGCAAGCGGACCGGGACCTGACCGTGGGCGGCCCCACGCTCGCCGGCCAGGCGTTTAAGGCCGGGTTAATTGATGAGTGCCACTTGTTCCTCACGCCCATCGTGGTGGGCGGCGGTACACCAGCCCTCCCCACCGGTGTCCGCCTGGAGTTCGACCTGCTGGACGAACACCGGTTCGCTAGCGGCATGGTGTACCTCCACTACCGCGCGAGGACGTCAGAGGGGTAAGCCAGGATTCAGGCGAAAAGTAGGACAGACGGCATAGGCGCCGACGGGATGGTTCGAGCTAACGACCATGCTTGTCCCTCTTGTACAACGAGCGTCCGGAGGCGCTCCTCGCAGGGGCTAGGGCGGCGCACGCCGTACGAGGGAAAAGAGAAGGAGGAACAGCGTGGATCTAGCCGCTCTCCCAGCCGTCCTTGACGGCCACAACGACACATTGCTTCGTCTCCATCTGTCTCGGCGTGGGCACGGGCGCAGCTTTTTTGAACGGGGAGACACGGGGCACATCGACGTACCCCGCGCGCGGGAAGGACGGTTCGGCGGGGGCTTCTTTGCTGTCTTCGTTCCGCCCCAGTCCTCATCCGCCGATGATCTCACCATCACCGACACGGGGTACGAGGTTCGGCTGGCATCGCCCATCGACGTTGCCTATGCCCAGCGCGCCACCATGGCCATGACCGCTCGCCTCTTCCGCCTGGAGACCCAGGCGGATGGGCAGGTCGCGGTCGCCCGCACGGTCGCGGATCTCAGGCGGTGCCTGCGCGACGGCGTGCTCGCTATGATCCTGCACTTTGAGGGGGCCGAGGTCATCGATCCCGACCTCGACGCCCTGGAGATTTTCTACCGGGCGGGCCTACGCTCGCTGGGCATTGTCTGGAGCCGGCCCAACCTGTATGGACACGGTGTGCCGTTTCGGTATCCAGGGTCCCCCGATACGGGGCCAGGACTGACGGAGGCCGGCCGCAGGCTCGTGCACGCGTGCAACCGCCTGGGCATCATGCTGGACCTGTCGCACCTCAACGAACGCGGCTTCTGGGATGTGGCTGGGCTATCGGATGCGCCTCTCGTGGCGACGCACTCCGCCGCGCACGCCATCTGCCCCGTGACGCGGAACCTGACCGACACGCAACTTGACGCGATCAAAGAATCAGACGGCCTGGTCGGGATGAACTTCGAGGTCAGCGTGGTGCGCCCCGATGGCGTTGACAACCCGGAGACGCCCCTGGGGGTATTCGTGCGCCAGGTGGACTACTTGGTCGAGCGCTTGGGCATTGACCGTGTTGCCTTCGGGTCTGATTTTGATGGGGCAACGATGCCCCATGTGATCGGTGATGTGGCGGGCGTGCCGAAACTGCTAGAGGCCCTCCGGGCGCACGGCTACGACGAGGTGGCCCTCCGTAAGGTGGCGCACGAGAATTGGCTGCGCGTGCTTGGTAAGACGTGGCACGACGAGACGGGAGGAGGCACCGATTCGTTCATGGTGGGGTATGGTGGGGTAATGTGCCCGCCCTGCTATGTCTACGACGAGTTTTAACGCCCCATCTTGACGTTGCAAAGGTTTAGTAGGCATAGGGGAAAGGCCAGTGGTAGGCAGGCCCTGGTCACGACAGGACCCTTCTGCGACGAGCTTTCTGTACCAAGACAGTTGTCTTCGACAACGAGGAGGACCGCACCGATGGCCACAATCCTTGATTGCATCACGCTCGGCTGCGCTGACCCCCGGCGCCTCGTCGCCTTCTGGGCGGCCACCTTACGCTATGTCATACGCGAGGAGAAAGATGACTGGGTCGTCGTACAGCCTGTGGAGGGCGGGCGACCTGTTTTGGGGTTCCAGCGCGTGCCGGAGCCGAAGACCGGTAAGAACCGTGTCCACCTGGATATCCGGGTGAGTGGCGCGGTGACGTTAGAGGAGGAGAAGGCGCGTTTGGTGGACCTGGGCGCGCACGCGGTCCGGCTGATCGCGGAGGAGCCGGGCAACATCCATTGGATCATGCGCGACCCGGAAGGCAATGAGTTCTGCCTGGTCGAACCGTGACCCAGCTCATCGTCAGGCCTTGGATTACACGATCGTACACGGGAAGTCTAGTGAGCGATGAAGACCTGTGTCAAGAAACGTATGCCACGAATCCATAAGTACATCCGGGAGCGGTCGCACTGCCCACATCTTCATGGCGTTCGTGTCAGCTTTCGTGGGGTTGACAAGACAGTCAACCCCATCTACACTAGCACTATGGAGTTTGGTGAGATCCTTCGCGACTTACGCGGACAGGCTGGTCTGGGCATTAAACGGCTGGCGCCGGAGCTTGGCGTCAGTTACACCTACCTGAGTAAACTCGAGAGCAACCAAGCACGGCCGTCGGAAGAATTTGTCCAGCGTGTGGCACAGTACTTTCACTATGATCAAGATCGGTTGTTATTAGCGTCTGATCGGGTACCACCAGAGATTTTGCAGATCTTGCAAGAGCATCCAGAGGATGCGATCGAGTTTCTACGAGAACGGTTTGGTACGCGTGCTGAGTGACTCTGAATCTCGTGCGTCGTTAGTAGCGATAATTGAAGGCCGACACGACATCGATGGCCGTTTTGTGGATATGAGGCGCATTGGCGCTCTCGGAGGCAACGGTTATTTCTCCTTGCTCTTTAGTGCGACAGACACGCGTACAGGGAAGCGTGTGGCGCTAAAGGTGCTGAACCCAGAATGTCGAGAGACCTATCGTATCGACTCCTTTGAGCGGGAGGAGAAGATCTTGCAGACTCTTAGCGGACAGCCCGACATCATCGAGTGGGTAGCACCGCGCTCACACTTTGTTGAAATGCTGACCCACCCCGTGTTATCTATTCCGGTGCCGCTCAACTTTCAGTACTACGCTGTTGAATTGGCACAGGAGAGCCTCGATGCTGTCCTTGCCGAGGGGCGTTGGGGTCCGGAGCCGCGATTGGTCGCGTTTCGGGCGATGTGCCGTGCTGTTCAGCGTCTACACAGGCGTCATATTGCTCACCGTGACCTCAAACCGGATAATTTTCTCATCACGCGAGAGAAAGAGATCAAGGTGTCCGACTTTGGCACGGCGCGACGACTTGATGGCACGGACGACGCTCTTCTTGCGCACTATGCGGGGCCGCCAGGCGATCTGCGTTACACCGCGCCGGAAATGCTAGCGGGCTTACACAATGAGGACGCGCATATAGCACTTCGGGCGGACATCTTTTCATTAGGAGCCATATTGTTTGAACTCTTCGCGGGTACGCAGCTTACCCTTCTTATCTACGACGGGGCATTTGAGGAAGACCTCATCCGGATTATGGGTGCAGTGCCGCGCGGCCGTCGCGTTGAGACCTACAACCACTTCGTGGCCGACCTTGCTGCGGCGAGGCCCCTCCCGAGCGTCGCGGTGACGGGGGAATCTGTCCCGTCGTGTATTAGGGACCGCCTTGATGGCCTATATCAAGCCATGTCCGCCCTCGACTATAGGGCGCGGTTACGCAGTTTCGAGAGTATCTTTCGACAGATAAACATGTGCTTGATCATCCTGCGTCATGAACGCCAGTATCAGCAGTGGCTGGAGGCTAAACGTCGACGGAAAGAAGCGAGAGGACGGCAGACATAATGGATATCGCGACGACAGCATTGCTCGAGAAGCCGGCTTTCGCCCCTGAACCCCCGACGCAGTTCTACCTAGAACCGCCGACAAGTTCTTTCTTAGTCGACGCGTCAACAGTCGCTCTCACCGAGAAGAGCGGAGTGGTGAGCGTTTTCTCAGCTGATCATAAGGATCGATCGCTGACACCAGACGATCGTATGGTCGGTACCGGGCTTGTGGCTGGCATCGTTGAGCGTGCGCGGCGGGATGCAGCACGGTATCCGAACAGCACGCGGGTAAGGGTCAACTTCGGTCTTGCTCTTTTAAATAATAAGGAGTTGGATGCAGCCGTTGAGGAACTCTTAGCCGTGCTGGCCATCGATCCCGGTCACTATTTAGCTAAAGGTGGGCTTGCCCGAGCACGTATGCAGCAAGGTCGTCCGGCCGATGCGTGCGCCCTGTACCAAGACCTTCACGACATGCGTCCTGATGATCCAAACCCTGTCATGGCCCTCGCTCAGCTAGCGATGCACAGCGGACAATGGGATGAGGCGATGACGTGGTGGCGTAAGGCAACGACCCTCGCGCCCTCAAGCGCCGCGCCTCATTTTGGCTATGGAGTTGCCCTCTTAGCGTTAGGTCGGAATCGCGACGCGATCCAGCAGCTACGTCGTGCTGTTCGTCGTGACGACCGCTCAGCTCCTCTGCAGCAGAGCCTCGGCGTCGCCTACGCTATGGCGGGAAATCATGATCGGGCCGTTCGATCATTTAAGGTTGCTTTAGCCTTGGCTCCTCACCTACCGGAGGCTGTCCTTGGATTGACTGTCGTTCTCCTTAATCGCCAACGGTATGAGGATGTTATCGATCTCCTTACGTCGTATCTACGTGCACGTCCGGATGATTCTCATGCCTACGAGGCTCTCGCTTGGACGTACGTCAGCACGGCGCGATACAAGGAGGCGCGAGCACAGCTTTACCAAGCATTACAGGCTATGAAGAAGGATGGTCCGGGCGTGGCAGAGCACCGCGGACGGTTGACCAACAATCTCGGTGTGTGCTATGCCAGACTGAAGGATCGGGATGAGGCGAGCCGTCTGTTCAAGTCGTCGATCGACATACAGCCGTCCAGCACGCCGGTCCCGTATCATAACCTCGCGCGTATGTACGGTGAGGCGCGACTCTTTACAGAAGCGCGTACCGTGCTAGCGCAGTGTAAAACCCAGTTCCCGCACGACGTGGACACGCGTCTTCTGATCGCGTGGTGCCTCGAGATGCAAGAACGGTATGACGAGGCCATCGATGAATTGCGTCGTGTGATCGAGACGCCACCCGCCCCAGTCGGCGCGTACACCTTGCTCGCCCGATTGCTCACAGACGCGAAGCACGATCCCGGTGCGGCGCTATCCTATCTCGCTGTAGCGCGTCTCCAAGCGCCCGACGATCCCATAGTAGCCAACGACTTGGCGTATACGTACCTCATGCATGGCAACGGTTCCGACGCACAGGCCGTGCTTGACAGCGTGGTTGGGCCAGCTTCAGGAGAGGTGGCAATTGCACTTGCTGCTACCCGTGGATTGCTGCATCTGTGGGAAGGCGATGTGCATGAAGGGATGGCACGTTACATCGAGGCAGAGCGTATCGCGAGGGACCAAGAGAAACCTTCTTGGATTCCCATGATCCAGCAGAAGATGTACCTTGAGCTCGCACGGGCGCGTGTGCGTATGGGACAGCGTCAAGAAGCGTATCGCGAGGTTCGTAAAGGATTGGCCGTCAAGGGCAACCCTCTCTACCGTCGCGATCTCGACGCACTGGCGCGTCAATTGAACGGCGGATGAAGGAGGCCGACATCGCACGTCCGAGAAGAGTGAACGAGGTATGCTGTGTCCGCTCATCGTATCGGCGTGTGATCATTGACTCGAGCCGATTGAGTGTCGAGCAGTACGTCCTGCCTGGACCTTACGACAGCCGCTAATTTCGGCTCAAGGCTTGTACTCATAGTCCAAGAGTCCCGGTCGGCGGTTCATTGATGTGTCTGGTCGGAACGTTTGGCGTTGCATAATCAACATACGGTCCATCATACCCGAGCAGCTTGAGCAACATTCGCGCAAACAGAGTTTGGTAGGTCACCATCTGCCGCAATCAGAACTTCGCAGAATGGGCATACGACAAACTTCTTCGCCTTCCAGGTGCTGATGGAACGGGGCCGAGGCCGGTAAGCACCCTTATATTTCGCAGTCAATCGGCTGGAGCGACGTCGCTGCACCTGATCGGCTACGGAGCTACGCGCGTGACATCGCTCTACTTTGCCGAAATTTCGACCTTCGCTACGTTAGGGCCTGGATGGTGTGCACGGTACGCCCATAACCCCTCTGGGAGCACCTTAGCCACCGCCGGAAGACCGGTTCGTACGGAATGCTCCAGGTCCGCGTAGATCGCCCAGTTGATCCGCGATCCGAATGTTCGAGCAAAGGCACGCATGGACTGCGGGTGGTCGGTCCGCAGCAGCCGGGATGCCGGTGAATGGCGGAACGTTTCATCCTCCATCTCGAACACGCCGTGTGCCGCAAGGAGGCGCAGGACGCGACCGAGCGCGTCGGGCTGGGCGCTGACCGACGCCGCGAGTTCAGTGGCGGTGCGCGGCGTCTCGTCCAGCATGTCTGCGACGCCGAGGTCGGCGACCACGTGCAGGCAGCGCGGCAGGCAATAGCCGCCCACGATTTGTTGCAACATCTCGAACGGATTTGGCTCACGCATGCCGCGCTCCTCGCGATCGTGGTTGATGAGCGGCATTATACTCTAGTTTCCGCTGCATCAAGCGGCTAGGTCAAGCGGAGCAGGGGCGTCTGATGCCGCGCGCCGCCGCCGTTGGCCCCAGAAGCCCGTGGGCAGATGGTCGGTGCGGGCTTTTTTGTGCGAATACGTGTTGGAAGTGGGAAGTCTCTACCTTTGCAGTTTTTAGGAAGGATTGAGGCATGGCGCTCCATCTGGTACCAAGAGGTTGCTCAGACGCCCTTGTCGCCAGGAGAAAGACCATGCCTGTCCCGATTGTATGCCTTGACGTCCGTGTGCGCCAGTGGGCCGCCAGCTTCGCCGCGTGTTTCAGCAAGCCGCACTACCAGCACTTCGTGACCGTGCTACGGGGGCTGCTGTTGTGCCAGGAGGCGCGCACGCTCTCGGGGCTGCGCCGACAGGTCGCCGGTGGCCCGAGCATCGCCAGCCTGAGTCGGTTCATCGCGCGGGCACCCTGAGACGAGAAGGCGGTCGTGCGAACGTGGCTGGCCCGCTTCTAGGCGCAGGTCGCCCCGCTGGTGCAGGCCGCGCGTACGCGTCAACGCCAGGCGCGCCCCCCTCAGGGGGGGCGTCCCACGGAACCCCTCGTGACCGGGTACCTCAGCGGCGACGACTCCACGCTGGCCAAGCCCAAGGGCAAGAAGATGGAAGGGGTCGGACATCACTACTCCAGCACGGCGAACGCGCGGGTGCGCGGGCACTCCCTGGTCCAGGGGCTCTATGTCCTCCTGGGGCGGCGTTGCCCCCTCGCGCCCCAGCTCTATCGGCAAAAGAGCGTTTGCACCGCGCGGGAGATCCCCTTTCGCAGCAAGATCGACCTGATGGAGGAGCATATCCGCACCTTTGCGCCGGTGGCGGGGACGCGCACGCACGTCTTGCGCGATAGCTGGTACGGGGCCAAGCGGCTGTGGAAGGCGGCGCGCGACCGGGACTTCCTGATCACGCCCGGCCTCAAGGCCAACCGCGCGCTGCGCGTGCCCGACCCCGACGCGGAGCGGGGCTGGCGCTGGCAGCCGTTCGCGGCGTACGCCGCCCGCCTGACGGCCGAGGACTTCACGCTGATGGACTGGCCGCGCCAGGGCGACGACACGGATGAACCGCGCCAGGTCTACGTCCATGTCGTCCAGACGCGCGTGCGCAGCCTCTACCGTTGCCAACTTGTGATCGCCCGCCCCACGCTCGACGCCCCGGCCTCCGCGACGCGCTATGGGGCCTCGAGCGACCTGAGCGCCGATCCGGCCACCCTGCTGGGGCATATCGCCGCCCGGTGGAACGTGGAGGTCTTTTTCAGCGACACCAAAGATGTGCTCGGCCTGGACCAGTACCAACTCATGACGACCACCGCCATTGTGCGTTTCTGGACCCTGGTGTTGGCCGCCTATACGTATATAGAGGAGGAGCGGGCGCGTCTGGCCCAGGAGCAGCAGCGCCCTGTGACCATTGGCGAGGCCCGCCGTGCGCTGCAACACCGCCATTATCGCCACCTCCTGGGGTGGATTGAGCACGAACTCCATGCCGGTGCCGATGCCGACACCCTCTACGAACGCCTCGTGGCGTAGCTGGGGTCAAATGTGCAAAGATAGGAGACTCCGTAATTGACGTTTGTAGAACCCATTAGGTCTTCCAACTAGGACGCGCCAATGGACTCCATATAGGTGCTAGAAGGCTTGGCGGCCCCTTCAAAGCGTGCTTGATTGGCTGGCGACACACGACACGAGTATGGGTCTATGCAGCTTGCAAACGTCAATTGCGAAGTCTCAAAGATAGAGGGTCATTTTGGCTTCACCGAGAATGGCGCAGAACCAGCCAATCGTGGCGAAGTGTCACAAGCGCCTAGTTGCCGTCGAGGATTGACACGCACGGCGTGTTCGTGCTACCGTTGGTATCAACGAGTGCTTCCCCCCAGCGATGGTCTCGAGACACCGCACGCCAGGGGGAACCGCTCGCGCTAGCGAGGACCGTTTCTCGTCGTGTCACGTCGACACGCGCGTGGTCCTGACAGAGGAGGAAGCCCTATGTCCCAGCGCACGCTCGCCGCATCCCTCGCCCTGGCCGCCCTCGTCGCCGCCCCCGCGCTCGGACCGCTCGGCGTCGCCCGGGCCACCGCCGGCATCACGCTCACCACCGTCTCCGGCCCCAGTCCCTATGGGACCTGCACGATCGGCGGCCCCGGCACAAACTACCCCAACGCCGAGGTCGAGCCCTGGGTTGATGTCAACCCCACCACGGTCGGGACCACCCGTGTTAACCTCGTCGGCGTCTGGCAGCAGGACCGCTGGTCGAACGGCGGCTCCCACGGATTGGTCGCCGGCTACTCCTCTAACGGCGGCAAGACCTGGGGCGAAACGCCGTTGCCGTTCAGCCTCTGCGCCCCCGGCGGCTTGGCCTACGAGCGCGCCTCCGACCCCTGGGTCTCCTTCGGCCCCGACGGCACGGCCTACACCATCGCCATCTCCTTCAATCAATCGAACAACGACAACGCGGTGGCGGCCGCGACCTCCACGGACGGCGGCAAGACGTGGAGCCCGGCCCGGATCATCGTGAACACGGCCCAGGAGAACCAGACCATCGGCAACCAGATCGTGGTCGACCCGCGGACGGGCGCCCTCTACGATGTCTTCGACCTGATCATCAGTACGGGCTCCAACGCGAGCAGCGCGCACGGTTACAACGTGGCCTACGTTAAGTCGACGGACAGAGGGGCGACGTGGACGTCCCCGCACATCATCGCGTCGCTGCAATCGGTCGGTGTGACCGACCCCAACACGGGCGCGACGATCCGCACCGGTGACATCATCCCCGAGCCGGCCATCGACCCGGCGAACGGCACGCTCTACGTCGCCTGGCAGGATGCGCGCTTCAACGGGGGCCACTACGATGAGATCGCGCTGTCCAGCTCTAGCGATGGCGGGATCACCTGGAGCACACCTATCCGCGTCAATACGCCGACCGGCCGACCGGCCTTCACGGCCGCGGTCCATGTGAATACGGCCGGCGCGGTTGGCGTCAGCTACTACGACTTCCGGTACCTCACCACGCAAACGACGACCTTGCCGACCGATTACTGGTTCACCTCGTCCACGAACGCAGGGGCGACGTTTGGCAGTGAGACGCATCTGACGGGGTCCTTCGACATGCTGACCGCGCCCTATGCCTCTGGATACTTCACGGGAGACTACGAGGGCTTGACCACGATCGGCCCGACGTTCCAATCATTCTTCGTGGACACGAACTCCGGCAATACGGCCAATCCGACCGACGTCGTGACGGCTTCTGTCACCCCCTAACCACCGGTCAGGTCCGTCGACCAGCCGCACCTATGTTTTAGGCGCGGCTGGTCGCGCCAGTGGGGCGCGAGGAAGCGCCGTGGCAGCGCCTCGCGCCGTTCGTCCGGCTACCGGGCCACGTTGTCTACGGGACGGACGACACTTCGCCACGATTGCCTGGTTCTGCGCCGTTCTCGATGAAGCCCTATCGGAATCTTCGGCTTGGACTGGGCGCACTGTGACTAACTGATCGGTTCCCCATCGATGCGTACCACTCGCGAGCAGAGAGTCGGTTGGTCTGGGGCGAACGCCTCGATCAACACATAACCGTAGACAGCCAGTGTGTGATTGATGCCTCTATCTTTGCACATTTCGTAAGGGTTACGCCGCCAAGCGATCGTAGAGGGCGTCGGCAGCGCTGCCCGCGTGGAGTTCTTGCTCAATCCAGCCCAGGAGGTGGCGATAATGGAGGTGTTGGAGCGCACGGCGGGCCTCGCCGACAGTGACGTGACGCTGCTGCTCCAGGGCCAGGCGCGCCCGTTCCTCCTCTATCAGAGTATAGGCGGCGAGTACCAGGGTCCAGAAGCGCACGATAGCCGTGGTCGTCATGAGTTGGTACTGGTCCAGGCCGAGCACATCTTTGGTGTCGCTGAAAAAGACCTCCACAGCCCAGCGCGCGGCGATGTGGCCGAGCAGCGTGGTCACATCGGCGTCCAGGTCGCTCGAAGCCCAGTAGCGTGTCGCGGACGCCGGGGCGTCGAGGGCGGGACGGGCGATCACGAGTTGGCAGCGGTAGAGGGAGCGCACCCGCGTCTGGACGACATGGACATAGACCTGGCGCGGCTCGTCCGGGTTATCACCGTGGCGCGGCCACTCCATCAGGGTAAAGTCCTCGGCCGTGAGCCCGGCGGCATAGTCCGACACCTGTTGCCAGCGCCAGCCCCGCTCCGCGTCGGGGTCGGGCACGCGCAGCGCGCGGTTGGCCTTGAGGCCGGGCGTGATCAGGAAGTCCCGGTCGCGCGCCGCCTTCCACAGCCGCTTGGCTCCGTACCAGCTATCGCGCAAGACAGGCGTGCGCGTCCCCGCCACCGGCACAAAGGTACGGATGTGCTCCTCCATCAGGTCGATCTTGCTGCGGAAGGGCACCGTGCGCGCGGCGCAGACGCTCTTTTGCTGGTAGAGCTGGGGCGTGAGCGGACAGCGCCGCCCCAGGAGGACATAGAGCCCCTGGACCAGGGAGTGCCCGCGCACCCGCGCGTTCGCCGTGCTGGAGTAGTGATGTCCGACCCCTTCCATCTTCTTGCCCTTGGGCTTGGCCAGCGTGGAGTCGTCGCCGCTGAGGTACCCGGTCACGAGGGGTTCCGTGGGACGCCCCCCTGAGGGGGGCGCGCCTGGCGTTGACGCGTACGCGCGGCCTGCACCAGCGGGGCGACCTGCGCCTGGAAGCGGGCCAGCCACGTTCGCACGACCGCCTTCTCGTCCCAGGGTGCCCGCGCGATGAACCGGCTGAGACTGGCGATGCGCGGCCCGCCCGCCACCTGTCGCCGCAGCCCTGTGAGCGTGCGCGCCTCCTGGCACAACAGCAACCCCAGCAGCACGGTCACAAAGTGCTGGTAGTGTGGTTTGCTGAAACACGCGGCGAAGCTGGCGGCCCACTGGCGCACACGGGCGTCAAGGCATACAATCGGAACAGGCATGGCGTTTCTCCTGGCGACAAGGGCGTTTGAGCACCCTCTTGGTACCAGATGGAGCGCCATGCCTCAATCTCCCCAAAAACTGCAAAGGTAGAGGGGAAGTCATGCGGAAAGGGATAGCGCGTGAGGGCACGCCGGAGGCGACCGGGCGTGGGTTGGGGGCGGCGATCCCAGAAGCCGGTGGGGATGGCCGGGGCGGTGGCCGCGCCATAGGAAAGGATGGCCCCGGCGAGGAGGGCCACCTCCGGCAGGCGTTGGCAGGTCTCGGGCGCGTGGACGAAGGCACGGGCGGCGCCGATCATCTGCTTGGCGGCCAAGGGGAGTTGTTCCACCGGCCAGCGGTCGTGGTAGAGCTCGTGCAGCACACGGGCGGTGACGGGGAGCGGCGAGGCCAGGAGCAACGGCTCGCGATAGCGCGGGTCATAGACGGCGACGACGGTGAAGGAAGGCTCTTTCGTCTCCGCCTCCGCCTCCGCCTCCGCCTCCGCCTCCGCCTCCGCCTCCGCCTTCGCCGCAGCCGTCGTGCGCACCAGGGCGGTCCAGACCTCCGCGCGCAGCGTCACCCCGTCCTCCTCCCACGTTTCGGTGCGATCCGGCGGCGTGGCGGGGATGGCCCGGCCTTTGTAGGTCCGCGGCAGCGGACGCACCATCACCCCGCGCGTCGCACGGCGTCCGCGCCCGCCATAGGGCGGCGGGGTGGCGCGGCGAAAGACGCTGTTCTTGGGGCAGCGCACCACGTAGCGGGTCGCTCCTTCCTCCTGCAGCAGCGCCAGCCCGAAGCCCGCGTCGAGCGCCAGCGCCTCGTCCGGGGCGCACGGCGCGACCGCTGCCCGGACCAGCAGGCGCTCCTGGGTGCGGGGGCGCGGGTCCGCCCCATCCGCCCGCACGATGGTCAGCGGCAGCGCCAGCCGCTGGCCGCCCACGCTCCCCACGCGCCCGATCAGACCCAGCGGGATCGCCGGCAACGCCCAGCCCGCCTCGGCGTGATCGTGGACCGTCGGGCAGTCCCGCAACCGTGGCCGCCAGAACGCGGTCACATCCACCGCCAGCGGGCCATAGCCCCCGTGCGTGTGCGGTTGCCAGCGCCCCTCGGCGACGACCAACTCTCGCCAGCGCGCCAGCAGGTAGTCGCACGGGTTTCGTTGGGTTCTGCTGATGTGACATGTTATTGCCGAAAGGCCTTCAGGTGAGGCGCGTAGATCCTGGCGTTTTCGCCCGATTTGACGGCTCCGGGCCTTGAAAGAGACAGGAAAGCGATGCTGCCAAGCGTTCACAACGAACAGCTTTCAGGCACCTCAGCAGAACCCAACGGAACCCCTCTCTGAACTACCATGCCCGCGCGCTGTGCTCCAGCATCACACATGGGGGTCGTGACCGGGCTGCGGGGCGGTATAGGTGGCGCAAGTTGACAGTGACCTATCCTGCACCCTACCCTATCGAGAGCATGGTATAGATGGTGCCTGAGGACGGATAGACAGAGGAGAAGGCAGGGATGGAGTTCTACAGCGTGCAGCTGCGCGAGAAGATTGAGGTCCCAGACACCGACGTGGAGATCACGACGGCGGAGAACGGGCGGCGGCAGGCGCGGGCCACGGTGCAACGGGAGGGCACGGCGATCAAGCTGTTCAAATTCTTACCCAACGCTGACGCGGCGCCGACGGCCGCAGCGGCCGCAACGGCTGCACCGACCGGGACGGAAGGGGCGACGAAGGCGACGGCAACCACCAAGCGGATAGGAAAAGCCGCGGCGTGACGTGAGCGGCGCGCCACAACGCGGGCGTCGCGGCCACGCGCACGCTTTGCGTCTCGATGACACTTTCTCCAGGAAGCGTATGGGGGCGTTTTTAGGGGGTGGCGTGACCGGGAAGACCTTGAGCGAGGACGACGCGGCCACGGCCCTGTCACAGCCCGACAACGCCTGTCGCGCCGATGGACGCATCAATGCATCGACGATACCCTCCATAGCGGGGCTATGCATCGGGGCGCGGGCGGGGACTGGCCCGGCTGTCGTGCGGGGCGCTCGACGGTCGACCGACGCGTCCGCAGAGGGACAGGGAATGAGGGGCGAGGATGCGGGTGATCCGGAGCACGTATCGCGGGGCGGCGGAGTGGCTAGCCCAGCGGGAGGCGGTGCGGGCAGCGCGGGCCGTGGACGGCACGACAGGGGAGGCCAGGGGACTGCCGCCGCTGGAACCGGCGGTCGTGGTGAGCGGGCCGGACGAGCATGCGGCGGGCGCGGGTGTACTGGTCGAGGCGGTGGGGCCCGACGCAACCGTCATCTACCAGCTCCTCGTCCCGACGGAGTCGGCACGGCCGGAGGACGCGATTGAGGCAGCGATCCAGGAGGCGTGGCGGCAGCTGGTGCAACAGGTGGGGCCGCCAGACCCGGACGAGGAGCCGGTGGAAGCGGCCGAAGCTGGGGGTGAGCAGTCTCCTCTTATGGGTTGAGGGTACTGCACATAGATTTTTAGTACCCTCCTCATACTAATCATACTACCAAGCATAAAATATACAGTACGCTACGTCTGCGCTGTCCCCCTCATGGCTGGGGGAGACAATCCGCGTTATCTCACGCGTATCCCGCGTCCGTCAGTGTCAAGCAGGATGAGGTCGGGGCATACGGCGCGGGCCATCTCGAACGTGGCAGCGCCCACGGCCGTCGCGACGGTGTACCCTGCGTCTTCGAAAGCGTCCCGCAGCAGCGTGGTGATCACCACATCATTATCCACGACCAAGATTGTGCCTGCGCCCATGGCCTGTCGTGCGCGACCGGCCGTGGCGGCGAGATAGGCGCGCAGCCCGGCCTGGTCGTGCGGGTGGAATAGATAGCGCCCTTCGTCGCCTTCCTCGACGTCGCGTTGGCGCAGCCGTGCCACCTTCAGAAGGACGGCATAGCGATCAAGCTGTTCACGTTCTTGCCCAACGCAGGCAGGGCCTCGGCAACCTGGACGGAGGAGGCGACGGGGACGAAGGCGATCACGAAGACGACAGGGAAGGCCAAGACGTGACGTGATCGACGCTGCGCGGCCATGCACGCGCTTTGAGTCTCGATGACACTATTTCCAAGAGGCGCGTGTTGGCGTTTTTTGGGGGTGGCCTGACCGGGATAGACCTTGAGAGAGGACGACGCAGCCACGACCCTATCACGGCTCGACAACGCTTGTCGCGGAGATGAGACGCATTGATGCATCAAAGATGTCCTCCTCGACAGGGTGTGCATCGGGGCGGGGGAAGGGGATGGCCCTCGTGCACGGATAGCTCGTCGCCGTGACCTCCGGCGCTCCCCGTGCTGTCGGGGACGCACTGATAGCGCCGAGCGCCGAGTTGGGTCAGTGCGGGCAGCGCGGCGCGTGGTCGCTGCGTGTGGCGCTAGATGGCCGGCAGACGCGTCAGCAGGGGGACGGGGGATGCGGGGCGAGGATACGGGTGATCCGGAGCATGTATCACGGGGCGGCGGAGTGGCTAGTACCGTTCGCCTGAAAACATTCCGCATATTCAGCGGACTGTACGCCCGTAAACAGCGCGAGGACTACGTTCTTTTTCCGCGGAGTTATTTCCGTCGGACGGTACTAGTTCCGCGGGTGATGGTACGGGCAGCACGGGTCGCGGCGGGCACGGCAGTGGGGGCATGGGGTGGCTAGCGTTAGAGCCGGCGCTAGTGGTAAGCAGCCTGGACAGGCATGCGGCAGGCGCGGGCGTGCTGGTTGAGGCCGTGGGGTCGGGGGCGGACGAACTGGCCCTCTATCAGCGTCTCGTTCTGCCGGAGGGCCACAGCAGCGGCGACGAGCGATCCCAAGACGCGATCGAGCCAGCGCTCCAGAAAGCAGGGTGGCGGCTGCTACAACCCTCCGGCAGAACGAGACGCCCAAGCCGTGAGTTGCCATGAGGTGACGGTGGCGCACGGGACACGTCCCCCCCCGGTCGTCCTCTTTGTTATGTCGAATCGACTCGATCGCCCCTGTCGATAACAGGGGTTATCGACAGCAAGGGCGTGGTATAGTGCCACTATGTGGCTCACATCTATGCTGCGTCTACAGCGCACCACGTCGTGGAGTGGAGATGCCCGTGGATCCATTCAGTATCCTTCTCTCGCTGGCCATCAACCTTGGCTCGGATGTCCTCGATCCCATTCTCTTGCGGATTCGCTCCGGCGGCCGTCAGGATGTGTCGCGCACCGCCGTGGCCGCATTCCGTCAGGCCATCGCTGACCTGCAGGACCAGACCCGTGATGACAATGAACGTGCGGTCCTCCAGCAGCTGCGCGACGATGTGGAGGCGCTGCTACCCGTTGGTACACCAACCCTCCCCGGCCCTATCGTCCTCTCCCTGGTCGCCGGTGATCTTGACCGGTTGCGGGCCACGGTGACATCCCTTGTCGGGCCGCGCCTCACCGGTGTCGAGACTGCTGTGCGCGAGCGCATCGAGGCCCGGTTGTCGGCGGCGCTGCTGTCCACGTTCAACGCCCTGGTGCGCGACCCGGCCAATGCCCCGGCGCGCGCCGACGTGGAGCGCCTGCACGCCGACTTGATCGCGCTCGCGCTCCGGGCGATACACGACGACCTGCGCGCTCTCGGCACCGAACAGCGCCAAGGCATGGACCTCGTCGTGCAGCGGCTGGAGGCCATCGAACAGGGCCTGCGTGCCGCAGCGTCGCCTGCCGACCTGGCGCAAGCCCTGGGTGAGATTCTGGATGAGGAGGGCCTGCGGGTCTACCTGGAGAGCCGGGGATACCACGTCACCTCGCCGCGTGCGACGGACCGCCTCTTCATCACGCCGGATGAGTTCCGTGGGCGCGTCGCGGCCAACGTGCCGTTCGGGTACGATGGGCCGCGCGCCGGGGGCGACGCCGCCGTCGAGGACATAGCACGGCGCATCGCGGCCGGCGAACCGATCCTCGTGCTCGCGGCGCCCGATGGCGCGGGCAAGACGCGGATCTGCCTCGATCTCGCGGCTCGACTGGCCGACGACTCCACGCGCACCGTCCTGTTCGTGCATCCCGACGTCAAGGCGGAGGATCGCCACCTTGCCGAACTCGACGCACAGGGGCGCTATGTGATCGTGCTCGACGACGCCCATGAGACCGACGATGCGCTGCGCCTGGCACGACGGCTCCTCGGCGACGGCCGCCTCACCTCCGGTGTGCAGATCGTGGCGACGACACATCCAGGCCTGGCCGACGACATCGCCGCTGCCCTCCGGGCTCCAGCGCGACCGGCGCGCCGGCTGACGCTGGAGCCTATCCCTGGCCCGGACATCGACGCGATGCTGACGCGGATGCCGTATGCCATCACCGATCCCCGGGTACGCGCCGAGATCGTCGCGCTCGCCGACGGCCGTCCGCTGCTGGCCCACCTGGCGGTGCGGGTTGTGCGGGATGGACGCCCTCTGACCGGCATGCACCAAGATGACCTCCTCGGCTACTACCTCGACGATATCGTGCGCGCCATCGAACAGGCTGGCCACCCTGCGCTGCGCCGCTACCTGTCCATCCTGGTTGGCCTGCGCAAGGTCGAGGCGCGACACCAGAGCTTGCGCGCGGCGGTCCGCGCGGCCGCAGGGCTCGATGAGATGTCCGAAGAGGCGTTGCTCGCGGAGCTGGAGCGCGCCCGTATCGTGCGGCGCAACGTACACGCCATCCGGGTCAAGCTCGACCTCCTCGCCGCCCATCTGGTCGACTCCAGCTTCGTCGTCGATGGCCACCCGTTCGATTTCGCCGCGGATATCGCCAGGCCGTTCCTTATATACAAGCTCCCCGATATCCTGATCCAGGCGGCCGAGGTGGACGCGTGCCGGGCGGGCTCTGCCGCTGGACAGGTGCTCAGCGACTTCTTCCGCGCGATCGAGGGCGAGGTCCGTACGGCAACCAACACGCAGCGCCTGGACGCGCTGACCCTTCTTGAGCGGATCGCCCTGTATCGGCCCGATGAAGCACTGCGCATCATCCTGCCCACCATTGACGGCCCGGCGCCTACGGACGAGGTCATCGTCGACCCTATCTGGGGATCACGAACCGTCACGCATGCGGACGTATTGGAGGCAGCGGTCGCCCGGCTTGGCGACACGATGCTGGTGCGCCCCGGAGACAGCGCGGATGCCCTCTTCGCACTGGCGACATACCAGCCGCAGGTCCCAGGCTACGAGGGCGTCCGCCCCACGGCGCTCAGAGCACTCACGGCAGCCTGCGCCTTCGACCCACTCATCAAGCCGTACAGCCTCCAGGCCGCTGTCGCTGGTCGGCTCCAGGGATGGTTGGCGCGACCGGATGGCGCGCGCGTTGTACGACCACTCCTACCCGCTCTACTGCAGAGCCAGTTCGATACCGGACATATGCTGCCTGGAAGCACTGTCGCGCGGATCTACCACGGGCCCCTCCCGGCTGATGCACGGACGGCGCCGGCACTCAACGACATCTATACCGCCGCGATCGCGCGGTCTGCCGACATATACAATGCGGCGACGACTCTGGCCGAGCGCCTGGCCGTCGTCGACCTGTTCAAGCCGTTCATCAACCAGATGTGGCACGCGGCGGCCAGCGCCGAACTGCGCGCTGTCATTGAGGACGCGTGCGAACGGGTCGTCGCCGTCCTCGCATGTTGGGCAGCCAATGGAACCACCCCACTCCCCGTGCTCGACAGGATCGAGCAATGGGCGCGGCGCGCGGTCGAACTCGGCCTTGTGCCCAATACGCGTGCCCGAACACTGCTCGATCTGCCACAATGCGTGTCCGCCCTAACGACCTATCGCATGCTCGCGCTCCATCCAAACCTCTATGCGTGGGGCCACGGCTACAAAGAGGCTCTAGACGCGCAGGAGCGATGGTGGAAACAAGCACCGCACCAGATCACACAGGCGCCCATAGACACATGGCTCTCTGACCTGAACCGCATCGTCACAGAGGGCCGACAGATGCGGGGCGGTATCGCGGTCGACGGCATCGGCCTGCTCCTCGTGCGGGTCGTCGAGCGCAACCTGGATCTGGGCCGGGACGTCGTTGAACGGATCGAGTCCACCCATGATGCCCTCGTGCCGGTCCTACAGTGGCCCCTCGCCGAGTTGTGGCGCCATGATCTGGTACGGTTCCATACCCTTACCGCTGACTGGCTGCCCGAGCCCGATCCAGCCCCGATCGCACAACTCGGATGCGCGCTGGCACGGGCCGTGGCGAACGGGGCCGTGCCCGACACCGCTGATCGGGCCATCATCGACGCGCTCACGCGAGCGCCTGGCTCGGAGACCGACCGAGCGCTGATTGCATGCTTGCCGGCGTTCGGTGAGCTAGAGCCAACGGCCGCTTCCTCCCTGACTGTGTCTATTGCTGGGCGCTCCGATGAGGCTCTGCTGCGCCGTTTGATCGCCGTCCTGCCAAAGCCGTCGACCGTGACGACTGCCGGGATTAACAGCGTGCGCGCTATCCCCACGACGGACTACCGCGCAATCGTGGTCAACTTGGTCCGGCTCGACGAGATCGACCACGAGGTCGAAGGTGTCTTGGAGCAATTGGCCGCCGTGGCTCCCGACGCGGTCGTGGACCTGCTGGAGGAGCGTATCAGGGCTACCGGGACGCCTCATCGGCCGACGTACGATGCCATCCCGCACGGGCTGACGAGCCCCGTGATGCTTGCGCCGCTGCGCGCAAGTCCGGATTATGTCGATCTCCTACGCCGCGTGCGTGACTGGCAGCTGCGGCCTGATGCAGCCTTCCGGCTGTATGCAGGTGAGGCGCTGGCGCTGCTCAGCCCGCCACGCCCACGCAGGGGGGGCGTGACCGAGCCGAGCCTGGACGGTCCCATCGCCGCAGTGCTGCGTGAGTGGACCGCGACAGGCAATCCGGATCATCTGGTCGCGGTGGCCGACCTGCTCAAGGAGTTCGTGGGCGACGCGCGCGCTTTCGACCTCGCGCGCGAGATCGTGGCGGCGGTTCACGGGGATGCGCGCGTGGAGGAAGCGGTGCGTGGCGTGTTCTTCACATCGGGCGAAGCCATCTGGGGCCCGTCCTCCGCGCACTTCCACGGACGCATCCCCGTGCTCGAGATCTGGCGTACCGACAGTCAGGCCGGCGTGTACGTGCGCGGCTTCGCCGAGCGCGCCATCGCGATCCTGCACTCCATGGCGACCGAGGCAGATGCATTCGACGAGGAAGCCCTCGAACGATGACGGTCACGAGAGGGAAAGGCCCCATTGTTATGCGTGGTATGGACGTGCGGAACTCCGCCGTCGTGGCGTACGAGCCGTCGGTCGCGTTGGATCGCTCGGACGCCTGGTACCATCTCCCGGCCGACGAGCGGCGCCGCCTGGCCGTCGTCGCCTGCCAGGCCCACGACGCCGAGGCACTCTGGCGCCTGACCGAGGCCTTCGTCCTGCGCACTGGGGCCGCAGGGGCACGCGTCTCTCCCCACACCCTGCGCGCCTACCGCCGCGGCGTCCTCGACCTGATCGCCGCGTGGCCGCAGGAAAATCTGCTCCACCCAGGGCGCGAGGCTGGCCAGGGGTGGCTCCGCGCCCTGGAGAGTACGGGCAAGACGCCGGCGACCGTGCGCGTGCGCCTCGCCGCCGGCCGCGCCCTCTACGCCGCCCTCGCGCACAACGGCGCCACCGCCGATGCGCCGTTCACGATTGCGAAGCCGGCGCGCGAGACGACGGCGCCCTGGGACAAGCGCCGCCCCTACACCGACGATGAGGTCGCCGCCCTCGCGCGCGCCGCCGGTTCCGAGGACCGTGTCCTCGTGCTCCTGGGCGCGCACGCCGGCCTACGCATCTCCGAGGCCCTGGCCCTGACCTTCAAGGATGTCACGCCTGGCCGGGGTGAAGTGGGCGGCGAGGTGCGCGTCCGCCACGGCAAGGGCGGCAAAGCGCGCACGATCCCCCTCTCGCCCACCCTCGCCGCTGCACTCGCCGCCTGGCGTGACGAAAGAGCGGGACGCGGTGAGGGTGGGATGGACGCGCTCGTGTTGCGCTATCGCCACCAGCTGGACGCCCGCCGCCACCTGGAGCGCCTCGCGCGGGCGGCGGGCGTGCCCTACCGCGGCGTCCATGCCCTGCGCCACACCTGCGGCACGCGCCTGATGCGCGAGAAGAAGGACCTGGAGGTCGTCGCCCGCATGCTCGGCCATAGCTCCGTCGAGACCGCGCGCATCTACGCCAAGTGGGATGACACCCGCGCCGCCGAGGCCGTCGCAACCTGGTAGGTACCGCAGCGAAGACATATGAGGAGATTGTCGTGGTTTGGTTATTGTGTGGTGCCAAATGACTATGTGCAGAGCCTCCTTTGGCCCCCTTCCCCCTTCTCCCACCAACGGCCGCCAATCCACGAACTCCTACGACCTGCGCCCGTTTTTCGGCGCCGTCGAAGGGCTCGCCCGGCTCGACGGCCTGCTCTCTACCGCCGCCGGTGACGACGCGACGCCGGCGACCTCCACCACCACCCGCGCCCACCGGCCCCACGCGGCCCGCGACACCGAGGCGTGCAATGGTGGACCATGTGACCAGCACGCGAAGCCAGACCAGCACGCGGAACGGAAGGCGCTATGTGCAGAGAGGGAGCGCACGGGACCCGCACACACCGCGACGGACGGCGCAGCGGCTGGCCCGTGTAAGGGTGAAGCATGCGGCGGGGGGAGGGTGAAGAATCCTTCACCCCAAGTAAACCCAATCGAAATAGACACTTTCGACTTCGATTCGATACCCCCCACCCCCGCTAAAGCAGCATTGACGACGAAGGCCAACGAGAGCCACGCGCAAGCCGACGATGCGGTGAACGACCAGGCGCTCGCGGCCGAGATCGCCATCCTGAGCGCCGAACTGGGGGACGATGCGCCGCGCTCGAGTCTCG